>Ga0326728_10020087_pt1 | contig 12819 bp, 12 predicted proteins | sample MB3enrmetagenome_FD_207602 | JGI IMG/M metagenome (GOLD analysis project Ga0326728, IMG submission 207602) | Lab enriched peat soil microbial communities from McLean, Ithaca, NY, United States - MB31MN | ecosystem: Environmental > Terrestrial > Soil > Wetlands > Peat | place: USA: New York...
GCAAGCGGAAGGGCGCGGGGGTCTATTCGATGGCGGACGTTGGCCTGTCGGCGTCTCGCTGTTCTTCATGCAGTCGGAGCCGTTTCCCTCCTGCCAGCGCTCGCTCGAAGAAGGCCGCAAGACCTCCAATTGCCGGACGCCGTTCGGCATGACGAAAATCCCGACCGACAATCACATCCGTTCGGCGCTTGATCCGGTTCATCCCTCGCTGTTGCAGCCCGCGTTCGAAGGCGAGGTCGCGGAAGTCGGAGGATCGCGCCGCCGGCGCTCGTGGGAGGCCTCTGTCCGCGCTGGCGTGAGTAGTTTCCGATTCTAGCGCTCCCGCGCGCGACCGTATTGACTGATCGAAGTTGTGCCGTACTTCTCGTCACTTGGAGTCACCCGCATGAAAAAGCATATGCTAAGAAACATGTTCATCGTAGGCGCGAGCGCGCTCGCCTTGGCCGCCAGCACGATCGTGCTTCCGTCCGTCGCCGACGCTGGCACGAAGTATACGGGCGGTGGCGGTGGCGGTAAGGGTATGTCGAAAAGTTTTAGCGGGCGCACTGGCGGCAATATCCGCGGCCGCGGAGTTCGCGGCGGGTATGGCGGGGGCGGGTATGGCGGGGGCGGGTATGTCGGCGGCTACTATGGCGGCTACTGCGGACCTATTCAAATAACTCTTGGTCTCTGCGGTCCCTACGGCTACTGAACACGGCTCGATCGCGTCTCCATAATGGGGATCCACCCGATTTGGGCGGAATCCCCCGTTGGAGCGGTGAAGATCACGCGCCGGGTTTGACCATCCGCCGGGCGTGTCGATCCTCGATCGGCCTGTCGACCGAGAGAGCGGCGTCGAGCGCGGCGCCACAGCGGGCTGGAGCCCGGCAAATTTGCCTTCGACTTTAACGCGCTGAAATGCGACAGACGATGCAATGATTCAACCCATAGGTGCACTGATGAGAAAATTTCTTCTCGCCACCGTCGCGCTCGCCGGCTTGGCTGGTTCGACCTTCGCCCTGAACGCGGTCGCCGCCCCCGGCGACGCGCCGGACATGGCCCAGATACAGCGTATGCAGGAACGCCAGGCCGTCATGCTCGATGCGCATCTTGCTGCCATGAAGGCGGGGCTCAAGCTCACCGACGAGCAAGCCAAGAACTGGCCGGCTTTCGAAACAGCGATCCGCGACATGGAAAAGGCGCGCGCGGATCGATGGCGCCAAGCGCGAGAGCGCATGGCTCAAGGCGAACGCCCCTCGCCGATCGAGCGCATGACGATCATGTCCGAGCATCTTCAGAAAACGGCGGAGCAACTCAAGGCGGTCGCCGATGCGGGCAAGCCTCTCTATGATAGCCTCACCGATGCGCAAAAGAGCGATTTCGGTCCGCTGATGCGCGAGTTCAGGCTGCGCGGCCGGCACTAGCCACCGTCATCGTGGGCGCCATCCGGGCGCCGATGCGCTGTTCGCGGGAGCGGCGAGGCAATTGCAGCGGCGCGCGGGCCTCGCGCTGCTGGTCGCCGGGGAATATTCGGCGGCGGCGAGAATTGCTCGCCGCCACGAGGAACGCCCTCCGCCGGAGTCTCGTCGCGCCGCGGCATGAGTAGATTCCGAGGCTGCCCTTGGCGACCGGCCATCCGTTATCGTCGATTTAAGCGCGTCTGCGCTTCGCTCCGCGCGCTAGGAAAGCTTCGGTCGTCAGACGAGCGCCGAGGCGGGGCGCCTGACGCTCGCTTTGTCGCAACCTCGAGGCCCGACCATGCAGCCGACGCACAACACTTTATCCGAGAACATTCGCATTCAGGCCGTCGAACTCCTGAACAGGCACTTGGCGGCGGCGATCGATCTGCACGGCCAGATAAAGCAGGCGCACTGGAACGTGCGGGGACCCGCTTTCATCGCCGTCCACGAGCTGTTCGACAAGGTCGCCGGGGAGGCGGAGAGCTATTCCGACCTGATCGCCGAGCGCGCCGCCGGCCTGGGCGGCGTTGCGGAAGGCACGGTCCAAGTCGCGGCGGAGCGCTCCTTCCTCGTCCCCTATCCCCTGCGCATCGCGGACGAGAACGAACATATATTCGCGGTCGCCGCGACGCTCGCGGCGTTTGGGCAGTCGGCCCGCGAGGCGATCGGGCAATCCGCGGCCATCGGCGACGCCGACACCGCCGATCTCTTCACCGAGATATCGCGCCGTGTCGACCATCAGCTCTGGCTCGTCGAATCGCATGTGGCGCCGAAATGAGCGACGCGGCGGACGTTGCAAGCGCGGGGCAGGAACAAGGGCGGCGTGGGCGGGAAGGTAAGTCGGTGCAGGCGTTGCGCATTCTGGTTGTGGAGGACGACGTGTTGATCGGCGAGTTGCTTGCCGAAACGCTCGAGGACCTCGGTCACACCGTCTGCGCCGTGGAGACAAGAGCCGGCAGTGCCGTGGCCGCAGCCGCGCGCTGTCATCCCGATCTGATGATCGTCGACGTCGGGCTGGGCGAAGCGAGCGGCGTCGCGGCGGTCAAAGAGATCCTCAGAGCCGGCTTCGTCCCGCATGTTTTCGTGACGGGCGATGCGTTGAGAGACCTGTCGCTGGGGCCGGACGCCGTGCTCATACAAAAGCCCTTTCGCGAACCGGACATCGTTCGAGCGATCGAGCGGGCGCTGACGGCGAAACCAGCTCGCGCCGGCGTCGCGCCGGCGGTTCGGTGAGGACCCGCCTGATCGCGAAGAATGCGGATCAACCCGCCGGCGCAAGAGACGCGATTGGCGGCGTTCAATCAGATGAGCCACGAGCTTCTGTGGCCGAGGCGACTTTTGGAGCGACTTGTAGTTGCGGCTGCGGCTTTGGCGCTGGCGATCGCCACCCTGATATCCAGTCCGACAATTGATCGAGATAGATATAGATGACCGGCGTCGTGAACAGCGTCAGGGCCTGGCTCACGAGAAGGCCGCCCACAATCGCGTAGCCGAGCGGCTGTCGGAGTTCCGAGCCGGTGCCCGTGCCGAGCATGAGAGGCACCCCGCCGAGCATCGCCGCCATGGTGGTCATCATGATCGGCCGGAAGCGCAGGAGCGCCGCGCGGCGCACGGCGTCATGCGCCGACAGGTGATCGTCCCGCTCGGCGACCATGGCGAAATCGACCAGCATGATGCCGTTCTTCTTGACGATGCCGATGAGCAGGATGATGCCGATGAGCGCGATCAAGCTGAAGTCGAAATGGAACAGCATCAGCGTCGCGATCGCGCCGACGCCGGCCGAGGGCAGGGTCGAGATGATCGTGATCGGATGGATGTAGCTCTCGTAGAGGATGCCGAGGATCAGGTAGACGACCACCAGCGCCGCAACGATCAGCATCCAGACCGTCGCGAGCGAATCCTGGAACGCCTGCGCGTTGCCTTGGAAGCTGGCGATGATGGTGGCCGGAAGTTGCAGGCCGCTCTGGGCGCGCTGGACCGCGTCCGTCGCCTGTCCGAGCGCCACGCCGGGGGCCAGATTGAAGCTGATGGTGACCGCCGGGAACTGGCCTTGATGGCTGATCGACAAAGGCTGGACGGGCGTCGTCGTCCATTTCGCGAATTCCGAGAGCGGCGTCTCGCCACCGGTCGTCGGCGATTTCAGAAATATCCTGTCGAGCGTCGTCAGATCGTTTTGCAGGCTCGGCAAGATTTCCATGATCACTTCATAGCTCGAGAGCTGGGTGAAATATTGGGCGATCTGGCGCTGGCCGAAGGCGTCGAAGAGCGTATCGTCGATCGTCTGAGCCGTCAGCCCGTATCGGGCCGCCTGGTCGCGATCGAATGTCAAGGTCAGCGTCGTGCCCGCCGTCTGCTGGTCGGTGGCGACGTCGCGCAGCTCGGGCAAGGTCTGCAACTTGGCGAGCATCTTGGGCGCCCATAGGTTCAGCGCGTAGGGATCGGACCCCTGCAAGGTGTATTGATACTGGGTGCGCGAGGCGCGTCCGCCGACGGTCAAGTCCTGTGCGACTTGCATGAACAATTTCGCGCCCTCGACCTTGTCGAGCTGCGGGCCCAATCGCGCGATGATCTGATCCGCGGTCGCCGTGCGTTGGCCGCGCGGCTTCAGCGTAATGAAGAGCTTCCCGGCGTTGAGCGCGTTGCCCGTGCCGCCGATGGACATCGCGACATGAGCGACGGCCGGATCCTTGAGAACGATCGCGCCGAGCGCCACCTGTCGCCGCGCCATTTCGGCGAAGGAGGCGTCTTGCGCAGCCTGGGATACGCCGTTGATCTGCCCGGTGTCCTGTTGCGGGAAGAACCCCTTCGGGATCGCCACGAAGAGGTAGACCGACAGTGTGAGGAACGCGAAGAAAATCAGCAGCGTGACGAAGCGGAATTTGAGCGCGACGTCGAGGCCGCGCTCATAGCCCTTCAGCAACGCCGCAAAACCGCGCTCGCTCAATTCGTAGAGACGCCCATGACGGGCGTCTTTCGACGCGGCCAAGAAGCGCGACGCCATCATCGGCGTCAGCGTCAGCGACACCACGGCCGATACGGCGATCGTCATCGACAGCGTCACCGCGAATTCTCGGAACAGCCTGCCGATGATGCCGCCCATCAGCAGGAGCGGAATCAACACCGCAATCAGCGAAACGCTGATCGACACGATGGTGAAGGCGATCTCGCGCGAGCCTCGCAGCGCGGCGGCGAACGGCTCCTCGCCCTCTTCGATGTAGCGGGTGATGTTTTCGAGCATCACGATCGCGTCGTCGACGACGAAGCCGACCGAAATCGTCAGCGCCATCAGCGACAGATTGTCGAGGCTGTAGCCGGCGACCCACATCAGCGCGCAAGCGCCGAGCAACGCCAGCGGCACCGCGACGCTCGGGATGATCGTCGCCCAAAGGCTGCGCAGAAAGACGAAGATCACCATCACCACCAGCGCGACGGTGAGCAGCAGCGTGAACTGCACGTCCTGAACGGAGGCGCGAATGGTCTGCGTGCGGTCGCTCAACGTGAAGATGTCGAGCGACGGCGGCATCGAGGCCTTGATGCGCGGAAGCTCAGCCATGATCTTATTCACGATATCGATGACGTTGGCGCCCGGCTGCTTGAAGATGACGAGGAAGACGCTGCGCTTGCCGTCGGCCCAGGCCGCCTGATTTGTGTCCTGCGGGCCGGTCACCGCCTGGCCGATATCGCGCACCCGCAGCGGAGCGCCGTTGCGGTAGGCGACGATGACGTCGTTCCAATCCGTGGACCGGACGAGCTGATCGTTGGTGTAAATGGTGAAAGAGCGCGCCCCGCTGTCGATCGCGCCCTTGGGCTCAGACACGGTCGTGACCGAGAGCGGCGTGCGCACATCCTCGAGCGACAGCCCTTTGGCCACGAGCTTGGCGGGATCGAGTTGGATGCGGATGGCGGGTTTCTGTTGACCCCCGATGGAAACCTGGGCGACGCCCGGAACCTGACTGATCTGCTGGGCGAGCTTGGTCTCGACATTGTCGTCGACATCGGTCAGCGGCATGGTTTCGGAGGTCGCGGCGAGCAGGAGAATGGGCGAATCCGCTGGGTTCACTTTGCGATAAGTCGGCGGGCTCGGCAGATCCTTCGGCAATTGCCCGCTGGCGGCGTTGATTGCCGCCTGGACGTCGGTCGACGCCGCATCGATATCGCGGTCGAGGTCGAATTGGATAGTGATGGCGGTCGAGCCGAGCGTGCTCGTCGAAGTCATCTGCGAGACGCCGGAAATCTGCGCGAATTGAGTCTCGAGCGGCTGGGCCACCGCGGAGGCCATGGTGTCCGGGCTGGCGCCGGGGAGCTGCGCGGAAACCTGAATGGTGGGGAAATCGACCTGAGGCAGCGGCGCGACCGGCAATCTCGGATAAGCGATAATGCCGACGAACAGGATGCCGACCATCAACAGCGAGGTTGCGACGGGATGCCGAATGAACGGCTCGGAGATGCCGCCCGCCACGGTCAGGGCGCCTTCGTAGAGGCGCTCGGCGTCGCCATCGCAGCCGGCGTTGCAGCACCCGCAGCGCTCGACTGAACCAAAGAGCCTTGAACCAATCGGTATTGGCCGGCCGTGACCACGTTCTCGCCGGGCGCCAATCCCGTCAAGACGACCGATTGCCCATCGCCTTCTTGGCCGACCGTGATGTCGCGCATTTCGACCTTATTGTCGCCGCCGACGACGAAGGCGTAGAGACCGTTCGGTCCGCGTTCGACGGCGCCGTCGGGTACGACGGTGACTTGCTTCAGCGTGTCGACCAGCAGGCGGGTCGAGATCGACAGGCCGGGCCACAGGGCGTCGTCCGTATTCGCGAAAGTCGCCTTCATCCCGATGGTGCCGCTCGCCGGGTCGATCGCGTCGTTGACGATAGCGAGATGGCCCTGCGAAAGCGTCTTCAGCCCGTCCGAACTCAGTGCGGTTACCGGCACGGCGCCTGCGGCGAGCGCCTTATTGATTTGCGGCACATCCTCCTCGGGCGCGGTGAACACGACCGAGATCGGCTGCAACTGCACGATCGTCACAATGCCCGTCGTGTCGGCGGCATGCACGATGTTGCCGGCGTCGACAAGGCGAAAGCCCATCTTCCCCGAAAGTGGAGACCGGATTGTCGTATAATCGACTTGCGTCTGGGCGTTGTCGATAGACGCCTGGTCGCCCTTGATCTGCGCGACGAGTTGATCGACCGTCGCCTGCTGCGTATCGAACTTCTGACGCGAAACGGAATCCTCTTTGGCGAGCCCGGCGTAGCGCACAAGGTCGAGCTGCGCGTTCTTCAGAGTCGCTTCGTCCTGCGCCTTCTTCGCGACCGCCTGATCGAGCGCCGCCTGATAGGGACGCGGATCGATCTGCACGAGAACGTCGCCTTCCTTGATCATCTGGCCTTGCTTGAAGGCGATCTTGGTGACCTGGCCATCGACGCGGCTGCGGATGAGAACGGTCTGGTAGGGCTCCACGGCGCCGAGCCCGTTCAAATAGACTGGGAAATCGGCCTTTTTCGCCTGCGCGACGGTGACGGGGATGGGCGCAGGCGCCTGTAAGCTATTGGCCTTGTCCGGACCTGCCGTCCCAGTTTCGGCGCCGTAAAAGTGGCGCCAGCCGAAGTAGCCGCAAAGCGCGATCGCGGCCACGGCGGCTGCAAGCGTCCAGCGGCTGCGGAGAAGCGACAAGCGAGGCGAGGCCAAAACGCGCTCCCAAAAACGGCGAGTCGACAAAATCAGTGGCTTGCCGACTGTTCCGCGGCCCCTCGCTTCCGCATGAGGCTGCTATGTCAGGAATAGCGGACAGCGGGCCGCGCAAGGAGGGTCGGAAAATACCTAGGCGTAGGCAGGATTGACCGATCGCCGTATTCTTTTGGCGGTCCCCTCGCGGCGCAGCTGAGCGCGGACAGGCGATATGGGTAGTTTCCGAGTCTGACGGCGCCCATCGCCGCGCGCTACTTGTGCAGGTCGATGCAGGGAACGCCGGGCGTCGCTTTGCTCGCCGCTTGGCTTCCGCGATAAAGAAGAGAATGGGCTGTTGACATGACCCATGCCGCCCTAGCGCCTCTCATCGGGCCGGAGTTCGACAAGTTCCTCTATGCGTCCATCGGCGAGGGTCGAAATGGAACGATGCTCAGCGTCCTTTCCGCGCTTGCGCGGCTGGATGTCGATCCTTGGCAAGAAGCGGTCAGCCTGGCGCGAATGCCGAGGGAAGCGGCGACGGAGCGACTGACCGAATTGATCGCCGCGCTGCCGGACGAGCCGACCATGGATATTCCCGCCAAGACGATCGCCGCCGATCTCACCGCTCTGTTGCCGAGGGCCGGTAGTCTCAATGCCCCTTCTCTGAATAGTGTGTTCACCGCCGTTGACCCGCAGCGGAGGCAGGTCCGCATTGCTTTGAGCGCTCTCGCCATCGTGATTTTTATCGTCTTCGCGCTCTCAGCCAATCTTTCGCCGGGGACCGGAAACGGCGCCAAGCCGTCGGCCCCGTCCGCCGACGCCGCCGCGACGGTCTTGCCGCGCAAGCTCAATCCTTAGGGTCTCGGCGGGTCTTGAGATTGCGCTTGCTTCGCCGCCGGGGTTGTGCGCCGCAATCGCGAGCGCGCGGCGAAATCGCCGAAGACCTGGCTCAAACCTCCCGATCGCCCGAAATCACTTTGTGGCCGCCAGAGCCCGACCTGCGCTCGTTGACGCAAGCTGAGCCTGGCGAGCGTTGATTTGTCAGCTGAACCAAACGCGCTCGCGCCGCCGATCTTCGCGACGGCCGGTCAGCTTGCCGAGCGGCCTTCAGGCGGCGGCAGGAACAGAAGACGCCGCCGGGGCGACGGCGTCCGCATCGCGATGAATATCGAGCCGCGACGGATTGGTTGCGGCGAGGATCGCCTTGGCGCGAGCAATTTCTTCCGCCGCGCCCCGCGCCATGACGAGAAAGTTATCCGCTGTAAGGGCGGTGTCGTATTGGATCACGCTGTCCTTCGGCACGCCGATGCTGTAGAGCGCGGCGGCAAGCGCGGCCACGCCACCGACGAGAACGGCGTTCTCGATGCCGGAAATGATTATCGTGGCGAGAAAGCCGAGCACCACGACCGGCCCTGTCACAGGCGAGGCGAGGAAAAGTCCGCCAAAGAACAGGCCCCAGAAGCCGCCCCAGAAGGCGCCGCGAGAGCCCCAGAACTTGACCCTGTCGCCGGCGGTGTAGAAGCCGACGACCTTCTCTTCGGAGTGATAGCCCTTGCCGACGACGCTGAGGCTCTTCATGGCGAAACCGGCCGCCGTCAGCGTTTTCACCGCTCCTTCCGCCGCATCATGATTCGGAAATACGGCGATTGCCGTTTCCCACTTGTCCATGGGGGTGTCCTTGGGGACGAAGCGGCGCCGAGCAGTCGCCTTGCGCGAGGTCCGCGCGAAAGCGGCCATGGGCGAGGCGAACCATTCGCCGGCGCATCGTCCGATGAGACGACGCTACGCGTCGGCGCTCCCATGAAGACAGGGTCGGAAACTACCCAGCGGCGCCGTCGCCGAGGTGGTTGGCATTCGCGGGTGGCGTAATCTCCGGCTTGGCAAAGCAAACAGGATCGGCGTTGTCGCGCCAACGGAGATCACGCCACGACAGTGGATAGCGCGAAGCCGGCGATCGGCTCGGTCGAAGGCGAACATTTTCTCTGCGATTCGCCGCGAATAGGAAGTTGTCGAACTCGCGGCCGAGAAGAGGGGTGAGCGCGGCGTCGATCATGCCATCAGCCAAGTTTCCCTTCGAGCGCGAATGCGCGGGAAATGACGATGAAAGCGGCGCGCCCGGAAGCGATCAGCTCCCAATGTGCGCCTCGCCGAGGCTCGCTGTCGTTTCGAAGCCGCGATTGCGCGTGGGTACGGCGTTTGCGGTCACGTGGATTTCGACCTCCATCCGCTTGAAAGCGTCGCTGTTTCCCACGAAGCTGCCGGAGACAGGCATGGCTTGCCGGATATCGCGCGCGACGGAGACGGGGATGAGGTTGGAGCCGCCGACGCTGCGGTTGGTCGGATCGAAGCTGATCCAGCCGGCGCCGGACACAAAGACTTCGCCCCAGGCGTGGGTCGATCCGGCGTCGGTCGATCCTGCCAGACTCTGATCGGGATTGAAGAGGTAGCCCGAGACGATCCTCGCGCCGAAGCCGAGACAGCGTGCCGCTTCCACGAACAGCACGGCGAAATCCCGACAGGAACCCCAGCCGCGGTCCAGAGTTTCGATCGGCGACTGCGTGCCTTCGTCTTGACGGCTCTGGTAGCCAATCCATCTGGAGACGCCGATGCTAAGATCCTTGAGCAGAGCGAGCGTATCCGTCCGATCGCCGCCGACAAACGGCCGCGCCCATTTCGCCAGCCGTCCGGCCGGGTCTGGATATTGCTGGATGGTCAGCGCGCCGAGGTCCGTCCATTCGTCATCCGAATAGCGAAAGGGATAGACGATCGCCGAGGCTGCGATGTCGAAGATTGGCCACGCCGATCCATAGAGCTGAAGTTTCATGACGCTGTCGATGACGAGGCTGTCGGTTGCGCCTTGAAACACGGCGGTCGCGACGGAATTGCCAAAGACATCATGCGCCCACGCGACTTGCGCCGCCGGCGCGACCGTCACCGCACTTGAGATCAACCGCAAATCGCGGCTCTCGCGCGGGCGAAGCATCAGCCGATGCGGCCCAAGGCTCACCAACTGACGATACCGGTAGGTCGTTCGATGATGGACCTTGAGCGAAATCATCGGCAGATCCTCGCGCCCCTGACGCAAGAGTCGTTCAACACGCGCCTCCGCGCCTCGCCGCGGCTTTCGCCCCGGCCGGCGGACCGCCAACGGCCTGCATGACAGATAGTGTCGGTCTCAGGAAAAATTAGGTGGCCAATGAATTTTACTCAGGCGATCTGTCCCAAAATAGCCGCCAAACTGTTAATCGCGGGCGGCATACCAATCTTGTATCGCTGTGATTGTTATCTATATATTGACAATAGACTGACGCGATCGATCTGCGCTTGGAAAAATTTCGGTCGAGCCGTCGCGACACTTTTTCGTAAGCTGCGAATTGTGGCGTCGGCGCTGTGCGGCGAACGCCAAGCCCATCCACGCTGAGGCGGTCGGCGCCGTCGAACTCCGCGGCGCCGAACGCCGCCGACAGGAGAGAAAAATGGCCAAAGAACAACGACGCGGCAATCGGGAAGCACGCAAGCCGAAGGCGATCAAGGCGCCCGTCGCGGCGCCGGCGTCGCCTTTCGCCGTGAAGGGCGCATCGGTCGTGACGAGCCCGCCAAAACGCAAGGGCTGAGGCCTAGGCGATGGCGACGCGGACGACGGAGACGACGCTGACGTTTTGCCACCCGTTTGCTTTGTCGGCGGTCGATCGCCCGTCGCCAGCGGGGACGTATCGTCTCGCCGTCGATGAGGAAGACATAGCCGGCCTTTCCTTCCTCGCATTCAAGCGGGTCGCGACGATGCTGCACGCTCCTGCGTTGTCGGCGCCCGGCGGCCCCAATCAGATGTTCGTCGTCAACGCGGACGAACTCGCCGCGGCCTGCGAAGCCGATCGCCGCGGCGCATAACACGCATCGCCAAGCAAGTGAGTTTAATCATGCAATATCTCGGTCGAATTGCGGGCGACGGCCTGTTGATGCACGACGGCGAGACGGTCGCCCGCGCCTCGTACGACTTCGAGGGCTTCATCAGGCCGCAGGGCGGCGTGACCAGCTCCGGAGAGATCAGCCTAGCCCCTTCCGACCTCAAAACGGTCTTCGGTCGGCTCGGCGTTCAGCTCCTCACCGACGACGGCCGGCTCCTTGATTTGCGGTTCTCCGATAAGGAGCTTCGCTACGCAAACGACGTGGCCCAGGTCGAAGTGACCGGAGATCTTCCGGGTTCGTCGGCGGAATGGCGCGGCGGATCGAGGGCGGAGCCGACCCACGCGGCGCTGGGGCATGGCCCCAACACAGCGCTAAGTCAAAGCGACAAGCCGGCGTCGCTCTCCGCGCGGCGACGGCGCGTCTCAGCCTAAGGTTACGCGAACGCGATGGACGGCGCCGTCGTCGACCATGCGCAGTCGCAGCGGCCGCTCCGTGATTTCAACCCCGTCGATCTCAGCAAATAAGAGGCCCCGACTGACCCCGGCGGGATTGTCGACGATGATTTCGTATCGCGCGGATCGCCGCCGAACGCTCATCTCGAACGTCGGCCACGCTTTGGGAATGCAGGGGTCGAGATGCAAGAAGGCGCCGCGGACGCGCAGCCCGAGAATGCTCTCGACGCCGGCGCGTTGCATCCAACCCGCCGAGCCCGTGTACCACGTCCAGCCGCCGCGCCCGACATGCGGCGGCGTCGCGTAGACGTCGGCCGCGACGACGTAGGGCTCCACCTTGTAGCGAAGCACGTCGGCGCGGGCGCGCGCACGATTGATGGGATTGAGCAGCGAGAACAGGCCGACCGCCTTGTCGCCGTCGCCGAGCGCGGCGAAGGCCATCACCGACCACAAGGCGGCGTGGGTGTACTGCCCGCCATTCTCGCGCACGCCCGGCGGGTAACCCTTGACGTAGCCGGGATCCAGCGCGGACTTGTCGAACGGCGGCGCGAACAGCAACGCCAGGCCGTCGTCGCGCCGGATCAGTTCGCGTTCGACCGCGCCCATCGCTTGAACGGTTCGTTCGGGCGCCGCCGCGCCCGAAAGCACGGCCCAGGATTGCGCGATCGAATCGATGCGGCATTCCTCGCTCGCCGCCGAGCCCAGCGGCTCGCCATCGTCGAAAAAGGCTCGCCGATACCAATCGCCGTCCCACGCCTCGCGCTCGAGCGACGCCTGCAACGCAGCGGCGTGCGCGGCCCATTTCGCGGTGCGCTTCGTCTCCCGGCGCGCCTGAGCGAGCGGGATGAAAGCGGTCAGCGCCGCATGCAGGAACCAGCCGAGCCAAACGCTTTCGCCGGCGCCCTTTTCGCCGACGCGGTTCAGGCCGTCGTTCCAATCGCCGGTTCCCATCAGGGGAAGCCCATGGCCGCCGAGAGCGAGGCTGGCGTCGAGGGCGAGCGCGCAATGCTCGAACAATGTCGCAGACTGGTCGGAGACGCTCGGAGCGAAGAAGCTGTCTTGCTCGCCCGGCGCCAGCGCCTGGCCTTCCAGGAACGGGACCATCTCGTCGAGGACGCCGACGTCCGCGGTGGCGTCGACATACTGGGCGACCGCAAAGGCCAACCACGGGCGGTCGTCGGAGATGCGGGTGCGCACGCCCTCGCCGGAATGCGGCTGCCACCAATGCTGAACATCGCCTTCGACGAACTGCCGCGCCGCGGCGCGCAGCAGATGCTCGCGCGTCAGCAGAGGCTGCGAGGCGGCGAGCGCCATACCGTCCTGCAATTGATCGCGGAAACCATAGGCGCCGCTCGCCTGGTCGA
>Ga0326728_10020089_pt1 | contig 12819 bp, 8 predicted proteins | sample MB3enrmetagenome_FD_207602 | JGI IMG/M metagenome (GOLD analysis project Ga0326728, IMG submission 207602) | Lab enriched peat soil microbial communities from McLean, Ithaca, NY, United States - MB31MN | ecosystem: Environmental > Terrestrial > Soil > Wetlands > Peat | place: USA: New York...
TGGTTCTCTGCAGCCAGCAGGACTGCGTTTCGGAAGTTAGCGCCCACGTTCGCCGCAGGTCCCGTCAGCGGCGTTGCGACACCGACATCAAGTTTGTTAGGTGTTTGAGCCCACCCAACAGCCGCCATACTGAGCAGCACCGTAGCAACGATAACCAAACCAACCAGCTTACTTGCTCTCATGATCTGCCCTCCATGCACGATTGGGTTTCTCAAAATCCGGTCTTCTAACCCGCAAAATCGCTCCGCCTTTTCTCTTCACTATTCCTGTGAGAGTTTGGATGCCTTGCGTGAGCAGCATTGCCGTCGCTCTCCGAAGAAAGACGACCTCCCATCTCGAGCTTCCTTGATTCCCCTTTACGGCTTAGCACTTCTATCACTGCAAACTTGCTGCCTTCCCCTTTTCTATTGGCTCTTCACCCACTGTCACTACTTGCTGTGACCCGAGAGGGCGAACCCTGTCGGTCTGTTCTATCGTCTCATCTCCGGGCCAGCTCCCGATCAGATGGAAGCTGGTCTTCCACGCCACGCGGATATCACTCCTCCGGGAAGGCATAAGTCGAAGGGTCCGAGGCAGTGTTCGGATCGAACGCTTTCTTGATCTTCCTCATCCATTTGTCGTAGTCGAAGCAAAGAGGTGCGATTTCTGCGGTTGAAATACCGTAGGACCCTGTGCCCAGCGCTCTCCAGGAGAGACTGATAGGCGTCTTTATGGCCAGGGCATGCCCTTCCTCCATCATCTGCCGCATCCCTTTGATTGATGTCTCATCCGTTGAGCTGATCGGGTGGCCGCACTCGGCGAGGGCATAGTGGGTGTCTTCCATGGGAGCCCCCCAGGCGTTTGAAGTCCCATCATCCATTATCAGGCCCTTTTCCGCATACTTGTCCCTGAGAACATCGTCCACTTTGAGCGCAACCGCTATATTATCCATCGATTCCGTGCCCACGATCCCGTCGACATGAAAGCTCCCTCCTAAACGGAAGGCTACTCTGGGCGTGAAACATGTCTTGATCATGTGCAGGTAGTCGCGGTTCTTGAACGTCCTTTCCTCGCCCACTGGGCAGATCTTGCCTCCTGTATCCTCCAGTATGCGGTCGAGGACCTTCACCTGATACTCATGTTCCCCAGGGGAGTTGGCAGCAAGGACGACGCAGATGGAAATCCTCGGTATCACCAGCTCGCCTGCCTGGCGCTTCGCCCAGTACTCATCGTTCGAGCCTGTGACGATCGCCCCATGAGAACCGGGTCCACCTGCTTTGTGCAGCGCATACGCTATCTTCGCCTCGCCTATTTTGTATATAGCGTCTGCGCACCTATCCCAGTCTGGAAATTCGATGATGTGATATTCGAACAGAGGTGGAACCGCCGCTTCGTAGTTCGGCGATATGCCTATGATTTCCATTTCTGACCCACCCGGCCAGGGATGGAGGTGGCCGGCACACTTGGTAAAAACGCCAAGGCCCCCGCACGCCCCCTTATAACCCCGGACTATTCCCCGAAGGCTCGGACCCGGTCCGTCCCCGGAGAACCATCCCGCGCTCGAACCCGGTGCCCCTACCCTCATGACTTCTCCAGTGGGCAGAACCCATTCCACGCCCAGAAGGTTTCGCCCGCTGTATCCTTGGCTTATGGCTTGCGAGTTGTTGCCGTCCATCGAGGTGTAGCTCGCGAAGAACGATGTCTGCGAGCCGGCGCCTATGATATTGCAGTTGAGCCCTCGCTTCATGGCTTCCGCTTGGACCTGGGCGAAGGAAACATAGGGCTCCAGGAGTATGAACATATTCTTCTCGTCGATATCCAGGATCCGGTTCATCCGTCTCATGTCGAGCAGGACGACGCCCTCGCTTCCGGCCGTGTTGTGAGCCCCGAAGAAGGTGGAGGATGCCTTGGACATTATTCCTCGGCGGTTGCACAGTTTGATTACTGCCTGCACCTCCTTCGTGCCTCCAGGGAGGATCACGGCTTCGGGCCTGAAAGCCTGATACCTCGCATCGATGCTCTTGAGCCCGTATGTTCCAGTGAAGGTGTACGTATCAAGCACCGCGAGGTCAGCGGATATGTTTTCCGGTCCGACTATGTCTTCTAACTCACGATACGCGTCTCTTGAGAACGCCATCTTTGCCTCCTTATCTGATTGCCTGCTCAATGAGCTCGACGACATCGAATACCTTAAGCTTCTCTCCGCTCTCTGCGATGGCATCGGTGAAGTTCCTTTTGCACCAAGGGCAGGCGGTGACTATTGCCTCGGCTCCGGTGGTTTTCGCCTCTTCCATCCTCTCCATGGCCGTCCATTGAGCAAAATCGGCATACCCGTCGATAACCCCGCCGCCCGCTCCGCAGCACCACGCATACTCCTTTATCCGCTCCATCTCGACCAGTTCGACGCCGGGAATGCTTCTGATAACGTCCCGGGGCGCCTCATAGACCCCGTTCGTTCCCTTCCTCCAGGGCTTAGGTGGCTCATAGATGTACATTTGTTGGAAGACCTTCTTTTCTACGCCGTCCCACGGAACATACGGCTCTCCCAGCCTTCCCAGATGGCAAGGGTCGTGGTAGGTCACCCGGAGGGGCGTGTTCTTTGTCGGGGCGAGCTTGCCTTCCTGAACCAGACGCGCGAGATACTCGGTAATGTGAAGCACTTCTATACCAAGGTCCTTCAGAAACCTTGGGTAGAGCACCTTGAAGCCGTAATAACATTCCGCGCATGCGGTGACAATCTGTTTCGCCCCGGCGGCCTTGAGCATGTCGAAGTTGCTTTCGGCGTACTTAGTGAGCTCGCCCTTGTACCCCATTTCGTAGGCTCGACATCCGCAGCAGTTTTCCTCCTTGCCGCCGATACCGACCTCCAGACCGGCTTTCCTCAGCAGGTTAACCGCTCCCCTCACGTCGGGCCATAACTCCTCGTCAAAGGAATACCTGCAGCCTGCGTGAAAATAGATGTCCGCCCTGTCTTGGGTGATGTCTTTCACGTCGAGGCCCTCTGCCCATTTTCCGCGATCCGCTTTCTTCCCCTGCATCATGTTGTCTTCTTTCTTAAGCCCATCGATGAGGAGCATATGAACGGGTGAAACCTGTCCGTCTTCCACCGCCTTGATCCTTAGTTCCTGAGCTATGGCTAGGGGCTCCATATCCTTGTTGCACTTACAGGAGATATCGCAGCCGCCGCACATCTGGCAGCGGTATAGTATGTCGACGTAATCATCCGTGTAATCGATTCTCCCGGTCAGCACGGACATACCCATGATCAACCTGCCGCCTCCCGAGTAGGAATGGAAGTTGTACCGTCCTATGCTTGGGCATACCTGGGCAAATCTCCAGCTCTTTATTTTGGCCAAAGGCACCCACTTGCACTCCGAGCACCTCGGACATCTCTGCATGTCTTTTTCATAATCTCTCAACGCCATTTCACGTACCTCCTTCTGCTCTTGAGTTCAAAAGCATAGCTTTCCGGGATTCATGATGTCATTTGGGTCAAATATCCCCTTCACCTTCTTCAGAGCGGCGGTGCTGCCCCCGTCCCTTCGGTAGACCCGTTCCGCCCAATCGCCGTAAGGGCGGCTGAAAAAGGCGCCCGAGTCTATCAAGGCATCACTGGCGCGGCGATACAAATCCCTGACCTTCTTTACCTCTCCCGCGTTGGTCCGGTCATAGAACAAATTGAACTCACAGTGGCAGGAAGTGCCCTGAACCATTGGCTGGACATAGATGCCGATGTCCGACAATGAGTAGCCGCTTCGGCCTGCGGTGTCGAGCATCACCTTGACGAATCCTTCGGTTTTGTCGAGGGTGGTCAGAAAGAAGATGTCCTCGCACGCGCCCCTCTGACGGAGCTTCCAGCTCTGCCTGTCTGAAGGTTTACCCAGCGTCCCCGATAGCTCATAGGCCGAAACGCCGGTGAGGGCCTTTACCGGCTCCAAACCGAAATGCTTGGCGGCTTCCATCATGCTCTTCTCCTGATAGGCCAGCCTTTCTTCCGGGAAATACTCAATACCGGACAGACAAAAAAGGAGCAGCCAACGAGGCAGTCCGGACACCATGCCGGAATAGCCTTCCCGGTTTTGGGCAAGCACAGCCGCGGCGGAGACATTGTTCAGGACCAGACATTCGTCGCCCAGTTTGAGCCACATCAGACGGTAGATGAAATCGGTGATCTTGTCGAGGTTATCAGCCCCTACCAGGAAGGCTTCTCGCATCCGAGGCGCCACGTCGCATCTCACTGTCGCCCAGGTCACGATGCCCATGGTCCCCTGAGCGCCCTGGACAACTCGGGCAAAGTCGGTTTGACCAGGACCCATTTGGGTCACCTGCGCCTGCTTTGCGCGCCACTGGTCTTCAAGGGTTCCCGGCCCTGCGGCAGACCCTGTCCTGAAAAGATCGCCCGTACCGAACACCACCTCTATGCAAATGAGCGGGTCAATCACATCCCATTGAGAGAGAGGCATGATCACCGGCTCCCTTTCGAGCATGCTCCCTATGACCGACTTGGAGCCACGGGGAAGCAAAGGCATGTTGAGCCTCATCCCCTCTTCGGCCAGGCGCGGCACGAGCTGGCCAAAAGTGACGCCCGGCTCGATCATGCACACCCTGTTTCGGCGGTCGACTCTCATGATCTCGTTCATTCTGCTCAAGTCCACGACGACTGCGCCTCCGGTGCTGGGTACGGTGTCGCCCCGGAAGTGAGGCGGACCTGAACTCACGGGCACAAGAGGCGTCGCCGTCTCGTTGGCCCACTTCACTATCTCTTGCACCTCTCCCGCCCTGCCGGGCTTTACAACGCAATCGGCCCTTACCCGAGGAGCGAAACTCAGGTCCGAGGAATACTCCTCGATGGTCGCCGCATCATCCCAAACATTGCCGGCACCCACTATCTTCTCTAACGCATCCTTGTGCAGCATTACTTACCTCCTTTTCTGACCCGTCAATGTGACACCGTTCCTCACACTCACGGGATCAAGCCGCGCGTTCAACATGAATACATAACTTTCTACCGCGTAGCGCGGTCCTTTTGTATTACTCTTTGGTGTAATTTACGGGGTGATTTTGCGTCGGGAGGGTGTCGTCTGTAGCTATGGACTTTTGGGCTGTTGCACCACTGATAGCCCATGCTGTGCCGCCGGGACGATGGCAAACTCCACTCCATTCCCTTTGGCTTTCAAAGCAGCCGCGAAATTCACTGACTGGAGAAAAGGCGTGTTTATGTCAAGAAAAGGTTCGAGGAAGGAGCGACGAAGCGCTCCTGGAATTTCGTTCGACGACCAATGAAGCAGCGGCCGGTTCAGAGGAAGTTCGTTGTTGCCCGAGCCAGCTCTCAGGCTGTAGAAAACCACCGGTAATTGTGCTATTGTGTGGAGAATGTTCGAGGCTACACAAATGATGCCGATCGGGCACACTGCGAACGAGGAAACGCTTCGGTGCTCCGCCGGCTCTAACCACGCCTATGTACGCAAAACACAAAGATAAGAATAACGGAGGGTCGGAAAGGGTTCTTACGGGATTACCCGAAGATCGCAATCACACGCCATCTGCTGGAGGTCACCTACCTCATGGCCTGATCAGCACGAAGCTCCACAGCCCGCCCTTAAAACCTCGAATGCTCTACCGATCCCATCTGCTTGACAGGCTTACGGAGGGCAAGGACCATTCGCTCATCGTAATCAGCAGTACGGCAGGGTCAGGGAAAACCTCCCTTGTTTCCCAATGGATCGAAAGGGAGAAGCTCGGTGCGGCCTGGTACTCCATAGATGACATTGATAATGAGTCTGATATCTTCTTTAGGTACTTTCTTGCTGCCCTCGCCAGTATAGACGACGAACTGTCGTCCGCAGCAAGACCGTGGCTCAGGAAACAGGAGAGACTGGGAGGGGGTGAGGTATTCTCCCTTATCATCGACCGCCTCGCCACGCTTCGCAAAGACATATACCTTGTCCTCGACGACTACCACCTGATTACATCGGGCGAAATCCACGACAGGTTGTCATATTTCCTTGATCATGCGCCGCCCGGTATCCATGTGGTAATCATTACTCGCTATGCCCTTCCTTTTTCCGTCTCCCGCTTCAGGCTCCGGAACCAGATAACGGAGATCTGCGCGGCCGACATGAGCCTTAGTGAAGAAGAAACGGCCAGATTCTTTTCAGAAACCATGCGCATCGATCTGCCGGTTGACCGGGTACATGAGTTAGCGCGTTACACGGAGGGGTGGATCGGAGGTTTACAGCTTTTAGGGCTCACCCTCCAAACGGACTCTGCCCTCAAAGGGCTAAGCCTCTTCTCGGACAAGGCATCCAGGGAAAGCGTGACCGGTTACCTGATTGAGGAGGTCGTCAATGCGCAGCCGGAGAACATCAGGAGGTTCTTGTACGCAACCGCGTTTCTCGATAGGTTTAACACCGATCTCTGCCGGGAAGTAACCGGGCAGCCGGACGTGCAGGGAATCCTGGCTCACGTGCGCCACCATAACCTTTTTCTCATCCCGTTGGATGCGGAAAAGATATGGTACCGTTATCATCAGATTTTCACGGAGGCGCTGAGGGATCTTGTCAGCGCCGCTACTCCTGACATCCCGAAGGAAGTTCACCGAAAGGCCGCGCTCTGGTTTGCGCGGAACCACCATCTCGAAGATGCCTTTCAACATGCCTTCGCTGCAGGAGACTTCGAGTTTGCTGCGGATCTGATGGAAGATTATTGGGCTCTGTTCTATGATCGCTACAACATCACCTTCTATCTCCGTTGGATTGCCAAACTTCCGCGCGAGACGCTTATACGGAGGCCGCTGCTCCGCCTCCACGAATGCAGCGTCAACATAGAATCGGTTCAATTATCCGATGTAGAGGCAGTTCTCGAGGATATCGACGGGCACAAGGCGCGGGCGTTGGAACAATACCAGGGCGTTAAGAGGACACTCTGCAGAGACATGCTCGCGTACCTGAAGTGTGTCCTCCCCTACTATCGCGACCAGGTACGGGCAAATACACAGCAGTTAGACCAGATGATGCACAAAAGCTCACCCGGGGACAAGTTCCTCTCCGGCATTACGAAGGTTACGATGGCGAGGTGCCATCTCCTTCAAGGGAACCTGGGCACCGCCGCTGAAACGTTGAGGGAGGCATCGGCAACGGTGCTCTCTTCCGAAAATACGTATGTCAGGATGCTCTGGTCCAAGGTTATGTCCGATGTGGAACGCTGGCAAGGACGTCTTCACCGCGCCGAGGCCGTCCTGGGCGATAGCTTTCTGTTCCTGGAGCAGAAACAACTTTCCGACAGCCCGATGCAGTTCATGTATTACCTGCCGATGGCATGGCTCTTCTATTATCGTAATGATCTTGAGAAGGCATTGGAATACGGGATCATCGCCCTTCGCAACGCCGAGCAGGGGAGAGCAACCGCTTTTGTAGTTGAAGGAAACATATTGCTTCTGTTCATCTATGCGGCGTTGGGCGATGCCGAAAACGAGGACCGGTGTGCGCAAAGACTCCATGAAGTGTCGAGGTCAACCGGCAACCCCAATACAATCATCTCGGTGGATGCTTGCGTTGCATATCCGCACATCGCCCGCGCAAACCTCGGATGGCTTGAGCAACGGCTCGGCCGGAGAAACAGTAGCTCGGACCCGCCGTTTTCGTTTACCCTCGTCCACGAAAAACTAACCCGCGCGGGCCTGTTACACAGACAGGGACGGTACAGTGAAGCGGCCCACGATTTGAGATCGTTTCGTGACTTCTGCATAGATCGAAACATGATGTTGGCGGTCATGGACATCGACCTTATGCGCTCGGCAAGCCTCTATGCTCTTGGCGACTACGAGCAGGCCGAGGCAGTGATGGACCAAGCGTTGGTCTTTTCTGAAGTTGAGTGGTACATCCGCCCTTTTGCTGCCTATGCTCCCATGATCGCGCCTGTATTGCTGAAGACGGCGAAGTCCTTGTCGGGTAGTCGGGAATCTTCGCACATGGCGACAATATTCGGGGCCTGCGGCCTCGAGAGTCAGAGTGCAATTGCCCCTAAGGGCAGCCAAGTTAGTCATAGCGGAGGCTTAACGCGAAGGGAGTCCGAGATACTCAAGCTCATGGCAGCCGGCTACAGGAACGGCGAGATAGCGGAGAAGACATTTGTTTGTCTCGACACCGTTAAGGCTCACGCCAAGCATATCTTCGAAAAACTGGGCGTCAAAACGAGGGTCCAGGCGATCCGACAGGCGGAAGAGTTGCATCTTCTCGATAATAGCTGAAGTGGGCGGAAGGAATAATACAACTGGGACAGACACTGGTCTCGCGGGTGCAGCGCCCATCACGGGCGCGACAACGAGAAGCCCATCACTTCAAACACTATCTCACAGTAAAATCACCCCATAAATTACACTAAAGAGTAATACAAAAGGATCGCCGTAGGCGGTAGAGAATTATGTGTTCACGGCGAAAGCCTGGCAATCCTTTCCAGTTCCTGGATAGCGATGGCCCAGTGAGGACGGAGACCTATTTGCCGCGTTGCGGTCATATCCGGATGAGGAAGGTTCAAATAGTCAGTCGGTCCCGACACTGTTTCAGACCCCGTAGGTTATGTATCGGCAAAGGAGGAAAGGACTTGAAGGCAAAAGACCGGCGCGAGAAGCACCTTCTTAAGCCTTAGAGTGGAACCTTCAAGGGCACGTGAGCATGAGCAGATCGTAGAAGTCTGCTTTTTAGTCTGGAAGAACAGAGGAGGGCAAGAATGAAGAGAGGAAGCAAGTCACCAGTGTATGGACTGATTCTGGCAGTACTGGCTCTATCAATATCGTTCATGGTTACCGGCAAAGTGTTAACAGCTGCCACGGAAGAAACACTGAAGATCGGTCTGATCGGCCCCATGGAACGGCCAAACACCGTCGACCAGATCCACATGGACGAGATATATGCCGACATGATTAACAAGGCCGGCGGCCTTAGCATCGGGGGGCAAAAACGCAAGATCAAGTTCATCTTCTACGACCACAAGAACGATCTGGCTGCAGGAAGAGCGGCGGTAAACAGGTTGATCTTTGAAGACAAGGTGAAGTTCATACTCGCGGGATTCTCGGCCGTGACGGATGGTCTTCTCCCCATAACAGAAGCGAATAAGGTGGCGCTCATCACCAACACGCCGAGTCCGACAATACTGAAACCCAACATAAACTACGGTTTCAACGTTGGGTATCTACCCGTGTTGCCAATTGTCTCAACAGCATGGTTCTTCAAGAGTCACCCGGAGTTTAAGCACATCGTTGACGCCCTCCCCGATCACCAGACCGGTCACCTGGTTGCCGCCGACCAACAGAGGATATTTCAATCGATTGGCGGCGTCAAATGCGACGTGGAGTTCTATCCACCTACTGCCACGGACCTGAGCGCCTTGGGCACCAAGATAAGGAAGATGAACCCTGACGTTTTCCAGAGCGCGGGTGGGGGGCCGCTACTCGATGCGCTTGCGAACAAGGCCGCGTACGCGGCGGGATGGAGGGGACAATTCTTTCAGGGCACCCCGAGCACCGCGGTAGCTATAGAACGGCTCATTCCGCCCGAGGTTCTTGAGGGATACGTTCTGCCCGGCGCCCCATTCGAATTCGACCCGCCTCTGACCCAGGCGGCCAAGGACTTCAAGGCTGCATGGATAGCCAAATACGGCAAGTACCAAGGTGAGGTGCTTGGCGATCCTATGTGGGAGTGCCTGATGACCGCTTTACAGAAGGCCGGGAGCACGGACCCGGAGAAGGTCGCCGCGGTGATCGGTAACGGGCTGAAGTTTGAATCCGTAGTAAGCGGCACCTTCGAAATGGTCGCTCGGCCGGATCTGGGGAACAAGCGGACCGTTGACTCTGTGTGCACCTTGTACCTCAAGAAGATAGCAGGTGGTAAGCCGGTACTGGTTGACACCGTACCCTTAGAGAAGACGGATGCCATGTATGATGCGTTCAATAGCAGGCGATAGGTTATATAGAGGGGGGTTGAGCGCGGGAGCCCAAGGGAAAGTATTGCTCGGGTTCCCTCGACTCGCCCATACAGGAATTGCCCCGGGTCTTACTAAGACACATAGATAGCATCTACTGGCGAAAGGTAGCTATGGATATAGTCGGGCAGCTAGTATTCGATGGCTTGGCGATGGGATTGGTGTACGTGATTCTCGCCGGTGGTTTTGTCCTGGTTCTCAGCGTCACCCAGATATTCTACATTGCCTATGGCATGTTCTATATGGTAGGAGCCTATGCCGTTTGGTATGGTGCGTCTGTCATACACCTGCCTTACTTTGCATGTTTGTTTATCGCGCCGCTACTGACGGCTATGCTGGGGATGTTGACTTACATACTCGTGTTTCATCGTCTTCGGTTCGCGGAGGAGCGTTTCTTGTCCACGATAACGGCTGCCTTGGGCGTTTCGCTCATGATGAGCCAAGGGGGGTTGCTGATCTTTGGAACAGTACCGCGGAGTATCCCGGCTATTATTCCCGGGATGATCAGCATAATGGGGGCTAACGTGAGCACCGACAAGATCGTGCTCATAGGGCTTGGCATTGCCGTCACTTTGTTCCTGTTTGTAGTGTACGAGAAGACATCCATTGGCCGGGCGATGCGCGCAGTTTCCTACTTACCGGAAACTGCTTCTTTGCAGGGAGTGAATACCAATCGGGTATATACCGTGACCATGGGGATTAGCTGTGCCGTGGCCGGATTTGCCGGAGGAATAATAGCGCCCAGCTATGGCCTTGTCCCTGAAATGGGCCAAAACGTGCTTCTGCCTGTTCTGCTTATGTGTATGTTGGGCGGTATGGATAGCCTGTTTGGAGCGGTCATCGGAGGACTGGTAGTAGGCCAGGTCCTGAGTTTTGGCCAGTTCTTCATTGGCAGTTCGTCTCAGATAGTTCTCTTCCTCGTGATCGCCGTTGTCATATTCTTTCGACCCAATGGCTTGCTGGGCCGGAAGGGGGACTTTGGAGGATTCTAGCAGGTCAAGGAATTTATGAAACGGTACGGCAGTCTCATTGGTGCAATCGTCACAATGGGGATCGCTTCCCTGATCCCCTTGTTCGTGCGCTCCCCCTTTTACCTCGACCTTCTAATCACCATAGTCGTGAACGCCATACTCGCAATGACTTTCCTAATGATGCTGAGAACAGGCTTGGTAAGCTTGGGAGTGGCAGCCTTCTGGGGAGTGGGCGCTTATGCTTCCGTTGTGCTGGTAACGAAATTGCACCTGTCTTTCTGGCTTAGCCTGCCTGCCTCTGCCTTGATAACAGCGCTCGTTGCACTGATTCTCAGCTATCCATTAATCCGGAGCCCCGGATTCACTTTTGCCATACTGACCGCCGTCATAGGTATGCTATTCACCATCGCAGTCGGTAACACCTCTTACTTAGGCGGATACAGCGGGATTGCCGACATTCCTCATCCGGATCCAATCAGAATCCCCTTTCTGCCCCCGATAGCATTTGTTTCGCCTACTCAGGATTTCTACTTGGCGTTGTTCTTGCTCGTTGTGGTGGTTCTGATATGTACGGCATTCTATTCGGCCTGGACAGGGAAGGCCTGGACAGCTATCGGCGTGAACTTCCGATTGGCAGAGTCTCTCGGCGTGGATGTGTTCAGATACAAGGTGATAGCGTTCGTCCTGGCCTCCGGCATCGACGGGCTCGTTGGCAGCTTTTGCGCGCATTACCAAAGCTTTGTTGTTCCTGACAGTTATGGCATGTTTGCAACGATCTACATTCAAGTCTATGCAGTTTTAGGTGGGATAGGTCATCCTGTCCTCGGGCCTGTGATTGGTTCCGCGTTGATGACATTCTTCCCGGAGTTGATGCGCACCACCAGACAGGTCGCGCCCATATTGACCGGCCTGCTGTTGGTGCTGTTGATCATGTTCTTACCTAAGGGCCTTTTGAGCTTGTTTGACTGGCGAACTGCGGTTGTGGAACGGCTGACCAAGCTCAGGAAGGCGACAGTCTCCTCACTATTACTAAAGAACGGGGCGAGGAAACGTTGATACTTCAAGTGGAAGAATTGAGCAAACAATTCGGCGGAGTGATGGCAGTCGACGGAGTGAGTTTTCATGTGGACAAGTCCGAAATCCTGGGAATAATTGGACCGAACGGGGCAGGCAAGACCACAGCGATCAACGCAATCAGCGGTTTCTTCCCACCCAGTAGGGGGAGGGTAGTCTTCGATGGGCGGGACATTACCGGTCTAAGAGCGGACCAGATATCTAAGGCCGGCATAGGCCGCAATTTTCAAGCATCCGTTCTTTTCATGCCGCTCGCGGTTATCGAGAATGTATTAATCGGGTACCACAAATGCTACAGAACTAGTGCATGGAAAAGGCTCTTTCGCCTGCCGGCAGCACTCAAGGAAGAGGAAACGTTCAGACAAGAAAGTGCGGAGTTGTTGGACCGTATGGGATTGGGTCGCTTCACATACGAGCTTGCAAGCAATTTGCCTTACGGACATCAGCGAATTCTCAGTATCTGCATGGCCCTGGCGAGCGATCCGAAACTATTGATACTGGATGAGCCGGTAACAGGCATGAACGAAAGCGAAACTCAAACCATGCTGCAGTTGATCAGGCGGATACGGGATGACGGCATCGCCATAGTCATGATCGAACACAACATGGATGTTGTCATGAACCTATGCGACAGAATAGTTGTGCTGAACTACGGGCGAAAGATTGCTGAAGGTCACCCCAAGGAGATACGAGCGAATGAAGAGGTAATCGAGGCATACCTCGGGAAGGAATAGGATAGTAATGCTGCTGGAAATAGAAGACCTTGCAGTTGACTACCAAAAGGCTAAAGCATTGCAGGGCGTCTCACTGACCATCC
>Ga0326728_10020090_pt1 | contig 12817 bp, 9 predicted proteins | sample MB3enrmetagenome_FD_207602 | JGI IMG/M metagenome (GOLD analysis project Ga0326728, IMG submission 207602) | Lab enriched peat soil microbial communities from McLean, Ithaca, NY, United States - MB31MN | ecosystem: Environmental > Terrestrial > Soil > Wetlands > Peat | place: USA: New York...
AGTTGTTCCAGCGATTCGGCGAGAAAGCTGTCCGTTCAATCACAAAGATGTCTGGCATCAATGAGAGGCGAATCACGTCCAATGGTGAGACTGCCGCGGACCTTGCGACCCGTGCCGCGCAACGATTGCTGGCTGACCAGCAATGCGATCCGCAGAGCATTGATCTGCTCCTTTTCACGTCGCAGACTCCCGATTACCAGATTCCGGCCACAGCTTGCATCCTGCACGAACGCTTAGGACTTCGTCAGAACTGCGCCTGCTTCGACATCAATCAGGGCTGCAGCGCCTTTCCGTACAGTCTAAGCGTTGCCAATGGCCTCCTCGAAACCGGTGCCGCGGAACGTGCTCTGGTGCTCAATGCCGATGCGATCTCGCAAGTGATTTACCCCAAAGATCGCGCACTAGTGACGCTGCACGGGGACGCTGCTGTGGCCACGCTGCTCGACCGTACTCCCGGAGGCGGCCGGCTTCATGGTTTCCACTTTGGAACCGACGGCGCCGGCTGGAAGCACATCCTGATGCCAGTATCTGGTGCCCGTGCCAGGCGCACGGCAGACACGGGTAAGGAAATCGTGACTGAAACTGGCAGCGTTACTACAGCCGAACACTTGCAGATGAACGGTCCCGCAGTTTTTCACTTCACGGCGACCATCGTGCCGGACGCCATCCAGTTTGCCTTGGCGAAGTGGAAGTGGACGATCGAGGAGTGCTCCCTTGTACTGCTGCACCAGGCGAACAAGACGATGCTGGAGATGATTTACAGGGAATTGAATGTGCCTCCGGAAAAACGCTTCTACTTCATGCAGGATATTGGCAACGCCGCTGGCGCATCCTCTCCCATGTTGTTGGCCGAAGCTTTGCGCCAAGGCAAAGTCAAGTCCGGCGACAAACTTGTGCTCTCGGGATTCGGCAACGGATTGTCTTGGAGCGTTGTCGGAATTGAGTGGAGCTAGAAAGCAATTCGCTTTCTAAATTCGATTGGCCTGACTGATTGCGCTAGAAGAAGACCCATCTTGCGTACAGCGCCGCCCTCGGCCTACAAGTTGCGCCCTTACAATGGGACGAAAAGCAAAAGCAGGTCCTTCGACTCCCCTCCCCTTCGCAAAGCTCAGGGTCCGGTCGCTCAGGATGACAAGCATTTTAATTGGCGGCGGGACTGCGCATGGAGGCGATGGCGGCGGTGAGGTCGGCGGAGAGGGTTTGCTGGGCTTCTAAAGTGAGTTTGGCGTTCTGGCTGGTGAGGTAGAAGACGTCGATGGCGGTTTCGCCTTCGGTGTCGATGAGAGCCACCTTGATGTCGCACTGATGGGTGCTGAGGGTGAGTGCGATCTGGCGGAGGAGTCCGGGAAGATCCTGAGCTACTACTTGCAGGATGGTGGAGTGGGTGGAGGAAACTGAGTCGAACTCCAGGCGGGTGGCGACATTGACCTTGAGATTGGCGGGGTGGTTGAGATGGCGGCGGGCTTCGAGCAACTGCTCGACTGGAACCTTGCGCGCAACCACATCGTGGAGATAGGCGAGGAAGCGTTCGCGCTCGGTGGGGTTCAGTTCGATGGTGCGGAAGACGTCAGTGAACTGGAAGTTATCGACGATGACGCCGGCATCGTTGGAGAAGGCGCCGGCCTTGACGATGTTCATGCCCCAGGCGGCGAGCGCGCCGGCCACATCGGCAAAGAGGCGGGCGCGGTCGCGGGTGATAACGGTGAGGTCGAAGAGCTGGCGGTGAGGGCGGAGGTCGAGCTGGACGGGATCGTCGCCGAGGCGGGCGGCTAATAGGAAGTTGTCACGGATCTGCTCGGGCAGGCGGGTTTGCAGATAGCGCCGAGGCAGGCCATCAAGGAAATTCTGAAGCTCGTCGAACTGGGCGGCGGGGACCATGGAGTGGATGCGGTTGAGCAGGCTGGGGTCGACTCTGGCGTGATAGCGAACCTCGTCAACGGAGCGGTCCATGAAGTTGGCGGTGGAGATGTAGAGCTGCCAGAGGTTCTCGGCCTTCCAGGGAGTAAGGGCATCGGGGTTGACGGCCTTGATGTCGGCGTAGGTGAGCAGGGTAAGCATCTTGAGCATCTGCGGACTGCCGATTTTTTCAGCGAAGGCGCGGATGTTTTCCGGGTCGAAGATGTCGCGGCGCAGAGCGTGGGACATTTCGATGTGCAGGCGAATGAGGTTGAGGACGGCCTCCCGTTCTTCGGCGTCGAACTCCAGGCGGGCAAGGAGGGCGTCAGCCAGTTCGACGCTGGGAGTGATGTGGTCATCGGTGCGCCGGGCCTTGCCGGTATCGTGGAGCAGAAGAGTGAGGAGGAAAAGGTCGAGGCGATCGATTTCGGGCAGAAGCTGGGCGAGGCGCTGATCGTATTCGTGGGCGGGCTGACGCAGGCCGTGGACGTTGTCGATGGTGAGGAAAGTGTGCTCATCGACGGTGTAGCGGTGATAGCTGTCGCGGATGACCAGGGCGTCGATGCCGTGAAACTCGGGGATGAGCATCTCCAGAACGCCGAGGGCATGCATGGTGCGGAGGGCGTGAGCGGCGTGTGGTCCGAGCAACACTTCGCGCAGGGCGTTCCACAGGTAAGGGCCTTCGGGAATGTGTATGGCTAGCGCGGGCAGGGCGTCGGAGATGCGATCTTCAGCGGCTTGCGAGAGCGCGTAGCCGTGCGCGGCCATGAGGGCGAAGATGCGCAGGATAGCGCCGGTGTCGTTGAACTGCGCACCGGGAGCGATGTCGAGGCGGCCCTGGTCGAGTAGGAAGGCGGTGCCAGGGATGGTGACGCGGCGGCGTCGGAACTGGCGGTAGAAGCTGACCGGCGCGGGCACGTGTTCCATGAGCAGGGCGGCGCGGCGATAGACGACGCGGGCATGACGATAATAAGTGCGCATCCAGTAGGCGGGGTCGGCGGTGCCGCGCGTCTCCAGGCCGATGGAGTTGGCGGCGGCTTCGTCCTGGGATTGCCAGTCGAGGGTGTTGTCGTCGCGGCCGTGGCGGAAGTGGAGAAAACATCGGGAGGCGGCGAGGAAGTCGAAGGCGGCCTCCGCATCTCCGCGTGCGCTTTGAAAGACACTTCCGCGGTGGCGGGGCCATTCCTTGGTTTCCTTGAGGTGGAAGAGCATGGCGAACCAGACGGCAAGGTTGTAGTCGCGCAGTCCGCCGGGGCAGTCCTTGAGGTTGGGCTCGAGATGGAAAATGGTGTTGCCGAATTTGGCGTGGCGGACGCGGGCGATTTCGCCGAGCTTCTGGGTGATGGTGTTCCACTCGCTGAGGAACAGGCCGGGCAGGATGGTCTGGTGAAGCTGCTGGTAGAGAGGGAAATGGCCGGCGAGGAAGCGGCGGTCGAGGGTGGCCAGGGTGAATTCGAGGTTGCCGGGATCGAAGCGGCCCGCTTCTTTAAGAGTGCGTGAGCTGGGGCTGGCGCGCAGGCCTATCTCCCACATTCCCTGGATGATAGAGCGCACATGGTCCTTGGCGAGCGCCTCGGTTTTGTCGTCGGCAAAGACGAAGAGCACGTCGATGTCGGAGTAGGGAAAGAGGTCTTTGCGGCCGTATCCGCCCAGGGCCATGAGGGCGACGTGGGGGGGCGGCTGGGTGGGGAAAACGCGACGCCACATTTCAATAAGGGTGCGGTCGACCACGGAGGTGCGGCGGCGGATGGCGGCGGCGCCGTCTCCGGTGCGTTCGTAGGTCTGGCGGACGAGCGCCATCTCCCGCGTATACTGCTCCCGAAGATCGTCAACCGCCAAAGCGACTGGATTCATAAGGTTGTCGGAGGCTTGCCACCGCAAGATGGATTCTTAACAGAATAAGCGAAGTTGGGGGAAAAGGGGAAGGAAACAGGGAGTAGGGAATAGGGAATAGTGCCCGGCCATCTGCGAAAGAATGGCGCGGGAGGGCCACATTTTGGGCTTTTGTGAGCATAAAACGTGCGCATATAAGGACATGTATTTCTGCTTTTTGCGCATACTTTTCTGCGTAAAATGCAGTGTTTCGCCATGTTTTCGCCTACAATAGTCCATCCTGTTTTTTATGTATAGGTTAAGGAAAATAATCCGGCAAAATTTGCAGATAATTACGTGGAGTTGACTTAGTCTGGACCTAGTCAGATAGAGGTGGATTTATGCCGACTGTGAACATGTACGAGGCCAAGGCGAAGCTCTCCAAGCTGGTGGAAATGGCCATGAGCGGGACCGATGTGTTGATTGCGCGCCGGGGAAACGCGGTGGCGCGGATCACCCGCATGGCGAGGGATAAGCGGCCGATTCGTTCTGGGCTGATGGAGGGCGAGGGCTGGATTGCGGATGACTTTGACTGGCCGCTGCCGGGCGAGATTCAGGCGGGATTCGAGGGGCGGCGATGAAGATATTGCTGGATACTCGGATTCTGTTTTGGTGGTTTTACTCAGAAAGTCGCGTGCCACCGCTGGCCAAGGAACAAATTCTTGCGGCGGAGACAGTGTATGTTTCCTCGGCATCGATTCTGGAGATTGCGGTCAAGAGCCGGCTGAAAAAGATCGCTCTTGATCCCATGCGCCTGGCAAAGTCCATTGAGGCAACGGGGTTTCAAGAGCTTCCGGTTACAGCCCGACATGCGGCGACGGTAGCAACCCTGCCGCAGCATCACAGCGATCCCTTTGACCGGATTCTGATTGCGCAGGCGATGAGCGAGCCGCTGCATTTGATTACAACGGATGCGAAGTTGCAGCCGTATAGCGAGTTGGTGGTGCTGGTGTGAGGGGGGAGGATGCCTGTCCTGGGTTTCAACTCCTGATGGTAATTTGACTCGCAATCGAAACTTGTTCAGATGCGCCTTCAATCGTGACTTGTGTCATAATCAATTCATGCCAGCCAGAACCATTGTCGAGCTTCCAGAATCACTGCATGAGCGGTTGAAAGAGCGCGCCCAAACCACGGGTGTCTCTATACGTTCTCTCATCGTGCGGGCAGTCGAGCAGACCTATGCTGCGGAGCCTAAAAAGGGGAGGCGGGTAACCGGTCCTATGATCACTGGCACCGGCAAGCGAGGGCCTCTCTATCCTGTAGACGAGAATCCGCATGACCTTGTATTTTCCTGATCTCAACATCTGGCTGGCGCTCTCGGACGTTGGACATTCCCACAACGCGATTGCCTGGGCATGGTTCAATCGCCTGCCAGCCGATGATCGGCTCCTCTTCTCCCGATATACACAACTTGGGCTACTGCGCCTGCTCACCAACAATGCGGTGATGGGCGAACAGACACTCACGCTGGGCAAGGCGTGGGCCATCTACGACCAATGGCTCGAAGATCCACGCGTGGAATTCTGTCCCGAGCCCCGGCAAGCAGAAGCCGGCTTCCGGCAGGCCACCGAACTCTTCGCCGCCGAGGCCGCCTCGAAGTGGATCGGTGATTGCTGGCTGTTGGCCTTCGCGCAGGCCACACACTCCCGCCTTGTTACCTTCGATCAGGCGCTGTATGAATTCGCGCGGAAGCAGGGCCACGCTGCCGTCCGGCCCGACTGAGAACCCGCACAAAAATAGTGTCTTTAAAGCCTTCTGATTGCGCAGGCGCTGAGCGAGCCGCTGCATCTAGTGACGACGGATGCGAAGTTGAAGCCGTACAGCGAGCTGGTGGTGCTGGTGTGAGGGGGGGATTTATAGACAAAGATTGGATTCGTCGGGGGCGATTTGATGAACGTAGAATGACTTTACAGTAGGAAATCCTGCACAAAGGACTACTATGAGCCACTTCTATGAATCATCACCACTCGCTACAAAACTCTCGAACTTCGTTTGATAAAACGTAAAACTTCCTATTGACGAGCCAAGAAGCCGTCTAAAAGTTGTTTCGACGCTTTCATCGGGATTGACAACTACGACTCGCAAAGGAGGCTTATTCTTCCGTTCAACTTTCAGCCGATTACTTCGTAGTGCGCGGCTGATAACCAGTCGCGCAAATTGGTCTTCCTTTGGTAGTGAGTAACCAACAATAAAAATATCCGTGGCATTGGAGATCGCACGATATACGTGGCGCCATGTCCGTTTTAAGACAGAATATGAGAACTCCTTGGTGGAAACAGGCGGAACAATAATCGGGGTGCTTTGGGCCATTTTGGGTAAGTCAGCAAAGTTAAACTTCGTAAAGACCGAAACCTTATCATCCAAAGATTGGACAGTCCCGGACTTAAGTTTTCTTTTCGGAAATGCAGCTTTCTCAAACCAATCGATCGAACCATGTGGCTTCAACACCGTGACACTCGGTTCATCAGAATCAGGCGGATATGTGTACCAGAACGCCAGTTCCTCGGGGTCATCCCAGAGTGCCCTTTCCAGCGATAGGTCCCAATTGAACGTAATGAAAGTATCGTTCGGCCTCACATACTCACGAATGAAGGATCGCATCGCATCCAAGTCCTTGTGGTGCTGCATGCGTTCCCAGATATAATCCGTCACCGCCTTAAGTGTTAGACCGGCAACTTCTTCAAGCTTTTTTTTCGGCCAGATCTTGCTCGTTATAAACTCCTCAGAGTTGAATAATTTAGCCATTTCTAGAAGGTTTAGAAAATCCTCGATGTTCGGATAGTTCAAAATGGGCTTCTGAAACCCTGGGTAGAGATACTTCAAAAGCTTATGAATTTGCTCAGCATTGTGTGAGTCATGCTGTGCCAAACGGCTGACCGCTTCACGTAGGATGTCTTTTGCTACAGCAATACCGCAAGACGCCGAAACTCCAGCACCGAATATCCACACTCTACGCCGCGGCCTTTTCGGTTTATGATTCGTTTTTTTCTTCGACTTAACCAAGGATTTAGCCATCTTCACCTACTTAGTCATAGCTTCCCGATTGTTTACACAGAACCTCCCACATTATTTTACTACGCGGTGCTATAAAATCAACAGGCAGCCCGTACTTTAATCCGACAGACGGCCAGATCACTTCCGGAAAACGCCGATGTCGCTAGAAACGATTCCCGGTTGATGCGAATTGCATTCGTATCCGTCCTGGGCCTACGGGGCGGGATAGATGGGGGTGGGGCGACAAGACAGCGAGTTAGCTCCCGCTACGCGGGAATAGCGAGTTAGCGGGTTCGCGGTTTAGAATATTTTCCTATTTGTATAGAGTGCGGCGTGGACCGGGAGGTCCACGCGACAGCCGGCCGGGAGGCCGGCGCTACGTGACGGGGTGGGTGGGGTAAAGACAGGGAATAGGGACTAGGGAATAGGGACTAGCCAACCCACGATCGAAGACCTGTTCCTTCACCACAGCGAGCAAAAATCACGCGCTGGGGACCCCGAAACGCTGGGGACCCTGGTACGCTACGCTCAGGGTCCGGTCGCTCAGGAGGCATTCGGCAGAGCGGGATGGATAGCTCTGGGTTGCCTGGCAAACTTTTCCGATAAGCCGACATGCACTAAGACTTGGCGATACCAATCTGACGTCGCTGGGTGACGCGGAGGAGAAAACCGGCCAATCTTATAGATCAGCATGATCCGAGGAACGCTATCTATGCGCGGTTGCTTGCCGTTATACGCTCGTGATTACCGTCACTGCAAAGGAGTATCAGATCTGCTACGGGTCGAACTATGAAAGAAGCTATAGTGGTCATCGCCTTAGTGGTCATCTGCGCCATTGGCCTGATCTTCATCATTAATCTGGCATTGAAGGCAAGGAAGAAGGACGGGGCATCTTCGGGCGCAGTGTCCACTCCCATCGTGCCGGCGCGCAAGAGTACCGCGACGCTGGCGTTCTCTCTCGTCGTGATCATGCTAGGCATTTTGTTTCTGCTAGCCGCAGGACTGCTGTTTGTACCCGTGTGGCTCAAGGCTGACGTAAAGCTGCCCGAATACGACAAACTGCTCGAATATTGCAAGTGGGCTCTGTCTGTACTCCTGGGAGCTTTCGGCGCGTGGATTGGCGCTGGGGCAGCGTACTTTTTCGGCAAGGAGAATCTGGCGGAGAGCAGCCGGTCCACCGAAGCCGCTTTGCGAATACAGCAGGAGGGGCTGCAGACCAAGCCGCCAAAAGACCGGGTCAAGGATCTCGCCCTGACAGCGATGAATACCAGTTTCATGTTCATGTCCACAGCCACGAAAAAAGACGTCGTCGACGGGCTCAGCCAGCACCCCGACTTCTGGTGGGTACCCGTCCTTGACAAGGAAGGGAAAGGCGTCTTGGAGGACATCGTTCATGCCCGGGTCTTCTGGGCCGCAACGATTGCCGATACGGACCCGATCAGCAAGATCCTCTCGGACCTCAACAAGTCCCCAGCGCTGAAGGACATGAAGGCACTCCACGGCTCTACGTTCTTCATAACAGCATCTCTCGATGACAAGATCGCCGATCTTTCGGACAAAATGACGAAGCTTGGAACGGTCGTGGGCATTGTCGTCGATGACAAGGGCAAACCCACGTACTGCTTCACAAAGCAGAACATCACATCGACGCAGAATTAACCGGACTTCCGCGCACGCAGCACACGAACTCACTGTCTCGCTGATGCACACTTCCCGCAGTGGCAGTGGAACGCTTTCCTTCCTTTGTCTTCCCGATCTACTTCACGTTTCCAAACCGGTCAGAGCCGATCACACACCCGATCAAAGGGTTCCAGTTCGAGTTGAGCTGCAACTTGCTGGCGCTGTTCACGAAAGGGCCGGGTACCAAGAGCAACGGTCTTGGTGCGTTACGAAATGCAAGCACGTTCCCAGGGTTGAAACCCTGGGCTATGATCCCATCGCCTCACCGGGGCTAGAGCGGTTCCACAATTCACGTGCCCTTTCTAGCATCGTGCGGGGTGGCATTTTCTTCCACCCCAGCGACGAAGAACTGTCGCTGGGAATCCCGGCAGGGAATAGGGACTAGGGACTAGAGATTAGGAATTGTGCCCGGTTATCTGCGGCGGGGCTATTGTTTTATCGCTTTTCTGCCGAAAAACATAAAGAGACTGCGGGGTGGGGGATTCGTCTTGTATCCCACCCATTTCACAAAAGCCGCGAAATGGATGGGGCACCCGTAATTCGAGGTAATAACAGAGTTTAAAGTATCCCAGGTCTCAAAATCGAGAGCTGGGGCACCCAGGAGATGAACAATCCCCGGTCCCCAAAAGCGAGGGATCTCCACCCCAATGAGCAAAAATCGCTCATTGGGGACCCCGGACCGGGGGCACCCATTCGATTTGAATTGGATGGGAACCCGCAATCGGGTGGAGGAGGGCATTATCAACGCGCGGATGCGATTGGGGGATTTGCTGGTGGGGGCGAACCTGGCGACGAGCGAGTGCGTGGCCAAGGCGCTGAGGCAGCAGGCTGTGAACGGCAAGCGGCTGGGGGACAACCTGGTGGCGATGGGGGCCATCGAGCAGCAGGCGCTGGATGCCTTTCTGAAGCGGATACCGGCCGAGCCGGCGGACCTGGCGGCGACGGGACTGGACGAGATCGACCTGCTGAGCCTGCTGATGCGGCTGATCTATACGAACCATTTGGAGACTTGCCGGCAGTACGTGGAGGCGATCCGGTTGCCTTATCACCTGGTGGCCGAGCTGGTGGTAATGGCCGTGGACCGGAAGCTGCTGCGCACGCTGGGGATGCGGTCGTTCGAGAGCGAAAATCCGATTGACATGAGCTACGCGTTCACCGACGAGGGCAAGCGGTGGACGCTGGACGCAATGGAGCGAGTGAGTTACGCGGGACCGGCGCCGGTGACGCTGGGGGAATTCACCTACCAGGTGAGCGTGCAGAAGCTGACCAACGAACGGATCAGCTTTGAGCGCATTCGCGAGGCGCTGGGGGAGCTGACGTTTGACGACAGCATCGTGGAACAATGCGGTCCGGCGCTGAACGCGGCTCGGGCGATGCTGCTGTATGGCCCATCGGGGAACGGGAAAAGCTCGCTGGCGCATGCGCTGGGCAGCGTTTTCAAAGATGTGATTTACATGCCCTACGCGATTATTGTGGAGGGGCAGATCATCCGCTTCCACGACCCCAGCGTTCACGTAGCGGTGAACCCGGCGGAGTTGAACGACGAAAGCGAGATCTCGTTTGTGCGGGCGGAGGAATATGACGCGCGCTGGGTTCCGTGCCGGCGACCGTTTGTGTCGGCGGGCGGCGAGCTGACGATGGATATGCTGGACCTGCGCTACGACGCGACCGGCCACTTCTACGAGGCTCCGCTGCACCTGAAGGCGCTGGGAGGCTGCTTCGTCATCGACGATTTCGGACGCCAGCAGGCGAGCCCGGCCAGCGTGCTGAACCGCTGGATTGTGCCGCTGGAGAGCCGGGTGGATTACCTGAAGCTGCACACCGGCAAGAGCTTCGTGATCCCGTTTGAGGAGATGGTGATTTTTTCAACGAACCTGGAGCCGGAAAGCCTGATGGACCCGGCGTTTCTGCGGCGGCTGCCGTACAAGATCGAGGTGGGAGCGCCGAGCGTGGAAAATTACCGGCGGATATTTGAAAAGGAGTGCGCGCGGCAGGGATTGACGCTGCCCGACGAGGCCTTCAGCGGGATTGTGCAGCGGCTGAGGAAGGACAAGGGAATGGAGCTGGCGGCTTACCAGCCGAAGTTCATCGTGGACCAGGTGGTGGCGGCGTGCCGGTTCATGGGGGAAGCGCCGCATTTTGAGCCGCGGTTTATTGAGTATGCGCTGAGGAATCTGCGGGTGAGAAGGAATGCGAGGTAAGGACTGACCGTCCAGGCAGACGGCGCTTGCGCGCCATGGGATCCGATGATTCCCACCCTTTAATCGCCCAGGCCACCCGCGGTGGGGCCAACAGCTCGCTATTCGCTCGCGGAAGTTCTTAGATAGAGATTTTCCAGGTCTCGGAATCGAGACATATGTCACCAGTCTATAGACGAGACAATAAAAAGCTGTAGATTCCTTGGAACGCGCGGCTCGACGCGGTGGAAAATGTAACAGCTACGATCCATGGAAGCCGTTGCGGCTGTTTACTATTTAACCGGATTATAGCTGCGGCGAAAAACTTGTATCTGAGTGGCAGGGTGAGATATAAATCCCCAGCCTTTCCCTTCAAACAAGCTTTTTTTCGACGGCGCCAGCATATCGCCGGTTGGATACCACGCACCTCCAAGTCCGCGAATGGCCATTTCCGCATGTTCCGGCCTAACAAGGACTACCGTAATGGAATTATCTTGCTCAGCCGACATCAGCTGAAAAATATCCCAGTCGGGAATCGGGAAGAACACATCGCGAGCCTGCCCTCTCGCGGCATAGAATGGCGCCTGGTCAACAAATGCAATGTCGTCGGCTCGAACTACGGACGAAACGAACTTTTCGACGCGGTTATAATTCCGATCCTGCCAATTTTCCGCATAAACGGCGGCGTTAATTCCAACTCCGGCGGAGACACAAAGAAAACATAATATCCAGGCGGCATACTTTACGGAATTTGACAGGCGCAGCGACAGACCATGACAGACCGCTACCGCAAGCGGTATGGCCACCATGTAGCTGTAATAGGTGGGGAATCTGGAGGAGACAAACAATATGCCAAATAACAATGCGCAATAGACCAGCGTACAGGGGAGGACCGATCGCCATAGAATAATTTTCCGGCGAAGCAAATAGATCGTCAGAACAACAGCCGCAGAAAGCAGAAAAGGCAGGCTATAATCAGCCGGAATTATATTTGAATGGTTGAGATGACCAGAGCTGATCCAGACAGCGAGCATTTTCAGGCCCAGATGCTGCTGCGTATGAATGAATTGCAGATACTCCGGCAAGCGACCGCAGACAAATAACGCGGCGATCAAGCCGGTTCCTCCCGCCCCTGCGCCCAAAAACGATATCATAATTTCTTTCCAATAGCATCCGCGGAAGAATATAAACATGACAACTCCCTCCGTAAATAAAACCGGCAGATACTGCAGGCCTGCCCAGGGAAGGAACAGGCAAATTGCAAACAACAGAGTAAGACGCACTATCGGTCTCTTAACTGACATCGACCAGAACAATATTGATAACAGGCAGGCGCCGAAACCATCATATCTGCCGATCCTGTACGAAACTACTATGCCGAACTCGGTTGCCATCAGAAAGAGCATGAAAATGCGATATGACAAGCGGCTGACAAAATAGAAGCGCTTCACGGCGGACCATACAAAACCGAATGCAGCCGTCATAAAGAAAATGTCGGCGCTACGGATGGACCGCATGGAAAACCCAAACAATTGAATCCAGGGCACCAGAAAAATTGGATACATCGAAAAGTTCTGGGGAAAATGGTGAATGCCAAAACCCTGGCCGTGCAAATAGGCGATTGCAGGCTCAGCGTATGTACACTCATCAATGTGCGGGTATGGGTATAGGGTTGCAGTGGAGGCGTTGAAGATAAAGAAAGACACCAGGAATAATAGAACGTAAAGCAGTTCATGATGCAATGCCGCGATTTTTTGCATGGAGATTCTCCTGGCACCACTTCATACCAATTAAACCGTCCTGGGGATGCCTAACAGCTTCTGTCGCGCTTCCAGTATACGGCGCAAATCCGGCACCCGTTCTGCTAGCAGGAGCGCTGCGCGAATCACCAATTGCTTCTTAGTTCTCCCAATATGCATAGAGCAATCCAGCGCGCCGACACTGTGATTCGCATCAGCATCATGTCAGGCACAATGGAAATCCCGCCCTAGCCGCAAAAACATGAACGCGGCGAGGGTGGGGCACCCATTCTTGGAAGAACTATGATTTCCACGGTCCCCAAATGCGAGGGTGTCAAGTGCATAGACATTCTTTACAGTTTGTCTCTGGACATCCTTTACACTTGCTGCTAGCCGGTGAAGCGGAGGCGGGCTCTGCTGGAGAGCAACCTTGCCGAGGAATAGCCGGTTGCGACTCAT
>Ga0326728_10020091_pt1 | contig 12816 bp, 9 predicted proteins | sample MB3enrmetagenome_FD_207602 | JGI IMG/M metagenome (GOLD analysis project Ga0326728, IMG submission 207602) | Lab enriched peat soil microbial communities from McLean, Ithaca, NY, United States - MB31MN | ecosystem: Environmental > Terrestrial > Soil > Wetlands > Peat | place: USA: New York...
TGCCCGCTTTGACCTTTGCGGGACCGGAAAGCTCGCGTCCCTTAACGTTTCCCGAGCCCGTCTGGAAGCGCATTTCACCGGTGAGGCGCGCCAGTTGCATGTCGCCCGACCCGCTCTCGAGATCGACATTGCCCTTGAGACCTTCGATCTTCTGATCGCCGCTGCCGGTATGGGCGCGCAGCGCGGTGTTCTCTGGGACGGTGATTTCGTAGTCGATCGAAATGTTGTGGAGGTTCACGTAGTCGATGCGGATGCTGGTGCCGTTCTGGCGGATGGGAGGGTGGTTCTGCAGTTCCTGCACTTCCGCTTTGTGGCCGCCGCCGAACCAGGAATCGCCCGAGTGAATCTTGGCATGAATCGAGACCGTCCCCGCAGCGCCGTTGCGAACGGTGATGTCGCCGGAGCGGGTAAGCACTTCGAGATCGACGTTGCCATTGACCTGGAACGAACGGTCAAAGGTTCCGATGACCGAAGCGAAGCCGGCCAGTGAAGTGGCCAGAATAAAAACCAGCGTGCGGAGGGCTCGATGCCGAATCAAGAAACTGTTAGTCATAGCGGTCCAGCTCCATAAGCAGGTCCAGGATGTCAGGTCAGCGCATTTTTCCCAAGCTAAGAGCCAAAAGCTGGAAACCGTCTCATAATGAACCCGCGAAGTAAACTGGCGGGGCCCTCAGGGGCTAAAGCCCGCGTCTTTGCTGGTTCTTGGCGGCACGGCTGAAGCCGTGCCCTTCCCAAAACAATTTATGAGATAGCTTCTAATAGCCGCTTTCTCATTGCAACACAACCTGGTCGCCTTCTTTCAGACCTTGCAGCAGTTCGGTCTTGGCGCCGTTCGAGATGCCGATGTTGACGGCGACTTTCTTCTTGCCTTCTTTGGCTTTCGGGTCAGGCACTTCGACCGATGCCTTCTTATCTTTGTCGTAAATGATCGAGCCTTCCGGGATCTGGAGCACGTTCTTGTGCTCTTCGAGAATGATCTCAGCGTTGGCCGTCATCATAGCTTTGAGCACGCCTTCGGGATTGTTGATGGAGACGCGCACTTCAAACGTAGTGACGTTGTCTTTTTCCACGCCCATGGGAGAGATCTTCGTCACCTTGCCGGTGAAGGTTTTGTCCTTGAACGACTCGACTTTGATCCGGGCGGGTTGTCCCAGATAAACCTTGCCGATATCGCTCTCGTCCACTTTGCCTTTGACATAAACTTCGCTGGTGTCGCCGAGCGTCATGACGAGCGTGGCCGTCGAGCCCAGGACCAGAATCGAGCTGACCGCATCGCCGATTTCCACGTCCCGCGAAAGGACGATTCCGTCAATCGGCGATTCAATCGTGGTGTAGCCCAGTTGTTCTTCCAGTTGCTTCAGGTTGGCACGGTCCTGCGACAACTGCCCCTGGGCCTGACCAATCTTGGCCTGCAAAACCTGCAACTGCGCCTTGGCCACATTTTGCTTGTTCAGCGCCATCTCGTAATTTTTTTCAGCGTCGTCGAGCGCGGAAGCGGAAACCACGCCGTCCTTCGCCATGCCCTGGGCGCGTTCATAGGCGCGTTTCAGCAGCGGCACGTCGGGACCCTCGGCGTCGACCTTGGCGCGCTCCAAGTCGGCACGCGTGCCATTCAGGCTGGCGCTCGAGCCCTCCAATTGCGCGCGGGCCTGGTCGACGCGAGCCTGGATCTCTTCCTTGTCGAGTTCGGCTAGTATTTGGCCCTTCTTAACTTTGTCGCCGTAATCGACGTAGAGTTTCTTCACGATGCCGCTGGCCTTGGACTTGATCTCGACTTTGGTGATGGGCTCGATCTTGCCCGTCGCCACCACGCTTTTCGCCAGATCTCCTTTTTCGACCTTGGCAAGCTTCGAGGGGTCGATCTTGGTGCCGCCGCTGGTGGCTGCGATCAGCACGCCGGCAACTACCAGAACCAGAACGGCTGCGATCGAGCCGTAGATGATTCGCTTACGCCGCTTTTTCTTGCCATTGCCGTTACCATTTCCGTTGCCTGCCACGACCGCCTCCTGCTTGATTTCAAATCTTAGGACTGGCATTCACCTCTTGTTACGAGAGAAACATCGGAATAGTTCCTCAAAAATTGTCAGGGTTCGTCAAATTCTTCCAGCTGTAGAGACGGGGCTTGGCCGGTCCAGAGGAGACGCGACAAGCCGCGTCTCCACGGGAAATCGGATGCCTGCTCCGCGCCATACATGTACTTAGACCGCCGGGTAACAAAAAAGAAAGCGATCAGTTTGCGATAGCATTCAAAGGGTTCTTATGATTGTACTGCCAGCGGGTTTGAAAAGCCCGCGATTACGCTCCGGGGGAATCTGATCGACCGAACGGCTATTCCTTTGGAATGTTAGAATTAGAGTTCCATGATTGCGTACGTGCTGCTGCGGGTGTTCGTTATCCTGCTCCTGGTGGCGGCCAATGCCTTCTTTGCCGCAGCCGAGTTCGCGCTGGTCAGCGTGCGCGAGACCCGCATCCAGCAACTGATCGAAGCCCACCGCGCGGGCGCCCGCACCGTCCTCAAACTTCACCAGCAACTCGGCCGCGTTGTGAACGGCGTGCAACTGGGAATCACCGCTACCAGCCTGACTTTGGGCTGGCTGGGTGAGCCGTTTCTAGCGCGGCTGTTCGAGGGCTGGATCGGAAGCGTGCCGCATGCGGCGATCTACGCTCATGCCGTGGCCGTGACGGTAGCGTTTGTGATGATTACCAGCCTGCTCGTGATCATGGGCGAACTGGTTCCGAAGTCGCTCGCGTTACAACGAGCCGAGCGGGTCGCACTGGCGGTCGCGGCGCCCATGGACGTTTTCCTGACCGTCACCGCCCCCCTGACCATTGGCATGAGCCGCGCGGCTGGCTTTGTCCTGCGCGCCTTCGGGACTCACGAGATCCGCCACGGTTCGGTGCACTCTCCCGACGAGCTCAAACTGATCGTAACCGCGGCGCGCAGCTCCGGACAGCTCTCCTCCAACCAGGAAGAGATGCTGCTGAATGCGATCGAACTGGACAACATTGCGGCGCGGCAGGTGATGGTGCCGCGCACCAGAATTTTTTCCTTGCCTTCCGACCTCAACCTGGACGAAGCGCTGTCGCGCGTGGTCGAAGAACAACATTCGCGCGTTCCGGTGTATGATCCGCAGCGCGGTCCCGAACATATTGTCGGAGTGCTTTACGCCAAAGACTTGATGCGTTGGACGCGGTTGCGGCTCGGCCCTGTCGCCGCCCATCCGGCGGCCGCAGCGATGCGCATTGCCCAGATGAAGATCGGGCAGGTCATGCACGATGTGCTGGTGGTGCCCGAAACCAAATCGTTGCTGGACCTGCTGGTTGAATTCCAGCAGCGCAAGCGGCACCTGGCGGTGGTGGTCGACGAATTCGGCTCGACCGCGGGAGTGATCAGCGTGGAAGACGTTCTGGAGCAACTGGTGGGCGAACTGGAAGACGAATTCGACGTCGCCTCGACGCCGCCGGGGGTGACCGACGTGAATGCGCCGCTGGTGCTCGACGGAGCGATCAACATTCGCGACCTCGAAGCTCAATACGAGCTGAAACTGCCACAAGACGAAGGCTTCGAGACGCTCGCCGGCTTTCTGCTTTCGCGCTTGCAGAAGATGCCCGCAGGGGGCGAGGCGTTCGATTATGAGGGGCGGCGCTTTGTCGTAGAAAAAATGGAAGGCCATCGCATAGCAACCGTGAGGATCGAGCCCGTGCCCGCGGCCCCAGCGTCAGCGGCCTCCGTGCAGCGGGCCGGAGACTAACTCGCGATGCCGCGCTACGTCATCACCCGCGTCCTTTACACCCTGCCAGTCATCTGGCTCGTGGTCTCCACCGTCTTCCTGCTGATTCACTTCGTTCCCGGCGATCCCATTCAGCAAATGCTGGGAGAAGGTGCGGCGGCCGGCGACATCCAGGCAGCGCGCCATGCCTATGGTCTCGATGTGCCGCTCGGCGAGCAATACGTGAATTACTGGCGGGGCGTGCTGCACGGAGATCTGGGAAAGTCGCTGCGCTTTAACCAGGGAGTTACTAAGTTGATTGCGCAGCGCTATCCTTTTACCTTGCAGCTAACACTGGCGTCATTATTCGTAGCGATTGTGCTGGCCATTCCGGCAGGAGTGCGCTCGGCCCAGCGCCGCAATCTGTGGGATGACCGCACCCTAAGCGTGGTCAGCCTGTTCGGCCTGTCGTTCCCAAACTTCGCGCTGGGCCCGGTTCTGATCCTGTTCTTTGCGGTCAAACTGGGATGGCTGCCCGTCTCCGGCTCCGGCAGCCTCGCTCATCTAGTGCTTCCGGCAATCACCATGGGCGGAGCACTGGCCGCGATCCTGACCCGCATGGTGCGGACCTCGATGCTGGAAGAGATGGGACAAGACTACATTCGCACCGCGCGCGCGAAAGGTCTGCCGGAGCGCACAGTCGTCTATCGCCACGCGCTGCGCAACGCCATGATTCCAATCCTAACCGTCCTCGGATTACAATTCGGCGCGCTGCTCGCCGGGGCAATCGTAACCGAGACAATCTTCTCCTGGCCCGGAATCGGGCGCCTGACGATTCAAGCGATCGCCAACCGCGACTACTATTTGGTGCAGGGATGCATTCTGGCGATTGGGCTGACCTATGTCGCGGTAAACTTTCTGACCGACTTACTCTACTCCGCAGTGAATCCGAGGATCAGACAATAACTCCGGCCGATTCAGGGGCGGTAATTCAGCAGCTCGAAGGAAGACGAAACGGCCGCCCATCTCAACCGGGGCTCGGCCCGCTCACTGTAATTGATTTTCTGAATACCTTGTCGATACTTTGGAGCAGGGCGTCCGCATTCTGCTCCAAGTCTAACGATGATTTCTCAATATAGGCTGCGGCGCCAGCGTCCTTCAGCTTCGCTTCATTTTTTTGAGACAGCGCTGACAACACGATAACGGGAATTTGCGCGGTGAATGCGTCTTGCTTCAATGCCTTCAGCACACCCGTGCCGTCTAGTCCTGGGAGCATCATGTCCAGGAGAATGAGCTCCGGGGGGCTGGTACGGGCTGCTTGCAAGCCCTCGCGGCCGTCCGCGACACCAGTTACCACGTGTCCTGCCTTAGTCAGGATTCTCTCGGTCACAATACGTAAGAAGAGGTTATCTTCGATCAGGAGAATCTTCATCCCGGCGTCTCCTCATGAGTTTGATTTGACATGCCTACGTCGATGGCCGGACCCTGTTGCTGGAAGATCCAAGAACGCCAATATTCCCGTCATAAGGCGCACCTCTCGCTTCGGCGACCGGCATCTCCGCGTCTTCCAATTTGGCCAACTCTGTTGCCAGCCAGCTTTCAAGCAAGTCGAGATCTTCCTCGGGAACAAAAGAAAAGCGAACGCCAGCCCGCCCTGTTGGGTTGCCATTTACCACCCGGCCGGCTATGCGCACCACGCCGTTGGTGCCGGGGAAGGAGAACACCAGTGAAACATCGCAATCGATCTCCAGTGGCTGTCCACACTGCAGAGCCAACCCACCTATGCTGAGATCGCTGATTCGGGCTTCAAGAGTCCCGATTTCTGAGATTCTGGCAATCACCGGGATGTCGACCGGGACGCGAGCGGCTCGTCGACGTTCCTGAAGCATGGTTCCACATGCCGCCCGCATGCACCGGCGGGCGAGGTCGAGGTCTACGGGCTTGTGAATCATGAAGTTAGCTCTAACCAAAAGAGCGTGCGTTTCCGAGTCCGCGTCGACCATCGCGACGATCGTCGAGTTGCTATTGGGGGAGGACTTGCGCGCAGTGCGAACGACGCGGGTTGGATCGTTTGCAAGGTTCCAATCCACAATCAGCGTGTCCAGTCTGCGGTGAGTTACTGCGTCAAGAGCCGACTCAATCTCGCTGCAAACCTCAGTTTCGATGGCCAAGCTGTGCAGAATCTGATTCATGACACGGAGAACCTGTGCGTCAGTGCCGAACAGCAGACCGCCGAGTCGAACCTGCTCCTTCATAAAGGCCGCCTTTGATTGGATGGCACGCCGGAGACCAAACTCGATCACGAGGCCCAACTCCATGACTGCGTCCCACTTGCCGGAAGTCAGGTCATCCGTGCAGAACAGAGGTGTTGTATGAATTCTGGACCCCTGTCTGCCCTATCGACACTTGGTATAGAAGAAAAGACAGCCATTCCGTGCCATCTTTATCGGCACTTCTTCTGGCTAGATTAGGGTGGTGGCGGGTACTTTAGTTTCGGCCAACCGACGCGGCGCGAGCGCTGCGGTTGCTTGCCAATAGTTTCAACATCGCCTGATCGTCGGCAGGCCGGGAGAAATAGTATCCCTGTGCCATCTCGCAATTGAGCTGCTTGAGCAAATTGATTTGCTCCTCCGTCTCCGTTCCCTCGGCGACGGCTTTCAAGCCGAGATTGTGGGCGAGCATAATGATGATGCGCACGATCTCGCGGCTTTCCGGGTCGCGGTCCATGTTCGAAATGAAGGTCCGGTCGATTTTCAAGGTGTCCACTGGAATCCGGCCCAAGCGGCTGAGTGACGAATACCCGGTGCCAAAATCATCGATGCTCAAACCCACGCCGAGTGCCTTCAACTGCGCCAGCACGTGACCCGATCTTTCCGCATCGCCCATGGCGATCGTTTCTATGATTTCGAGTTGCAAGCAGGCGGGATCGACTCCGGTCTGCTCCAGGGCTTTACTGATCTCGCTGGCCAGATCGGGCTGGGCGAATTCCCTGGACGTCATGTTCACACTCATGGTCAGGGGCGGGCTGGAAGGAAATTCCGACTGCCAGGATCGGAGATGCTGGCAGGCTTCGCGCAGCAGTTGCCGATTCATGGGGATGATGAGCCCCGTCTCCTCGGCCACCGCGATGAAGTCAATCGGCGCCAGGATGCCTTCCGGACGTTGCCACCGCGTCAGCGCCTCGAAGCCCGCGATCCTGCCAGTTTGCAACCACACGATGGGCTGGTAGTAGACGCGAAATTCTGCCTGGTCGAAGGCCTTGCGCAGGTCCGTCTCCAGCCGCAACCGCTTTACCGCATTCGCGTGCATAGCGGGGTCCGACACCTCACAGCGCGCCTTTCCCGTCCCCTTGGCACGGTACATGGCGATGTCCGCGTCCCGCAGCAGGTCCTCCGCCTGGGTGTGAGGGCTGGTGCTGGCGGCGATGCCGATGCTGGCTGAAATTACTATTTCCTGTTGATTGACCAAGAAAGGAGCCGCCAGTTCCGCTTGCACTCGTTCCGCAACGCGTACGGCTTCAACCGGGTCTCGGATGTCGTCCAAAAGGATCGCGAACTCATCGCCACCGAGTCTGGCCAAGGTGTCGTCATCGATAGGCTGGTAAGGCACTCCGCTGGTGCGTGGACGGGAGACCATGTCGGCTCGCCGCACCGACTCCCTCAATCTCCGTCCGATTTGAATGAGTAACTCGTCCCCGGCCGTGTATCCCAGGCTGTCATTGATGATTTTGAATTGATCGACATCAATGAGCAGCACGGCGAACTTGTAGTTTGCGTGCCGCTTAGAAAGGGTTAGAGCGTGTTGCAAGCGGTCGAGGAACAGAGCGCGGTTGGGCAGTTTGGTGAGTCCGTCGTGAAACGCATTGTGCACCAGCATTTCTTCGGCCCGCTTCCGCTCGGTGATGTCACGGTTGACGATGACCAGTTTGTCGGTCTGGCCTCTGGCGTTTCGAATCGGGCTCGCGGTCGATTCCAGAGTGCGCCAGGACCCGTCTTTGTGGCGTATCCGGTATTCCATGGTTTCTCCGCGGCCGGTGCGACGGGCGTTTTCCGACGCTTTCGATACTCGCAGACGGTCGTCGGGATGAATCTGCTCGAACGACGAAGTGCTCTTCAAGTCCTCGGCGGAATACCCCAGCACTTTTTGATATGCGGGACTGTTGTATAACCGGCGGCCATCGCTCGCGACCAGCGCGATCATGTCAGCGGCATTTTCGCTGATCAGCTGAAAAAGCTGATCGCGCTCCGCCAGTTGGCGCCGTATGCGGTGAAGTTGCAGGTGCTGATAAACCGCGTAAAAGTCGAAAAGCAGGACGAGAGCCGCGAGTCCGCGCACCCATTCCCTGAGATCAAACCAGTACGAAGCGTCAGCTCCCTGATTAAACCAGGGAAAAGTGAAGGAGATGATCCCCACGGTCAATGCGAGCGTTACCGCAACCGCGAATCCCCACAGCCACCACTCACGACCCTCGACCCGGCGCATCTCGGTCGGAATCGCCTCGGGGCTGTTCTGGCTTACCTCTTGAAATGCTTGCTGATTCATGCGATCCGACTATCTCCTGCAACCTTTCTGGATTTTAGCCCTCGCAGGAACTTGGGAGGAGTTACGAAAGCATGGTTCCATCGGTGCTTGACCGGTATCTGCGACAGGTTCTGCCCCTGATAAGGGCAATCGATTTAGGGATAGAAATACGGTATTCAGCGTGCCACCTCCGTTCACATTGGATAAAGCCACTCTTCCGGGAGGCATGGATTGATAGAGAGTATGGCAATTAGTGCGCCTTTATGAAACGCCCCATTGATCTCTATCAAAAGTAAGTGCTTATCCTCTAAAGCGAGAACCGGGTGTGTAACAAGTACTGAACAATTGCTGGAAATATGTCCCAAATCTAAGCATTCGCGGCGAGGCCGCTATTCCAGGATGAAATTGTAACTAAGTGAAATGATGACAATAGTAATTAAGATGGGACGGTGACTAAAAGGAGTGTGCGTGGACACAACCTTAGTACTTGACCCCTCCGGTCTGAAGTCGCGGCAAAGTACGCCACAATGAATCCTGCGAGAAGACGTGGGGCTCGCGCCGGTTCAGGTCCTCCCTGATGTTTTCTAGAGGCCGCTGGATATCTATGCCTGGAATCCCAAGTCGAGGGCGGGGAATGGGACGATTTGAGACCGTGAGGTAAAAACGTTTCGGGTGAACTAAATCGGAAGAATGTAGTGGGAATGGGAGCAAGCGCTTGCTGTCTCTGGTCCACCGTTCTCAAACACAGCCATAGTCTGAGCTTGTCCAGGGAAGGCCTCAGTTATAGGCGATCGCAAAGCACTGTTTCAGGCTAGCTGGGAATCGGCGAGTGCAGTTAAGCGGCCCCGCGCGGTCGCGGCGCATTGCTGGCAGCGAATGGGGGCTCGGGCTGTAGGAGTTATCGAGTCACTGCGCTCCGCGCGTATAGGATCGCATCTGTGTTTCGTCCGGGAATCGAATGCAGATTCCAGAATTTAGATGGGCAGGGAAGTCAACGCCATCGGACGACGGCAGGGTTGCACTTATCGCTGCCGCGGCAAGCGCTTGCTTCCAAACCACTTTGTCAATGCGGGGCCGGTTTTCCTGAGGGCTGGGAGATTTTGGTGCCCGGCGTGCAAATAAGGGAAGCAAGAATCAACAACAAGCAAAAGAGCTTTGGAATAAGCCTCACCTAAGAGGCGATGGCGAAGCCTTGACTCTGATTGGCAACTCGAACTCGCAGATGGCGCTCGCGACCCCGCGGGCCGACGCGCGCTGGTACGCCGCCTACACCGCCCCCTGCCGGGAGAAACGGGTGGCCGAGCACCTGGCCATGCGGCAAATCGAATCGTTTCTGCCGCTCTACCGGCTTCCCCGCAACTGGAAGAATGGGTGCCGGGTGGAACTGGAGCGCCCGCTGTTTCCCGGCTACGTATTCGTTCGAGTGGCCGACACGGAGCGGGTACGAGTGCTTGAGGTGCCCAGTGTGCACTGGATCGTGGGTCGCGGGCGCAAGCCCGAACCCCTGGACGACGACACCATCGAGACCCTGCGCGCCAATCTCCATCTGCGCAAGGTCGAGCCCCACCCCTATCTGGTGGCAGGCGAGCGCGTCTCCATCTGCGCGGGCCCATTCGCCGGGCTGTCCGGCATTGTCCTGCGTAAGAAGGGCAGCTTGCGGGTGGTGATCACCCTGGACCTGATCATGCAGAGCGTGGCGGTAGAGGTCAACATCGAGGATCTCGAACCGGTTCATAACTTCGCCCCGGCTGGGCACGGCTCTGCGCTGGCCAATCTTCAGAAGAGTTGACCCGAGACCTTATGACGCCAACTGTAAGCGCCACGAATCCGCAGAAGCGCATTCTGCACGCGGCCGCCGATCTGTTTGCCCAAGTTGGCTTTAACGGAGCCAGTACTCGCGACATCGCCCGATTGGCCTCGGTCAACGATGCCACCGTGTATCGTCATTTCTCCTCGAAGAAGGATCTGTTCGCGGCAGTTATCGAAGCCGAACTGCAGAAGCTGCGGGTCCGAGCCGACCTACTGGTGCACGTCGCGAATGTAGAAGATGTTCGCGCCGCGTTGTGCGTTATCTTCGAGTTACTCACGGAAGCGCTCGCTGGGCAGCCGCGGCTGCTGCGGCTGCTGCAGTTCAGCGTTTTGGAGTTTGGCTCCGCCCTGCAGCCGCTCTATCAGAAATACCTTGGGGAACTGTTGGAGGGGGCGGCGGCGTACTTAGAATCCTGGCGACCGCGGGACGCGCTTCTCTGTGAGAATCCCCGGGCCATGGTTGTGGCGTTCGCCGTTACCGTGGTAGGGCTACAGACTTTGTACCCGCTCTTTGGGGGCAAGCAACTCGCCTTGCGCCCTGTGCGGGATAGCGCGGCGGACTGTGTGGACCTTTGGCACGCCGTGCTGGCAAGTACTAACCGGGGAAAGTAGTTACCTTCGGGGCGGGCAACCTGCCGCTTCCGCTCTTCGTCACCCCGGCATCTCTTAACCGATCATAGGCTGCGCAACCCCCAACGCAGCCAAACTCGTGACTTAACCGGGCGGGAGCCTGGTGGAATTGAATCACACTTTCAATGCAGCCGGCCGCCGGCTGCGGCAATGAGGACCCCATGAAATGCACATTCGGCAGTCGGTCGTGGCAATTACTCGCGATCATCATGTTGTTGACTGGATCACTTTTCGCTGAGTCTTCAGCGGCGATCCTTTATCCTGGGCGCGGCGCTACCGTGAACGGCAAGGCAGTGTACACCAGCGTCCTGCTCGCCAGTGGAGATCGAGTCCAGACCGCAACCGTGATAGGCAAGATTACGGCTGGTGTTCTGGAACTGGAGATGGCTCCGAATACGGTCATATTCATCGGAGAACCGCTGGTTCTCGATTGCGGGTCGGTGGTCGTTCGATCAGGCACGGCTGAGGTCAGCGACGGGAAAATCACCGCCCACTTTGCTGTTGGGGAATCAGCGCATGCGATCTCGGCATTCTGCGGGGCCGTGGTGCCGGATGCCCCGAGTGCGGTGTGGAGCGAGCGGAACCAAAAAACTTCTCCCCGGTCGACTCGGAACGGCGGCGCCGCGCCAGCCGCAAGCCCCGGCGTTCTATACACAGATTTCAAGGTGGCGAACTGGTCGTACTGGACAGTGAATGGAGCCATGCTCAGTTCTTCGCTCATCTCCGTCCATCTGACCCAGGAGTGCCTGCATGCAGGCGCCTGCAGCTTCGTGCCAAATGCTTTTCATAGCCGCGCTGCCATGTACGGAGCGGGCTTGCCGGCTGCGGCCGGTGTTTCCTACCTCAGTTACTACCTCAAGAGGAAGGGCTATCGTTGGTGGTTTGTTCCCGCTGCACTGGTTACCGCGGGCAACGTCGCGGTATCCACGCACGCTGCGCATTATTAGCGCTGAGCAATTTCAATCCTGCCTTCTTCCAGACGCTTCTTATGGTTTTGACCGGAGACGAAGGCCTAACGGCGAATAGGAATAAAGCAATCGTGACTTATACCAGCTTTTGGATGACGGCGATGTTACACACCCTGGTGTTATCAGAAGGTGCACACACCGCGACCTATATCATTTCAGCCGCCGTCGATTAAGGACGCCATGACAGACAATTCCTCAACCATTCACAAAAAAACAGAACTGGAGAAATTCAGTTTCCTGGACGCGCAGCCGGCGACCATCGATTTTCAGAATGATCAGATTTCTATAGTCCAATTCTGGCGGGTGCTCCAGAAGCGTCGCTGGCTGGTCCTGCGTAGTCTGGCCGCAGTCGTGCTGCTGGTCACTGCTGTTTCCCTGTTCCTTCCCAAGCGTTATGAGGCATCCTCCCGCCTCTTGCTCGACTTGGAGGGTCCCGATGGCCTTGGCCTGGAGCAGATGGTGATGCCGATGGGCCTCGATATGAACACGAAACTGGAGACGCAGATACGGATCGTGCAGAGCGACACCATCGCAACCAGCGTCATCAAGCAACTGGCGCTTCACCATAACAAAGGATTCGCAGGCGAGCTCTTCGATTCCGGAGCAAATTTTGACACTGTGGATCTCCAGAAACGGGCCAAGCTGGTCAACCTGTTTCACAAGTCGCTCAATGTCCAACTGGTTCCCAAGACACAGATCATAGATATTCACTTTCGCAGTAAGGATCCCAATCTTGCGGCGGATATAGCAAATTCCGTGGCCAACACCTATATCGAGCACAACTTCCAGACCAAATACAAAGCCACCATACAAACGTCCGACTGGCTGACCAGGCAACTGGATGATCTGAAGAAACGCGCCGAAACCTCACAGGAGGCTCTCATCGCTTACCAGAAGAAGGTTGGCATCCTGGGAACCGACGAGACCCATAACATCATCACCGACAAACTGGAGGAACTCAACAAGCAACTCTCCGCCGCCGAGGCAGATCGCATAGTGAAAGAGGCGAAGTATCGCATCGCTATGACGGAGAATCCGGAACTCATCGCGAACATTGCCCCGGAAAGTGTTCTCGGAGCGCTGTACAAGGACCGCGCCGAGGTCAGATCACAATATGCACAGATGGCTGCCAAGTACGGGGCTGCGTATCCTCGCGTCATCCAACTGCAAGCGCAACT
>Ga0326728_10020092_pt1 | contig 12815 bp, 5 predicted proteins | sample MB3enrmetagenome_FD_207602 | JGI IMG/M metagenome (GOLD analysis project Ga0326728, IMG submission 207602) | Lab enriched peat soil microbial communities from McLean, Ithaca, NY, United States - MB31MN | ecosystem: Environmental > Terrestrial > Soil > Wetlands > Peat | place: USA: New York...
ACCCAGGACCTTGCCGAAGGTGAAGTTGGTGAACAGGTACAGATTGCCGGATTGCTTCTGCGCACTGACCTGCAGTGAGTGGTAGTTGGCGTAACCGCCGTGAGTCTGAAGGTAGATGTGGCCGTAGTTGTTCAACGGCTGGTACTGCGAGGTGGCAATGGGCTTGTAAGAGACGCCGCTCGCCGCTGTTGAAGGTGTGATTGGGCCCGGGTTCTCATACTGGAAGTTCTTCGGATCGGGCTGGAAGAACGCTCCATAAGCAACGGGGTTGGCATCCTGGATGTGGCCGTTGCCGCCGTTTTCGAACTGGTCGCGGCTCGCGCTGCCTACGTAAGAAATCTCGGCAACGGTATGGCTAGGCAGAGCCTGCGCCACGCCGAAGCTCCAAGTCCAGGCGTAAGGAACCCTGCTGTCGCCTTGCTGGGCAACGCCAGGAGAGGTGCCATTCTGATTGAGGCCCGAAGGAATCGCGTAGGTCTTGGTGCCTGTGCAGGTTCCCGGACCGGTGGTTGTAGTGGTGGCGTAGGAGATACCCGCCGTGCACAACGTTCCGCCCTGGACGTCATAACCGTAGAAACCGTTCATGCCTGTCGCGCTGCCGATGTCGTAGTTGAACTGGCCCAGCGGACCGGTCATGAAGCCATTGGCATCGTTAACAGAGATCTGATAGCGGAAAGCTGCTGCTCCGCCGCGGACCACGGTTTTGCCTGTTCCGAAGACGTCCCAAGCAGCGCCGAGGCGCGGGTTGTAGAAGAACAACTTGCTCTTGAAGCCGGAGACCGGAATCTTCGAATCAATTGCGTGCCAGAGCAACCCGGTGTTGGCAGGGGCGCTCGAGGTGTTGTTATAAGAGGCGGGGTCCCAAACCTGAGCGCCACCGATCTTGTCCCACCACTGACCTTCATGATCAGCGCGGAGGCCAAGGTTGATGGTCAGTTTCGGTGTAGCCTTCCAGGAATCCTGGCCCCAAATGGACCACTGATGCTGTGCGATGTCCGGCACGATATCAATGTTCGTTTCGGCGTAGTCGCCGTTACGACCCATGAGACGGTCAAGGATGGTGTTGTAGGTGGAGGTGCCGCCGTAGCGATTCTCAGAGAAGTTGCCCATGGGGCCGCTGCCTTGAGGAACCGTAGCCTGGATGTTCTCTTCCTCATCCCAGTAGAAGCCGCCCTTGAAAGAGTGAGACTTCACGAGCTTGGTGAAGTTGTCAGTGATTGAAGGAGACTTTGCTGTCTTGCCGAAAGAGTTCTTGCCATAGATTCCATTGCTGAAATCGCCCTGATAGTAGCCGAAGATGGGCGTGCCGTCGTTCCATCCACCCGAAACGGTGGGAAGCACGTCGCTGCCGCCGTTGGACGAGAAGATGCTTCCGACAGGGAAGCCCAGCGCGGTGCGGCTGACTGCCTTCATGTTGCCACCGCTGTAGTCGTTTTCGAATTTCGAATAGGTGAAAACGAATTCGTTGGTGGTGGTGGCGCTAAAGACGTGCGTGAAGTTGAGCAGGTAAACGTTGGCAGTCTCTTTTGCGCTGGGTTGCGACGCATAAGGAACTGTCCATTCGGGAGCCCACCATGCGGTTACCGGATGTTCGTCGGTTTCCGTCTGGTACGCATACGATCCCCAGATCTTGTTGTTGTCATTGAGGGCGTAGGTCACCTTGCCAGTTGCTTCCCAGCGATTAACAGGGAGGCTGGGCGCATAGCTGAAGTTGTTCCAGCCATTCTGCTTGGTTGGCGTTACGTATTTCTGGCTGGCCATCGCCGGATTGTTGGACGAGCCGGGCACCGTGAGTTCGGAGAGAATGACGCCGCTCGGATCGAAGTACGGCTTCAGGTTGGGAACCGTGCCGGATCCGTAACCACCCCACGGAGAGAGGTTCGAGAAGCAGCCTTGCCAATAGTCATTGGTGTTGCAAGGCAGGTTATAGGCATCGCCATAAGCCTGGATGACGTGCGAATCGATACCAGCGTTGTTGAAGTCGCCGTTCAACTGGTCGGGAGTCTGAACGTTCATCACGCTAGGCGCGGAATAGGGCGTCTGATACATCTTCTCGTAGCCGCCCCAGAAGAACAGCTTGTCGTGGTTCTTGTTGAAGTTCTTGAAGAAGACCGGGCCGCCGACATTGCCACCAATGTAGTAGAAGTGCTGGGGGTAAATCGGGTTTCCTTCGGCCTTGTTGAACCAGTCGTTGGCATAGCCCACGGAAGTGTTGCGAGCATAGATATAGGCTTCGCCGTGGAACTTCTGCGTGCCGCTCTTGCTGAAGGCCTGCAGAACCGCGGGGCCCTTGGCATATTCGGCGCCATAGGAGGCGGCAGCGAACTTGACGCTGTCGGTCATGTCCTGGTTGATGTTGGCAACTTGCTGTCCGGCATTGCCCGGATCCAGCAGGTTGGCGCCGTCCAGAATGACGGCCGTCGAACCGGCAGGCTGTGTGCCGTTGGCCGAGAAGCTTCCGGCCGGGCCGTTGTTGGTACCAGTAACCTGGTTGCTATATCCCGAGCCCGAGCCGCCATTGTTGAAGGCTACGCCAGGCATCATCTTCATCAGTTCGGCCGCGTTGCGGCCTGTCAGAGTTGCGGAATCGACGAGTTCATTGTTAAGGGTTGCGCTGACTTCGGCGTTATCCACCGGCACTTCAGCATCCAGGCCGGAGACAACCGTGATGGCTGTGCCCTCGGAGAAGACCTTCAGGTGGATATTGGCGAGCGTGCGGGTATCGCCCTGGTTGATGAGAATCCCGGTTTCCTTCCAGGACGTAAAGCCCTTGGCCGAGAGAGTAACGGTGTACGTTCCAGGGATCAAGGCCGTCACGGAGAAGAAGCCGTCACTGTCGGTCTTACTGTCGCGCTTATCGGCCGTGGCGTCATTCGTCACAAGGACGGAAGCTCCCGGGATTCGGGCGCCGGTCTGGTCCATAGCTATACCGCTAATCGTGCCGGTCAGCTGCTGGGCGTTGGCGATGGCGCAGAACAGAACCATGACTGGGATGAGCAGCCACGGTATCTGCCTGAACCACTGCGATATCGAGACTGAGCTCGATACCTTTTTATTGCTTGCCTGCATTTTTACTGCCTCCTGAATGCTTTCTTTTTGTGGCCCGGCCATACGGATACAGATCTACTTTTCCTGCTGCGCATGGCTGGGTAACGTCATTATGAAACTGTTTAGGAATACCACACGCGAGATACCGCGCACAAGCACTTTTTCAGGTTTTTTGCCTTGTAAACCTATTCATTCCAGAGAACAATTTCGCATCATGTTGACTTAATTACACTTAGAGAGAATTTCCCAAAAAGCTTCCCTGGCGGTTTTTGGGACATATTTAGAGCTCCCGGCATCCGCTGGTTTTGCTCTTCTTGTTCGGCAGGTAACTTGTTTGGAGTGTGATAGTTGTCGTCCACAAATCCGGGCAGAAACGCTTCACGGGCCGATTGGCCGGTCCCAGACCCTGCCGAGGCGGCTCTCAGACGCGGGAGAAGGGCCGCCCGGGAACGATCCCATGGCCTTCCAGAATGGTCACCAGGCGATTGGCGGCCTGCCCAGGGTACTTCTCGACGGCTCCCGACGGCCAATAGACCTCAATATCGGCCGTGGTCTCGGCTCCCAGCCCGAAGTGCAGGCGGGGGTCGTTGGAGGAAACATAGCTGGACTGGCTCAGCACGCCCTGGGCCTGGACCTTCTTCCCATAGCGCACGAGAACGCGGGCCCCGATGGCGCTGCGGTTGCTCTTGGTCCCCTCCAGCCGCACCTTGAGCCAATGATTCTCCTTGGGGGCGTCATTGCGCAGCAGGGAGGGCGGCTCATGCTGGTTCATGATGACGATGTCGATGTCGCCGTCATTGTCGAAATCTCCGAAGGCGCATCCGCGGCTGACGTGACGCGCATTGATGCCGGGACCGGCCTCGTCGCCCATGCGGGCAAAGGTGCCGTCGCCACGGTTGCGGAAGAGCACGCGCGGACCTTTGTACGGGAACTTGGGATTGATGCGCTCGATTTCCGCGTAGACATTTCCCGTGACCCAGAAGATGTCGGGATAGCCGTCGTTGTCGAGGTCCACGATGTCCGTGCCCCAACTGACGTAAGTGCGTTCGCCGGCGATTCCGGCGGCCTGCGCCTGGTCCTCGAACTCTCCCTTGCCAAGGTTGTGGTAGAGGCCAGCGGCCTGGAGTTGGAAATGCGTCTTGAGTATGTCCAGATGGCCATCCAGATCGTAGTCCCCGACGCCGATCCCCATTCCGGCCATCTGCATCCCATCGGGACTGATGGCCACGCCGCGCATCAGGCCTTCTTCGCGGAAAGTGCCGTCGTGGTTATTCAGCAGCAGCAGGCTGGAAGTCGTGTCGCAGGCCACATAGAGATCGGGCCAGCCGTCTTCATCAAAGTCAAAGGAGACGGCCGTCAGCCCGTACGAGTCCCGGATCGCCGCGATTCCAGACTCCTTGGAAACATCGGCAAAGGTTCCGTCGCCGTTGTTGCGATACAGAAAGAATTGCGGCGCCTTCAAGCCCTTCGGCCCGCAAGCAACCGCCACGCCCTCATAGGCGCAGTTGGGCAGATCCAGGGATGGCTTGGCCGCCGTGGCCAGATCGATGTCGACATAGTTGGAGACAAACAGATCCAGCAGCCCATCCCGGTTGTAGTCGAGGAAGGTGCAGCCGGTTCCGAAGCGCGTCCCCTCGTGCAAGAGGCCGGCCTGCTTTGTTACATCCGTGAAGGTGCCGTCGCCATTGTTGCGGTAGAGCTTGTTCTGGCCGTAGTAGGTGACAAAGAGATCTTCAAACCCGTCGTTGTTGTAATCTCCCACGCAGACGCCCACTGCCCAGCCGGCGTCCCACAGTCCAGCTTTCTTGGTTACATCGGTAAACGTGCCGTCGCGGTTGTTCTTGTAGAGCCGGTTGGAAGCGCCCTCCGGAATGCCCTCCAGCGTTCGGCCGCCGAGGATGAAGATGTCCATCCATCCATCGTTGTCGTAGTCGAAGAACGCGCAGCCTCCGCCCATCTCTTCGATGATGTAGGTGACGGCTTCGGGAACGCCGTAGTACATGGTGCTGGTGAGGCCGGCACTTTGGGCCACATCGGTAAAGCGGGAAAATGGCTTGGGCGCAGCGGGAGGCCCCGCCGGAGGAACGGCGGACAAGGCACGTGGAAGGCACGCCGAAGCGCATAGTGCCGATGTGGCCTTCAGCAGGCTGCGCCGAGTCCATTGAGAAGTTCTCTCTGCCATTTCCTTTCCTCGAATCTATCATTCCCGCAGCGGTTGCGACAATTGAAGCTCTCGAGCCCGGACCCAGGTGCGCAGGCCCTCGACATTCAAGTTCTGACCATCAGTAGGGAATCGGAGGCAGGCTTCAGGGTTGAGCTTGCTGTGCGGCTGGATCGCGCGCGAGCATATCGGCCAGTTCGCGGGCCGCGGCGTTTTGCGGATCCAGGCGAAGAGCCGTCGCGGCGGCATCGCGGGCCGCGGAATACTGCCCTGCTTCAGCCAGCGCGCCCCCCAGATTGACCCATGCTTCGACCCAGGCGGGAGAGGCCTGAACCGCCAGGCGAAAATGCGCGATGGCCGCGTCGGAATCGCCGCTTCGCGCCAGCAGAGAGCCGAATTGCTTCTGTGCGCCGGCCAGTCCGGGATTCAGCTTGATCGCCTTTTCCAGTTCGTCGCGCTCACTCTTCGTGTCGCCGGCCTTATCGAGCGCGAGGGCAAGCTTGTACTTGTAGCCAGCGTTGTTCGGCGCCCCTTCAGTTGCTTCGCGATAATGCGCGATGGCTTCCGTGACCTTGCCAGCCTCCAGATCCTTGTCTCCTCGGACGGCGCTGGTTTGCGCCTCGCTGAGGACTTCATTGGTTTTCTGGAGCTGCTGGTACAGCTTCATCTCTTCCTGCGCGCGGTCGTTCTCGCCAAGGCCGCGCAGGGCTTTGGCCAGTTCAAAGTGCGCCTGCGGCTGCGGAGCTCCCAGCGCAATGGCCTTCTCCAAGTGCTCGGCCCCCTCTTTCCATTCGTGCAGGGCGACAAGCACGATGCCCAGGTTGTAGCGGGTGTTGAAGATATTCGGGTCAATGGCCACCGCCGCTTCCAGATGCGCCTTGGCCTGAGCATAATCGCCCGCAGAGCGTTCCACGACTCCGTTCAGGTAAAGGACCTCGGGATCGTGCGGACGCTTGGCCAGCAGCGTGGGCCCCATCGGCCGCGCCTCGTCGAAGTGGTTGGTCAGCGTCAGAATGCGAAACAACTGCAGCTCGGCCTCCTGATTGCCGGGGTGCTTCTGCACCATGCGCTGCGAAAGATTGATGGCATCCTGGTTGCGAATCTCCCTGATCAGAACGGCCGTCAAAGCCTCAGACAAGGGCAGCGAATCGGGAGACAGCTTCAACGCCTCATTGAGGACGGTGTCAGCCGCATCGACATGGTTGAGCAATACCAGGGCGCGCGCAAGGTTGATGGCCAGCTTCTCGGTTCGAGCAGCGGCTTGCAGCAGCAGGACCACGCCAATGTTGTCCTTCCGGGCAAGCAGATCATCGCTCAGGCCCTCCAGCGCCGCTTCCGAATGGGGATCAATCTCCAGCGCCAGTTTCCACTGCTCCTCAGCCAAGGCGAGTTGTGACGTCTGATCGTAGAGGTCGGCCAGCGTGAGATGCGGCTTGATGGCTTTCGGATCGAGCCGGATCGACTCCTGCAAGGCGGGAATCGCTTCAGTGGGGTGTCCCCATCCGATCAGGGCAAGCCCCTCGAGAAATTGCAGTTGAGGCGATCCAGGATCGGCCTTGAGCGCGCTTTGAAAGGTCTTGACCGCGCAGTCGTACTGCTTGTGGACGGCAAACCAACTGCCCAGCACAATGGCGTTTTCGCTCGTGGGATGAGCGCGCATTCTGGCCATGAGCGCCTGCGGCCCTGTGCAGGCAGCGTGAGCCGTCGTGGCGGAAGCCATGCAGGCAACCAGCAGAATCAAAAACGTGCGCCATCCGCGCAGGATGCCCATGGCTCGATCTCCCCGCAGTAAGGATACAACAGCCCCGGTCGTGCCGGTTCAGAACCTCCGGGCAACAGGAAAATGGAAACAGCGCCAACAATCAGAGCGACTTGGAGAAGACCTCGAACCGGCAGTGGCGGGGAGTTTGGCTTCCGCACGCGGTGCCTGCCGTTTTTCCGGATTGCCACTCGCTACGGATCGACGCATCTGGCGGGATGGAAGGGGTAGAATTCTGTGTAATCATACTTTGCCGAACTCTTTGCTTTTTATTGGAGTCAGCCTAGGGAGAAATTGAATGCGTTCTCACATTGAACTGTGTCTTGGGATACTGCTGCTCGCGACTGCGGCCCCCCGGGTAGCCTCTGCGCAATTTCAGGCTCCAACCAAAGAGGAACTGAGCATGACCTCCGACCCCAAGGCTCCCGGAGCCGCGGCGGTCTATCTCTACCGCGAAGAGACGGTTGATGATCCGCACCACTTCCGCAAGGTCTACGTCCGCATCAAGGTGCTCACAGAAAAGGGCAAGGAACTGGCCACGGTTCCTGTCGTCTACCAGCGCAATTTTGTTTTCTACGCCACCGGAGACAACTCGAGCAGAAGCAGTTCCGCAAGCGAAAACCACTGGGACGCGCCGGATGTCAACCATACCGGCGAGGATCCCCGTTTGGACCCCAATAGCTGGGCCGGGCACAGCGAGGTTTCGGCCATTGAGGGGAGAACCATTCATCCGGACGGAACGATAGTCCCGCTGACAGGGAGTCCAACCGACCTGCTCAAGGTGAGCAGGGGCACAAGCCAGTTCAATGAAATGACATTCAACCTGCCCAGCGTGGAGGTTGGCAGCATACTGGAATACCGCTATCAGGTGCGCTATGACCGCTTCCAGCAGGCTCCGAACTGGCAGATTCAGCAGGACTATTTTGTACACAAGGCGCGCTATGTTTTCACGCCCGCCGAGCAATTCCTGCCCAGCCGCAATTTGGGAGGAGGAGGCGCCGGCATCTCCAACAGCGGACTCCTGGGCGCGCACGGTGAAATCATGACCGACATCCGGTCTGAGGCTGTTCTTCCGCCGGGAAAAGCGGTCAAGCAGGATGGCCTGGGCAACTACTATGTCGAGTTTACCGACATTCCAGCCATTTCCCACGAGCCCTATGCGCCGCCCACGGCAGCGTGGATTTACCATGTCAATTTCGTTTACACCTTTACGCCGAACGCGAAGGAATTCTGGCAGAAGGAAATGCAGCTGTGGATCAAGGATGTAGACAAGTACACCGCGCCGACCGCGACGATCAAGAGTGCAGCAAATGAGGTGGCTCTGCCCTCCGATAGTCCGCTGGAAAAGGCCAAAAAGCTCTACGCGCTGGTGCAGAAGATGGATATCACCAGCAACTCGCCTTCTGTCGCCACCGACTGGGTTCCGCAAGGAAGTGTCGAGACCGTGCTCGAGCACAAGAGCGGCAACAGCGAGCAGATCGCGCTGCTTTACCTGTCGCTGGCCCGCGCCGTGGGACTCACCGCGCGGCCGGAGCGGATTGTCAGCCGGGACCGCCGCACCTTTTCAGCCGAACTCCAGGATACGACCCAACTCGATAGCGTGCTGATCGGAGTTACGATCGACGGCAAGGAAATCACCGTCGATCCGGGTGAGAAGATGGCCCCCTTCCAGACGCTGCACTGGTCTCATGCCGGCGCCGGCGGAGTGGCGTTGATGGCCAACGGTAAAGTCGAGACCATTATCACGCCCCTGCAGGACAACAGAGACAACACCGTCATCCAGGCCGGCAATCTCAATGTGAGTCCCGAGGGCGCAGTTTCGGGCACGGTCAAGGTCGGATTCATCGGGCAGCAGGCCTTGCAGTGGCGGCAACTGGCGCTCCGCTCCAATCCCACTGTGGTGAAACAACAAATGGAGAGTGCGATTGCCGCGCAGGTCCCTGCCGGCATCCAGGCCCATATAGAGCGCATCTCCGGCCTCGATGATTCCAGCAAGCAATTGGTGGCAGTGGTACCGGTTACAGGCTCCCTGGCAGGCCATGCCGGCAAACACCTTGTTCTCCCTCGCCTGTTCTTCGAGAGCAAGGCGACGAATCCATTCCCCGCCGGTGATTCGAGGACGCTTCCTGTCGATATGCACTATCCCGCGCAGGAGCAGGAGCAAATCACGTATAACTTCCCCAGTGGCTATGCCCTGGAAGGAACGGCCCAGGATGCCTCGATGAAGTGGGAAGAGAATGCCGCCTACCAGCTCCGCTCCAAGGTTACGGCCGACTCCATCACGACTGCCCGGATTCTGGCGCGCGGCTTTACGATGATCGACGCCAAGGAGTATGAAGGGCTTCGCAGTTTCTACCAGAAGGTTGCTGAATCCGATCAGCAGCAGATTGTGCTCAGCGAGGCGCCGGCGGCCAGCAAATAGCACTGGAGAGTTATTGATCCGGTTCTCTGAGCAGTGCAACACTGTGCCCCATCCTTTCCGCGCTTTTTGCGGAAAGGATGGAAGGCCTTGATCCATTCGTCAAGATCAGATCATTCATGCGGAAGGCGAAGCTGTGAGGCGTGATCGAATCTTGCGGAGACCGGCCCTCTTCCTTCTGCTGTCGAGCTTTGCATTGGCGGCATTCGCGACCGGTCAAGCCAGTTACACAACTGGTTCTGAACCTGGTCCTGAGTCGGCAAGCACGCCCGAACAGCCCGCTTACGTCCCGGCGGGAAATTTTCAGCCAGTGACGATTGAGCAGCTCGAGCAGGCGTTGGCGGCCAGGCACAGCAAGCGGGATAAGGAAGTGGCTCAGCGGCTCGGCAACCTGCAACTGACCGAACGGTTGAGTATGGCCCGGCTGGAGCGCTTGAAAGCTGGTCTGCCCGGCGAGAAGTCCCGGCTGGCGCTCGTCGCGCTGGCCGATGCTTCAGCGTTTCTCGATCTTCCCGCGAAGGAAACTCTTCCCAATGCTGCGCCCGACTTCGCCATCCAGCGCCAGATTTTCTCGCGGGCCGCGGCCTTTGCGCTGTCTTCTATTTCCAGAATGCCCAATTTCTTTGCGACAGAGTCGATTACCCGCTTCCAGGACATGAAAGTATCGTCGGGGGCCAACGCTGCAATCTCATTTCCGGACCAAGGCTTTTTTGTCATGGACAAGCGCAGCGCTTCCGTAACTTACCGGGAAGGGCGGGAAGTTATGGAAGCAGCTGTGGGCAAGAAGCATAGAAGCAACGAGCCATCCACGTCGGGTCTAACTACCTGGGGTGTCTTCGGACAGCTGCTGGATGTCGCGATGAGAAATATCCTTCACGGCAAAGTAACCTGGGACCACTGGGAGCAGGGGCCAGCCGGGCCGCTGGCTGTTTTCCGCTATGCGGTGCCGGAAGACAAGTCGGATTACGTGGTACAGTACTGTTGTTTTCAATCGGGATGGGGAGAGATGCGCGCATTCAGAGCCATTCCCGGTTATCACGGAGAGATCGCCCTCGATCCCGAAAGCGGTGCTGTTCTTCGCCTGGTGCTGAAGACAGAGCTGCAGCAGGCGCTCCCCATGAAGAGATCCGATGAGTTAGTGGAATATGGCCCGGTAGAGATTGGAGGTCGGACCTATATCTGCCCGCTCAAAAGCATTTCCATCACAAAGGTGAAGGCTCTGGCATCCCATCGAGGCGCTCTCGACGCCGGCGGCAAGGACAAGCCCGGCACTTCGACAATCAATGAAACCGGAACAGTGAATGAACTGGCCGTGACCGCGATCAATGATGTTGTTTTCGAGAACTATCATCTGTTTCGCGGAGAGGTAAGAATCCTTTCCGAAGATAGCTCGGAGCGAGAAGAGAAAGCGCCTGCGCCCGTCCCCGCTTCCGCTCCGGAAACGGCCCCCAAGCGCTGATTGCCTCTGAGGGCCGGATGCCTGGATTATGTGCTAGCATGGCGCTGTTGAGGTGAATGAAATGGCGCATAGCCGTTTTGCGTTTCTTGTCCTTGCATTTTCCGCTATTTTTCCCGTCATGGCGTTAGCGCAGACCGCCGCGCAACCCGATACCGAATCCCCCGCCGCGACCTTCAAGCTCAAGGTTCGAACTGTTCTGGTGGATGTCGTGGTGACGGACAAGAACAACAAGGCGGTTCCAGGCCTGCAAAAGAGTGACTTTCAGGTTTTCGAAGATGGCAAGCCGCAGGCCATATCGTTCTTTGAGCCAAGATTCGCCTCGCCGGCCGGCGAGGCCAGCGCCGCTCCAGCTCTGACTCTGGCGCCCAACACCTTCACAAATATCCCCGCTGTAACTCCGAATGACTCCGTCAATGTGCTACTAATGGATTCGCTGAACACCGCCGTGGGGGATCAGGCGTACGTTCACAAGGAGATGGTGAAGTACCTCGGGTCGATTCCTCCGGATACGCGCATCGGCATCTTCATGCTTAGTGAAAAGCTGCGCATCATCCAGGGATTTACGCAGGATTCGGCGGTGATTCGCGCGTCCATTGCCCGCCTGGCGGCCAATCCTTCGGCATCGGCGCTGCTGCCCACGATTCCGGGAACCGACGCGCAGGATTCCGTGGTGAACATGATCGAGCAAGCCGCGGTGCAAAACGGGTACGGCGGCGTGCCAGACGCCACCCTTGCGGCAATGGCTTCCTCGCTGCAGCAGTTTCTGAACCAGCAGAATGGTTTCGACGCCAATCAGCGGACCTTGCTCACGCTGGAGGCGCTGCAACAGATTGCGCGCTATCTCTCCGGAGTTCCGGGACGGAAGAACCTGATCTGGTTTGTCGGTTCTTTCCCTGCCTGCGTCCCTGCGATGACCAGCGAATCGGATCTTACGAGTGGCGGTTGCCCATATGATGAGATGGCCAAGAAGACTGTGGCCGCTCTCGCCAAGGCGCGCGTCTCGGTTTATCCCATCGGTGCGGGGGGCCTGATGACCAAATCCCTGTACTCCGCGGAGAACGCCAAGTCACCAGGGGCGCCAACCAACTTTCAAACCCTGCTCGCGAACCAGAAGAGCTCGCTGAACGCCGATCTTGGGACAGACGCCCTTAACCAGGGCGGGATGGATTTGCTGGCCAGGGATACTGGCGGCAAGGCAACCTACAATACCAACAATTTCTCGGGAGCGCTGGCGGCGGACATTGAGAACGGATCGCGGTATTACACGCTGGCCTATACGCCCACAAACCAGAGGGAAGCGGGCCGGGGACGCAAGATCGAGATCAGAACCCCGTCTGGCGACTACAAGCTCTCTTACCGCCGCAGTTACTATGAGGACACGCCCAAGGAATTGAAGGCGGAGGAGGCCGCGCCGGCAAAGGATCCGCTGCGCCCGCTGATGGATCGCGGCATGCCCAACTTTACCGAGATTCGCTACAGGGTGAAGGTGACGCCTGCCACTTCGCTGCCCCCGGCGGATGCGCCGCGCGCCGGCGATAACGCCGATCTGAAAGCCCCGTTCACGCGCTATACCGTGAGCTTCTGGCTGGCCACCGAGAGCCTGCCCCTTGTTCCCTCGCCGGATGGAGTTCGCCGCGAGCCCGTTGAAGTGGCGCTGATCGCCTACAGCCAGGACGGCAAGCCGCTGAACTGGATGGTGCGTTCGGTCGGCCTCGCCATCCGGCCCGAGCAGATGGCTATCGCCGAGGCCGCCGGCATTCCCTTCCACTTCGATTTCGATGTTCCTGAAGGCGATGTTTACCTGCGCACCGGCGTTTACGATGCTTCGACCAGCAAGGCGGGAACCCTGGAGATTCCGCTCCACTCACTGGTTGTGGCTCACAAGTAACTCGGGTGAACCTCTGATTCCGGGGCTGAACAGGCTGCGGAAAAGAAGCTGATGCTGGATGAAACTGGCGGAAAACATGCT
>Ga0326728_10020093_pt1 | contig 12815 bp, 11 predicted proteins | sample MB3enrmetagenome_FD_207602 | JGI IMG/M metagenome (GOLD analysis project Ga0326728, IMG submission 207602) | Lab enriched peat soil microbial communities from McLean, Ithaca, NY, United States - MB31MN | ecosystem: Environmental > Terrestrial > Soil > Wetlands > Peat | place: USA: New York...
CAGCAGGTCGTCTAGATACGGCCGCTCCAGGCTGTCTTCCAGACGTGCAAGCAACAGTGGCAGCGTGAAGTCGCCTTCGTGAGTGACGACGACGTCGCCAAATTGCAGTGACTCCTCCGGCAGCGCCGTGGGGTGGGGGCCGCCAAAGACTATTTTCACGCACGGATTGAGAGCCCGAACGCGGCGCGCCAGTTCAAACGACTGGTTCGCCGTGCGTGTAATGACTGAAAGCCCCAAGACGTCCGTGTTGGCCAGACGCTTCCAATCATCTGCATCCAGACGGCCCGTGTCACGGTTGTACTGCGGGTCGAGCGTGACCACGTCATCATAACCCGCACGCCCGCAGACCGCAGCCAGCAAAGGTACGCCACGGGCGGGATAGCGGAACAGCGAATAGACGTCTTTCGCTATTCGACCCTCCAGCCGCCCATCGACGGTGGCGGGCAGCTCGACAATGGTAACGCGCAAGTTCTTCACCGAAACACCTTCCCTTTCCTGAAATAACATCGGCACCGCACGGATTCTGCTGAGCGCAGCACACGCGGCTCCAACCTTTCACGATACAACTTCCAACGTCTTGTGTCCAGAATTTGAAATCTGAGAACGCGCTCAGCTGGATTGAACGGTTGGCGGTGATTGCTATAGAATTACAGTTTGATGCCGGCTTAGCGCCATAATATCAATGGCGAGTCTACGTCACCACCTGGCGGCATCAGGCAGCCTCTACATTGACGTTAAACACTACGAGAAGGGAAAACGCTTGCAGCCGCTGAAAAAACTTCTGCATTGCTCCTGGCGTAAGCTTTTGCTTTCCCTGAGCGTCTTGTGCGGCTTGGGGCTGCTCTTATGGCCGGCACGCACTTTGCGAAGTGATAACTTTGTTTTTTACTTCCCTAGTTCGCGGCACGTGATTCCCCTGGAAGTGATTGATAACGTCCAGTATCTGCCTCTCCTTCCAGTCCTCAATTTGGTGGGAACACTGAACGGCCTGACGGAACGGCGGAACAATCTTAAGGTGGCTTTCGGAGAGAGCCATATCGAACTTCATGATCGCGATCCGAGAGTTCGTCTCGATAAGAAGACCTTGATTCTCACGGCTCCGGTGCGTGTCTCCAATGGGAAATGGATGGTGCCCAGCGACTTCCTCACCACCGTCCTGACCAAGCTGACGAGCCAGGACGTGGAGTATCAAGCTGGAACGAACCGGGTCTTCATTGGTAATGTCAAACCCGGTTCTTTTACTTTGCGCATGGAAAAGGAGAACAATGGCGCGAAGCTCACTTTTCAGTTCACGGACAAGGTGACGGTTCACACGGAGTCTGTTAACGGCAAGTGGGTCATCTTCCTGGGGGACCACCCCATCCAACCGCTCGAACAATCCTTTCACTTCCAGAATGCTTACGTCAGTGACGTGCGATTCGACGACCAGGACGGACTGCCCAAGCTCGTCATCACACCATCGGCAGCGGGCTTGAACTTCTACCCCGAACTGTCCGAAGGCGGCAAGATGCTGCGAGCTGAGGTCTCGAAACCCGCGCCGCCCCAACTCCAGGCGCCGAAAGCGCCTCCGCCTTCCGCGCCATCTTCGACTGCCGCCACTGCGCCAACCGTCACACCAGCACCTTCAACCGGCGAAGCGCCAGCCGGGCCGGCCACGCCTACGGGCCCGCCCTTGCCGGTGGTGGCGTTGGATGCCGGGCACGGCGGCGAGGACAACGGCGCGCGCAGTCGAGACGGCGTGGTCGAGAAAGACCTGGTCGCACAGCTCGTGGCGCGGGTGCGCCAAGCCCTGCTTGCGACAGGCAAATTCCGGGTGATCTTGACGCGCACGGGTGATGCGAATGTGAGCTTCGAGCAGCGCGCCGAGACCGCGAATGTAGCGGGCACCGCGTATTTCCTCACCTTTCATGCCGGCGACCTGGGAGCCGGCTCGCCACAGGTTGCAATTTACACTTACCAATCCCCCGGCTTGCCAAACCCTTCCACAGAGGGCGGGGCAAAGCCGTTTTTCGTGGCGTGGGATCGAGTGCAGGAAAACTACATCGACCAAAGCCGCCAACTTGCGCTGACCATCCAACGGGACCTTGCCGCACTCGCTGGAGTCACGTCAGATCCGCCCACGGGAGCCCCGGAACGCACTCTGCGCAGCGTGAACGCGTCGGCCGTGGCGATTGAGATTGGCAGCTTATCGCCCGAAGTCGACGCCGGCCCGCTGACCGACCCGGCATTTCAGCTTCATCTTTCGTCCATCGTGGCGGAAGCGCTGAGCGCTTTGCAGGGTGGAGGCGCCTGAGACATGAGCCGCCGAGCCAAACTTCTCTGGATTGCCCTGCTGGTGGTGTTTGCAGGAGGGCTCTTCTATCTGCGTTCCCTGGCGCGGCGCATCTTTTTTGAACCTCCTGCGCATAGTGACGAATCTGCTAAAGCCCGCCTGAGTGAGGCGGTCTTGCAGTCGGGAGCCGGACCGAATGAAATCGCTGTCCTGTTCTTCCCTTCGCTCAGCAGCCGAATGCTGGTGGCAGAGAAGCGGCCGATCAAGTGGGCGCCGGCCGCGGCTGACCGAGTGCGCCAAGTTCTCTTGGCGCTGGCAGAGGGACCAAGCCAGCGCCTTGGCCATCCGCTGGCGGCTGCAACCACTGTTCGCGCCGTCTTCTTGACCTTGGATGGAACGGCTTACGTGGACCTTTCGAGCGATCTGGTCAGCGGCATCTATCCGGGAATTGAAGCCGAGTCTCTTGTTGTTTATTCCATCGTGAACTCCATTACGACCAACATCCCCGCGGTTAAAAGGGTTAAGATCCTTATTCAGGGCCAGGAAGTTGACACGCTCGGGGGTCACGCGGACTTGACCGAACCCGTCGTTCCTGATCCAACGCTCGTCAAAGGCAACCCTTGAAAGGCGCAGGGGCGGTTCGCGAACCGTCCCTACTCAGGAGATCGCATGTCCTCGACGCCAAAACTCTTATCAGGTCTTCTCTATTCCGGTGGCAAGCTGGTCCGTCCGGACCGGCGCCCCGCCGATGAATTGAGACCTGTTGAAATCGTTCCAAACTTCATCACTTCCGCGGAGGGTTCGGCGCTGATTCGCCTGGGCGAGACCCAGGTGATTTGCACGGCCACGGTCGAAGACGGTGTTCCGCCGTTCCAGAAAGGCACGGGCCGAGGCTGGATTACCAGCGAATACGCCATGATCCCTCGCGCCACGGAGGACCGCACTCCGAGGGAGGTGACGCGCGGGCGGCAAGGCGGCAGGAGCATGGAAATTCAGCGATTGATCGGCAGATCGCTGCGCGCCGTGACCGACCTCGAGGCGCTTGGCGAGCGCACGATTTGGATCGATTGCGACGTGATCCGCGCTGACGGCGGCACTCGTACTGCTTCCATCACCGGTTCCCTTGTGGCGCTGGGCTTGGCTTTTCAGAGGCTGGCAGGGCTCAAGTCCCTGCGCCGCAATCCTATCAAGGACTATGTCGCGGCAATCAGCGTCGGAATTGTGGGTGGAGAAACCCTGCTCGATCTGGTCTACGCGGAAGACTCGAACGCCGACGTGGACATGAATGTGGTGATGACCGGCGCAGGCCGGCTGGTGGAAGTGCAAGCTACGGCAGAAGGCAAACCTTACAGCCTGGCAGACCTGAATAAGCTGATAGAAGTCGCTCGGCCGGGGATCGAGAAGCTTCTGGGAGTTCAGCGTTCAATCCTGAAATTGGAACTTCGGGAGGCAGATGGGCAGGTCGGCAGGTAGGCAGATGGAAAACTGTCATCCCGAGAGCAGCGAAGGATCTCTGTAGTTGTTCGTAAACCTCCTAAGACTTTATACTTCAGACTTTAGACTCTGATTCCCTCATGCCCCTTATCGCTCCCGATTCGCCACTCTATCTAGCCTCTTCTAATCCCGGCAAACTCCGCGAGTTCAGCGCCGCGGCTTTAGAACGCGGCATTGGTGTAGAAACCGTACCCAGTTTCAAGAGCCTTCCGGCATGCCTCGAAGATGGCAATAGCTTTGAACAGAATGCCCGCAAGAAAGCTCTGCACTACAGCGCTTTCGTCTCCGGCGCGGTGTTCGCGGACGATTCGGGGATTAGTGCGGACGCGCTGGGAGGCGCGCCGGGGATATTCTCCGCCCGCTTCGCAGGACCTGACGCGACCGACGACGAAAACAATCGCAAACTACTGGAAGAGTTGCGCCGCCGCGAGAAGGCGTCCGCAGACTCGGCTTCTCTTCAAACGCTCTCCGAAGTAAGGGCTACGGCACCCGAGGCCGAGAGCCGATCTTCTCGCCGTGCCGCGCACTACGTTTGCGTTATCGCCCTGGCGCAGTCAGGCCGCATTCTCTGCGTTACCGAGGGAAGAGCCGCCGGGGTGATCCTTGATGAACCGCGGGGAACGGGAGGCTTTGGCTATGACCCTTACTTTTTCTACGCGCCGCTCGGCAGGACCTTTGCCGAGCTGACTCCCGAAGAGAAATACGCCGTCTCCCATCGAGGCAAAGCATTTCGTCAACTGCTGGACCTGATTCAAAGCTCAACCGCTGGATCCTGAATGCACGTGCGCCTGTGGCCAACGTTGGCGAACGGACATCCGCTCGTCATCCTCACGTAGGGGCACGCCATGGCGTGCCCCTACAATGGCCGGTGGGGGTGATTTCCAGCGGGTGTTGAGATAGTCCTCAGTTGGCTCTCTCCAGACTCTGATACTCCGCGCAGGAACCCTGAGGCGCCAGCACCCACAAGGTGTAAATCCCTAGCCCCGTCCCAAGTGGAAAGTGGATAAGGCTGATGCAGGCCAGAACGATGGTGAGCATGCGCGCCCAGGGGCTGTGTGCCAACAAGCCTCCGCCCGCAATCAGTCCTGCGATGGCAAAGGCCGAGAAGATTATGCCGAGCCCGCCCAAGAAAGGACCTATGAACAGGCGCATAGGTGCAGGTATCGGCGCCATCATGAACGGGAAACGCGTATGGCCCATGACAAGCAAGGCTAACCCGGGGATCAGCCGCAGCCCGGAAAAGATGATCCAGAGGAGGCCGAGCGCGGTGATGTGCCGCGCCACGCGCGATGGCCGGACGTACCCTGTGCTCGGGCTGGGTGTTGTGGTTTGGCTTGCCGGCGCGGGTTGAGGCGGCGGCACAGGAACGGCGACCAGGACGGGAGTCGCCGCGCCAGCAACCGGCTGGCCGCATTTGTTGCAGAATCTTTGACCAAGCACGACTGGAGCACCGCAGTTAGCGCACTGCATACAGTTACCCTCGCTTTCTAGCATCATCATACGCCCAAATGTGCCTGAATGTTCCCTTAGCACGGCGGTGTCTCCGATCGAACTCGTAGCGGCGTGTTTACCTCGCCATATGGCGGCATAAAGCCGCCGCTACCCCAAACTGAGACACTGCCCTTACCGGCAGTGCCATTCAAACTGGCGCGTTGCACGCGCAGGAGTGCCTGTGCTACTTGTATTCTGACGAACTGAGATTGCATGCAAACCGGAAAACCAAGCCGGACCGCTCTTGCCGCTGCCTTTTACCGGGCCGCCCATCAGGTACTCGATGGGGGCCGGATATTTACAGATCCAATGGCCTTGCGGATTCTGGGCGAGGATGCGCAAAGCATCGCTCGCAAGGCTGAGGAGAAACCTTCCAGACGCCGCATGCGACTCTTCATCGCCGTCCGAACACGCTTCGCGGAAGACGCTTTGGCTGTCGCATTTGAGAACGGTGTCCGTCAGGCCGTGGTGCTCGGCGCGGGGCTCGACACCTATGCCTATCGCAATCCGTTCGGTGCGCGCCTGCGTGTCTTCGAAGTCGACCACCCTGCTACCCAGGCCTGGAAGCAGCAGCTCCTGCGAGACGCAGCTATTCCGGTACCCAACTCGTTGACCTTCGTCCCGGTTGATTTCGAAGGCGGAACGCTGGCAGGGGGTTTGGCGGCGGCCGGTTTTGATGGCGCGCAACAGACGTTCTTCACCTGGCTTGGGGTCGTCCCCTACCTGAACGAAGAAGCCGTATGGTCTACTCTGACCTTCATCACCAGCCTGCCCAATGGCGCGCACGTCGTGTTCGACTACAGCGATCCCCCGGCATCGTTGGCGCCGGAAGGACGGGAGCACCACGATAGGCGTGCACGGCGCGTAGCCGACTTGGGAGAGGCGTGGATCACATTTTTCGAGGCCGGGCGGCTCCACGGCGAATTGGCGGCGCTTGGATTTGCCGAGATCGAAGACCTCGGGCCGGCGCAGATCGTGGCCCGTTACTTCCCAGATCGAAGCGGTTCCCTTCCGGACAAGGGCGGGCACGTGATCCGCGCGACTTCCCAGGTCCGCGCTAGTACTTAATTCGATCAATGCGCGGATTTTCAAGTAACCCTGGGAAGGGCGGAGCTTTGGCTCCGCCACCTAAGGGTGCCAGGTTGAATGGGCTTTTAGGCCCTGAAACCACGTTGCTTCAGGGGCTAAAGCCCCTTCTATACCTCGCGAGATCAGCGGCGGGGCTAAAGCCCTGCCCTCCCGCTTCCGACAAATGAGTTCGCTTAGTAATTCGGCTAGGCACTACGTGCGATTTCTAGTAAGCACCGGCAGACGTTTACCTTCGAGTTTCTCGATTGCCTGACGCATTTTGGCAGACAACGCCAGCGACTTGCCGGTGCCGTAATCGATCCAGACCAGTGTCGAGTGGAGGTCTGCTGCCACGATTCCGCGTCGGGCGCTCACGATGCGGTGCACCATTCTGAAGCTGCTCTTGCCGATCGCGGTTATACTGGCGCCAACCTGAATGGCGTCCGGATAGGTGAGGGGAAAGCGGAAATCCCAGGATAGGCCCCGCCTCCACAATTGCTGACCCGTTCCAGGCGTTGGCTCGCGTAAGATATTCGACGCGCGCCGACTCAGCCCAGCGGAAGTAGATGATGTTGTTAACGTGGCTCAGGGGGTCCTGGTCTCCCCACTGTAGCGGAAGAGAGATGATGACCGGAAAATGCTCGAGCAATTTGTGTGGAGTATTCATAGTAGTGAAGAAAAGATATTGTCTTGCACCTCCCAATCCCGGAGCCGGTTTTCGTCAATAGTGTTGTTTTGGATTTGTTCACCAAGTCGAAAGAAGCGAGATAGATGACGCTTGGTTCTTCGCGTAGCGTATTCCGTCATCGCCCCGGAATTAATCATGAATGCCCAGTCACTGGCCTGGGCCAGGAACAGTTCCCTCTTGGCCTGCGCCAGCGCGCGCTCGGCCAGCCGCCCTGGGCGAGAGTGGCCGTCCGACAGCTTCTCCATGAGGCGGGCGGCCCGGTGCAAATGAGGATAGATCCAGTCATTGCTGCCGTTCAGCCACACGTCGTTGAAACCTTCGTACCCCCAACTTGAAATGGCCGGGGCTGCAACCTGGTTGATCGGGTATTCCTCGAGATATTCGGAAAGGGTTACGAGGCGCAAGGCCCCCTCGCCACTTGCTAGCTTGCGCACCACGTGATTCGCCCAAGCCGGCCCCTCATACCACCAATGGCCGAACAATTCCGCATCGTAAGGCGCCACAATCAAGGGCTTTCGATCCATGACCGACGCCAGGTATTCAACCTGCTTCTGGCGGTTGAAAATGAAATTGCCGGCGTGGATCTCAGCCTTGTTTTCCGCCCGCTGCGGAACGTAAGGCTCCTTGTGGTTAGTCTTTCCCGTGACTCGATAATATTTGATTCCCGTGTCGAGTCGAATGCCGTCGCGATGAATATATGGACGCAGGTAATCAATGTCCAGGTCATACGCGATGTCGCGATAGAACTCGCGATAGTCGTAGTCTCCGGGATATCCTTCCACAGAACTCCAGACCTGGCGCGATGATTCCGGATCACGCCCGAAGGCAACCAGTCTTGAAGGAGAGTAAATGGGTGCGTACACACCCTGCTTCGGCCGAGGCTCGGCGCGCGTGACCCCGTGGCTTTCCAGGATGGTGAAACGAATGCCCTCGTCGCTCAGCATTCGGCCCACTTCCGGACAATAACCGCATTCAGGCAACCAGAAACCCTCTGGCCTTCGCCCGAATACCTGCTCGCCGTAGGCGATTCCCGTTTGAACCTGCGCTCGCACGGCGGAGGGATTCACCGACAGCAAGGGCAGATAGGCGTGAGTAGCGGCGCTGCCCAGGAGTTCGATCTTTCCCAGCTCCTGAAACCTCCGGAAGCCCTCGACCAGGTTGCGGTCATAACGGTAAGCGAAAGCATCTCGAAGGTCGAGGAAGCGCCGATGATACAGTTGAGCCAAGCCGTGGAATTCCGGCTGCTGGACCGTTCGCTCAATCTCTTTCTCCGCCAGTTCGACCAGGCGCTCGATCCGCCGCAAGTAGCGAGACTGCAGAAAGGGATCTAAGAGCATCGAGAGGAGGGTCGGCGTAAAGGAAAAAGTCAGGCGAAAATCCACCCCGTCCTCGACGAGACTCTCGAGGACCAAGAGCCAAGGAAGATAGACTTCCGTTAAGGCTTCGTAGAACCAGTTCTCCTCCAGTGAGTCCTGGTGCTCCGGATGCCGGACGAACGGCAAGTGGGCGTGAAAGACGAAGGCGAGATAACCCTTTGACATTTCTTACGACGACTTCTGCCAAGACGATAGACCCGTGCAAAAGCTTCTTTCGCTCAATTCGGTAAGGTCGGCGCGCAGCTTCGGTTCGGCTGGGGATTCTTCCCTGCCCTGCGCTCGGGGCGCCCACCATACCCACTCCCAACTTCGCTGCTGGTAAAACTCCGCGATTTGCCGTTCCATCTCTCCGGCCGGTGCGGCGCGGGATGGCCTCACGCGCCCGAGTTCTCGATCAAGCTCGCCGTCGCCCTCTGGCTCGTGGTACTGAAGGCGGCTGGGGGAGTCCCCCAGATCTACAGCCAACTCTACTTCCTCGCCTGGTTGCTCGGCGGATGCAAGGACTGGTCCCGAAGCACCGCTGTGTTCCGGCCAATCCGCCTCGCGGCCTTGCAGCTCAGCACTTGCCGGTACGGTTCGCAAAGCCTCACCAAACTCGTGCGATCGCCCTCTCGGGACTTGCGTCACGTCGTGCGAAGGGGCGCTTCGAGGTTCGCTCCTGCCCTCGCCAGCAGCTACCACCTCTGCGGGGGAGTGGTTGCCATCGACAAGGAGATAGCGCTCTTCCAGTTTATCCGACGGGCCAGTCTTGGGCATCTCCGTTGGGTTGGATCGCGCCAAGCGATGGAATGAGCCGTCTGCGAGGCGCAACCCCAAATCGACGCAATAGAAGCTGGCAGGATTCTCCAGGCGGACGTACCATTTTCCGGCTCCCAGGGCAATTGCAACCTCAAACCAGCTCCCAGAATTCAAGCTGTCAAAGTTCGCCTGGGCAGTATCGTAGAACCTCAGCAACGGTCGAGCGCGCGGCCCAAGCCGGCTGAACACCCTGCTCACATCTTCCAGGTCCCGAGCCGAAATCTCCCAGTAAACATAGACGAGATGGGGATTGACAGGAAGCAGGACTACCTTTGTTTCCTCGTCGCCGCCCTGAATTTCCTCGGTTTCCCGCTCCCAGCCGGATTCTGCTTCGTCCGGGTTGACTTGGTGCGAAGCACTGTCCTGGGGCGGCTGTTTCAATTCCTGCCGGCTCTTCTCCACGATGGCCTCTCTACCAGAATGCTTCTGCGCTGCCAAACCCTCGGCGAACACCACTTATTTGCCTGGCCCGAAGGACTTCCACTCCAGGCGGCAATCCCCGCATTTCAGCGCTCCGTACACGTTATAGTAAGTGCTGTAGCCCGTACTCGTATCGGACTTGGCAAGTGTCATCTCGTCATGAATGTGTGCGTGCTGGTGGCAGAGAGCCCGCCCGCAGGCAGCGCAGACTCCCCTTGCCTCTTGTTCGCAAAACCAACATTTCATAGAGAATCGTCTCCTTCTTGAGCACTTGAGCTCACCCAGCAGCCAGATCTCAAATTCCGGGAGCTACGGCCAATGCGAGTCCCCAGGCGGAGTATCTTCGCGCGCCGAGAGTTTACCTGACCATAGTAGTACATCGTGAGCTTTGGCCGCAACCAGAGGCGTTTTGACCCCGATCCGTCGATAACGGCACACGGTGTAGGGGGACGGCTTGCCGTCCCCGAGTTTCAGTAGGCCGACGAGGGTAGGGCAAGCCCTACCCCTACACCACTTGGGTGCACCCAGGCTGGGCGTAGGGGCGCATGGCCATGCGCCCCCACGTACTTCACCCCCCGCTATCGGCGGATTGGGGTTTTGAGGGTGCGCGGCGCAAGATTCGGGGTCACTAACGAAGATCATCGTCTTCTCGACGGGCGTCGTTAGTCCACCTCCTATTGCGCCACCGGCGCGGTCAAATCGTCGGCCAGTCCGATCGCCGTCTGGTTCGTTTCCTGCCGGTAAGTTGGCATCCATTAGTAGGCCAGTAAGTGCCGGTACCATGGCCGGGGCAGAGTCGGGCGGGGCGCTATGGAGGGAGGCGACAAACGGACACAGACGCAAAGCTTCGCTCTGCGCCAGGCGCGGTCACCATCGAGCGTGACATACAACGGCGGCTGGCATACGGCCAAGCCCCGATAGCGCGGCCCCCCGGCGATGGGGCCTGCGGTTTTGTCAATCAGGCCCGTGATCATGCCGCGGATCCGGGAGGCCCACGCTACCGGTTACCCACCGACCCCCGTTAGAACATGAAGCGTAATTGCATCTGGATGGTGCGAGGACCTGCCTGCGCCACCTGCTGGGAGTTGGTGATCTGTCCGAAGCTGCCGGTAATGTTCATATTCGGCAGTCCCCAGTTGGCAAGATTGAACAAGTTCGAGAACTGCGCCTCGTACCTGAGGCCGAAACGCTCGCTCAGGTGGAACGTCTTGCCAGCGGACATGGAGAAGGTCGCCGTCCCGGGGCCTTCCAGAATCCCCACGCCGCAATTGCCGAAGCGCCCGATGGGCTCAGCCGTGCCAGCAGCATCCGTAGGATGCGCAGGCACCCCATAGGCCGCTGCATGGAAGAAAGTTGAGGTGGAGGGGCTGGAAAGATACCCGCTCACGCCGGAAGAGCAATCCGGGCGCTGTTGCTTCACCGAGCGTTGTGCCGGGTTCGTGCCCGAGGAATCATAGACGCTGCTCGGATAGTAAGGGGTCATCCACAGGCCCGAGTGAAGCAAGGTGATGGCGGTCACGCTCCATCCCCCGGCCACCAGGTCGGCGCCGCGGCTGATGTTGGAATAGTAGGTCTTGCCGCGGCCGAAGGGCAGCTCGTACACCAACGTACTGATAAAGCTGTTGCGCGGATCGTAGAAGGCGTTCCCCATGTCGGAGGTGATGTCGTAAATATTGTTGACGTTGGCGCCGTTGTCGCCCTGCCCGCCTGTGCCAATGGCCGAGGTCGGCGCGGGGCCCAAGGCGTTGGTCTTATTCCAAGACAGAGTGTAGCTATTGGAGAAGCTCAGCCCGCGCGCGAAGCGTCGATTCACTTCGAAGCTCAGCCCGTCGTACTTGTCGCTGGGCGCATTATTGCGAGTCAAGACCTCGGCGAAGTTGGGGAACTTCAGGTTCTGCTGCCGCAGCGCGGGGGTGGCTGTGAGGGCGGCGTATCCGTAGACGGTCTTGCCGGTGCTCGGATCGGTGTAGGAGGCCGTATTCGGCGCCACCTGATTCAGGTTGGGGCTATAGATCAGGTCCACGGCGTGCGATCTCACGTAACTGACTCGAAGCAGCGTCTGGAAGCCGATGTTGTGGTCAAACGCCACGTTCCATTGGTAAACCCGCGGATCTTTGAGATCCCACTGGTTGGCCCGGCGATAGCCGGGGAAGGAGGAGACTCCCGGCGTTCCAGAGAAGACGTTGTCGAAGTTCAAAATAGGAGTCGTGCTAGTGGGCGTATACGTTCCGTAGTAGCTGGTATCAATTCCCAGCAGCGAATAGAGTACCGCCCCCAGGACCGGCACCGAATACACTCCGGCGGAAGCACGCACCACAGTGTCATGGCTGTTGGCGGGACTCCAGGCGAATCCCAGGCGGGGTTGGATGTTCTTCCAATAGGTGTAGCGCAAGCCGGGGCCCAGGCCGACTGAACTGGCCGTGACCCAGGGAATATCGCCGACTGCTTCCTTCCAAAGCGGGTTGATGTTTTCGTTCGGATTCACCACGAGTTCGCCGCCCGGAACCTTGTAGTTGAAGTTGCCGAGTTGGTTGGTGGCATCCTGGAAAGGAGTGTTGACCTCGTAGCGCAAACCGGCGGTCAGGGAAAGGTCGGGGCGCACCTTCCACTCCGTCTGGCCGAAGCCGGAGTAGTGGTACCCGTAAGGCTTGCCGTCGGGCCCGTTCTGGGCTTGCAACCCGTAATCGACGTCCCCTTGGAGCAGTTGCGCCACGCCGCACGCGTCAGGGTAAGTGGAGATTTCCGCCCCGGAACACGTGTACACGCCGCTGATGAAGTAATCTCCGTACTCGTCGCCCAGGTTGAAGGTGATGTTGTCACGATAATTCAGGCGCCGGAAGTCGAAACCGAATTTCGAGGTCCAACGATTGTGCAACCAGCTCAAGTTGTCGCCGAGCTCAATGATGCCGTTGCTGTTGACGCGTGGGTGTCCGTATTGGTTCGTGGCGCCCCCCATCAGGTTCCCGACGTAGAAGACAGGCACGCCGCCAAGCCCGTTCTTCGGCGAGCCAGGCAGCCCGGTAATTCCCAGTTGCGAGATGATGCTGTCACCCAGCTTGGCCTGAGGATAGCCGTAATTGAAATTGGCCCGCGTCCAGCCGCCCCGCAATTCGTTCATCAAGTCCGGGCGGATGATCCAGTTATAGGAAAGAGCCAGGTTGGTGGCGTCGGTGGTCGTGGAAAACGTTCCCATCAGCGGATTGTAGCT
>Ga0326728_10020094_pt1 | contig 12815 bp, 13 predicted proteins | sample MB3enrmetagenome_FD_207602 | JGI IMG/M metagenome (GOLD analysis project Ga0326728, IMG submission 207602) | Lab enriched peat soil microbial communities from McLean, Ithaca, NY, United States - MB31MN | ecosystem: Environmental > Terrestrial > Soil > Wetlands > Peat | place: USA: New York...
GTGTCGGTCGTGAGCGCCGTACGTCGCCCCCCGGTCGGGGCGACCGCGCTCGTGCTCGCCGTCGGCCTGTTCCTGGGTTATCTCACCGCCCTCCCTCACGGCGTCGGGGTCGTCGTGGCGGCCGTCGGCGTCGGGCTCGCCGTTGGGCTGAGGGCGCTGCCCTGGCCGGGAGCGCGGGCGTTCGCCCCGGTGCCGCTCCTCATCGCGTTCGGGTTCGGGGCGGTCGCGAGCCCGCTCGGGGTCGTGCCCGAGCTCGTCGCCGGCGCGGCCGGCCTCGCGTTCCTCGTCTGGCTCGCGGACGACCCCGCCCGCTTTCCCGGAGGGGTCGGGCGCGCCCGCATCACGATCCTGGTGCCGGCCCTGGCCCTCGGGATCGCCTGGACGAGCGCCCTCCTCCTTCCCTCCGGCTCCGCGCCGATCGGGGTCGCCGCCGGGGTGCTCGTCGTCGCCGTGGCGGTCCTCGCCTACCTCGTCGCGCGGCCCGGGCTCTTCGACCGAGAGGAGGCGGCAACCTATTAGCGGCCGCCGACCGTCCCGTGCCGACGCGGCCGCGTGCCGCGCCCGGATGCCGTCGAAGGGTCCCTCTCGACTCAACGCGGGCGGGTCGCCCGCCGAGGATGACGTGAGGACAACCCCGGTGTCCGACACCCCAGCCGGGGTCAGACCGCCGAGAGGGCGAACGCCTGCCGTGACGCGGATCGTTACGGCTGGGGAACACCGGGGGACAGGGAGATGCCGGGCCCCGACCGCGCTCCTTATACCTAGGTCGCCGGTCGTGCGAGAAGGTCGACCGTGAACGCCGAAGAAGCCCGTACCCTGGCGGGCCAGATCCGCCAGTCGGTCGCGACCGGGGTCGTCGGGCGGGAGGAGGCGGTCGACCAGGTCCTGACCGCACTCATCGCGGACGGCCACCTCCTCATCGAGGACCTTCCGGGGCTCGGCAAGACCCTGATGGCGAAGTCGTTCGCCCGCGCGCTCGGCCTCGAGTTCCAGCGCATCCAGTTCACGGCGGACCTGCTTCCGCACGACATCACGGGGGCCGAGGTCCTCGACACCGCGAAGGCGACGTTCGCCTTCCGTCCCGGACCGCTGTTCACGAACCTCCTGCTCGCGGACGAAATCAACCGGGCGCCGCCGAAGGTCCAGTCGGCCCTGCTCGAGGCGATGCAGGAGTACCAGGTGACGAGCGAGCGGTCAACGTACCCGTTGCCGAGGCCGTTCCTCGTGCTCGCGACCGAGAACCCGCTCGAGCTCGAGGGGACCTATCCTCTTCCCGAGGCCCAGGTCGACCGGTTCCTCGTTCGGCTCAAGGTCGGGTACCCGACCCCGGAGGAGGAGAGGACGATCCTCGCCCGACGCCGCGCCCGCAAGTCCGAGACGATCGAGGTTCCCCCGGTGACGAGCGCGGGGGCGTTCCGGGACCTCCAACGGGCCGTCGAGGAGGTCGAGCTCGACCCGTCGGTCGCCGGGTACATCGTCGACATCGTGCGCGCGACGCGCACCGACCCGCGCAGCGAGGTCGGCTCCTCGCCCCGCGGTTCCCTCGCGCTTCAGAAGCTCTCCCGCGCCCGGGCCCTCGTCCAGGGGAGGGATTTCGTCCTCCCGGACGACGTGAAGGCGTTCGCGGTCCCGGCCCTGGCCCACCGTGTGATCATCAAACCCGAGCCGTGGATCCGCGGGGTCCGCGGCGAGGCGGTCGTGCAGTCGGCGGTCGAGCGGACGCCGGTGCCGAAGGTCGGCTGAGCGCTCGACCGACCGCAGGGGTTTTCAGCCCGCCCCGGGTCTGCCGGGCGATGACCGATCTGCCGTGGGTCGTGGTCGCCGACCCGATCGACGCGGCCGCGCTCGAGCGACTGCGCGCCGGACCGTGCCGGGTTCGGGACGCCAGCGCGGACCCCGCCTCCCTTCCCGACCACCTCGGGGAGGCGTGGGGCCTCATCGTCCGAAGCCGCACGAAGGTGACCGCGTCGCTCCTCGCCCGCGCGCCCCAGCTCACGCTGGTCGCCCGCGCCGGGGTCGGGGTCGACAACATCGACATGGCCGCGGCGGGGTCCCGCGGGATCCGCGTCGTGAACGCTCCGGCGGCGGCGAGCGCGAGCGTCGCCGAGCTCACGGTGCTGCTCGCCCTCCTGCTCGTGCGCGGCGCCGCTCCGCAGATCGCCGCGACCCGCGCGGGCCGCTGGGAGCGCGGGACGCACGGCCACGAGCTCGCCGGGAGGACGGTCGGGTTCGTCGGCTACGGGCGGATCGCCCGCGAGACCGCGCGCCGTCTCGCCCCGTTCGGGGTCCACGCGCTCGCGTCCGACCCGTTCCTCTCGACCCCGGTCGACGCGACCGAGCTCGTGCCGTTCGACGACCTGCTCGCCCGCTCCGACCTCGTGAGCGTGCACGCCGCCCTCACGCCCGGGAACCACCATCTCCTCGACGCGCGGGCCTTCGCCCGCATGAAGCCCGGAGCGTTCCTGATCAATGTCGCGCGCGGCGCCCTCGTCGACGAGGCCGCCCTGCTCGTTGCCCTGAACTCCGGCCGCCTGGCCGGAGCCGCGCTCGACGTGTTTGAGGTGGAACCCCCCATGAACCGAGAGCTCATCGAGCATCCGCGCGTGATCGCGACCCCGCACATCGGCGCCTCGACCGAGGAGGCCCAGCGACGGGCCGGGACCGACACGGTCGACGAGGTCCTGCGGGCGTTGAAGGGAGAGCCGCTGACCGCCCTGGTCGCGCCGCCGGGAGGGGTCCGATGACGTTCGACCCCGAGACGACGACGTTCCTCATCGCCGGACCGGTCAAGATCCATCCGCGCGTGCTGCGCGCGATGTCGATGCCATCGCTCAACCACCGGGGCGACTACTTCCACGGGATCGTCCAGGAGATCCGGGAACTCCTGCCGGTGCTGTTCGGGACCAAGGGGAACCAGGTGATCCTGACCGGCAGCGGGACGGCCGGCCTCGAGGCCGTCTATTCCTCGCTCGTCCCGAAGGACGGACGCACGCTCGTCCTCACGAACGGGAACTTCGGGGAGCGCACGGACGCGATCGTGCGCCGCTACTCCTCCCACGTCACGACCCTCACCGCTCCGTGGGGCCAACCGCTCCCGCTCGACGCCGCGAAGACCGAGCTCGGAAAGGACGACGTGAAGGCGGTCTGTGTCGTCCACAACGAGACGAGCGTCGGCCTCGTGAACGACCTCGAGGCGCTCGCTCCGGCGGTTCGGAACTCCGGGGCGCTGTTCCTCGTGGACGGGATCAGCGCGGTCGCCGGCATCCCGGTCCCGATCGACGTCTGGGGGATCGACGCCGTCGTCGCGGGCAGCCAGAAAGGGCTCGCCGCCCCGGCGGGCCTCGCGATCGTGCACCTGTCCGACCGGGCCAAGGCCGCGCTGCACCCGGGGTCGTTCTATCTCGACCTCGCCGCCCACCTGAAGTCGCTCGAGAAGAACGACACGCCCTGGACGCCGGCGGTGCCGCTCTTCCTCGGACTGCGGGAAGCGCTCCTTCTGCTGAAGGAGGAGGGGCTCGAGACGCGGCTCGCCCGCACCCACCGCCTCGCCGAGGCGGCCCGCGCCGCGGTCGATGGGCTCGGGCTCGAGCTGTTCCCCGACCGTCGGTGGGCCTCCGACACCGTCACCGCGGTCAGGAACCCGGCCGGCCTCGGCGACCCCGAGCTCCGCAAGGTGCTCGAAAAGCAGTACAACGTGCTCGTGCAGGGAGGCCAGGGCGCGCTCACCGGGAAGATCTTCCGCATCGGCCACATGGGGATCGCCGACTGGCCGGACCTCCTGGTCACGTTCGCCGCGCTCGAGCGGATCCTCGGGAAGGCGGGCCGGCTCCCGACCTCGGGCACCGCGCTCCGGGCGATCGTGGAGCGGATGCCGTAGGGCGCGGACGCTAGATATCGACGATCACGCGGGCCCGGCCGCGGGCGGGGTCGAAGACGAGCCCGTGGTACGTCACGGCCTTCACCTCGGTCCGGGACGTGTGCCGCGCGGGGTCGAACCGCTCGCCCGAAACGACCGCGACCAGGGCGGTCGGAGGGTTCCCGACCGTCCGCACGCGGAGGTCGCGCACGAGGAACCCGTCGGTCTCCGCGAGCAGCAGGAGCTCGCTCAGGAACGCGACGACGAGCGAGGGTGTGTCCTCGGCCGACGCGCTGAGCGCGCGCTCGTCGCGCGGCCGGACCCGGCGCCGGTCGGTCATCAGGGCGAAGAGGCCGATCCCGAGCGCCTCGAGGAGCGCGGCCGCCGTCGGGCCCGAGGCCCAGACACCGACGTCGGCGGTCGTCGGGAAACTGCCCCACCGGCGCGCGCGCCGGCGGGGGGAAGGGAACACGGTCGTGGTTCCGGCACGTCGGCGAGGGGTTTAAGGGGTCGGCGGATAGGCCGGTCTCGGCGATGCGCGCGACCCTGGTCATCCCGACCCTGAACGAAGCTCCGTCCATCGCCCACGTGCTGCGCCTCTTCGGGACGGCTGCCGTGGAGGCGAACGCGACCGTGTTCCGCGACGACCCGATCGCATGGGAGGTCCTCGTGATCGACGGCGCGTCGGCGGACGGCACCGCGGCGATCGCCGAGGCAGAAGGGGCCCGGGTCGTGATCGAGCGGAGGCCGGGGTACGGACGGGCGTACAAGACCGGCTTCGCCCTCGCGACGGGCGACATCATCGCCACCGCCGACGGCGACGCGACCTACCCGGTCGAGACGGTCCCGATGCTCGTGAAGAAGCTCCTCGACGAGAAGATCGACTTCCTCACGGGGGACCGGATGGCCTACCTCGACCGGACGGCGATGACCACCGAGCACCGGGTCGGGAACTGGATGCTGAACCTGTTCGTCCGGCTCGCCTTCCACCGGTATCTCGAGGAGGTGCCGGGGCGCACGCTGGAGGACAGCCAGAGCGGTTTCTGGGTCTTCCGCCGCGACATCCTCGAGAAGGTCCACCTGACGCAGGACGGAATGGCGTTCAGCGAGGAGCTCAAGATCGAGGCGATCCTGCGGAACGTGAAGTTCGTCGAGGTGCCGATCCGCTACGGCGAGCGGTGGGGTCCGCCCAAGCTTTCGAGCTGGCGGGACGGGCTCCAGAACATGCTGTTCCTGGTGCGCAAGCGGTTCGACGTCGCGCTCGAGACCCGCCGCGGGGTCCCCGTCCCGTTCGCCAGGGACGCCGAGGCCGGTCTCCCGCCCTGACGGCGGGCGGAACGACGCGCTACTGGGTCTTCCCCGAGCGCTCGCGCGACTTCACGCGCAGTCCCTTGTAGCCGCAGCGCCGGCACTGCACCGCCTTCGGGGGGTTCCGGGCGGAACAGTTCATGCAGACCTTCTTGTTGAGCAGGCGCTCAACCGCTTCCGGGAACGGCATGGGGACGGCGGGAGCCGCCCTCCGGTATAAAACGTGCGCGCGGGGAGCGCGGCGAAGCGTTTTCCGCGGCCGTCCGCTGGACGCCCCGTGCTCTCGACCGAGGAACGCCAGCACGCCCTCGGGCTCGCCCGCGGGGCGGTCGACCGCGCGCTCGGCCCCTCGCCTCCCGCCGACCCGGCCGCGCCGTACCGCTCGGCCCCGCTCCCCTCGGTCTTCGACGAGCGACGGGGCGTCTTCGTCACGTGGAAGCGCCACCCCGGCGGAACCCTCCGGGGCTGCATCGGCTATCCCCTCCCGGTGCTGCCGCTGCGCGCGGGGGTCCCCCGGGCCGCGGTCGCCGCGGCGGTCGAGGACCCCCGGTTCGTCCCGGTCCGGGCCTCCGAGCTTCCCCGTCTGGTGGTCGAGATCTCGGTCCTGACGGTGCCCGTGCCGATCGAGAGCGCCCGCCCCGAGGACCGGCGACGTGCAGTGACCGTCGGCCGCGACGGACTGATCGTCGAAGGGTTCGGGTGCAGCGGGCTGCTCCTCCCGCAGGTCGCCCCCGAGCAGGGCTGGTCGGCCGAGGAGCTGCTCGAGGGCACGTGCGAGAAGGCCGGGCTCCGGCCGGACGCCTGGCGGAACCCGGCGGTCACGGTCCGCCGGTTCGAGGCCGAGGTCTTCCGGGAGAGCGTTCCCGCCGGCGCACCGGTCGCGGAGCCGTCCGAGGTCAGTGCGGCCGGCGGACGAGCCGGGCCGAGAAGCTGACCCCGTCGAGGTCCCACGACCCGACGTCGGGCCCGGCGTCGAGCGGCCCGTCCACGAGGTCGAACCGGGTCGCGAGGAGGTCGTGGACGAGCGTCGGGCGGAACCGCTCGAGCGCGGCCCGCAACGGCCCCGACACGGCGACCGTCACCTCGACCGAGTCGGTGTAGTGCAGCCCGAGCTCCTTGCGTCGCTGCTGCAGGCGACGGGCGACCTCGCGCGCGAGGCCCTCCTCGGCGAGCGCTTCCGTCGGTCGGCGCGGCAGCGCCGCGACCGGCACCCCGTTCTCCTCCCGGACGACCCAGTCGGCGTCGGTCAGGTCGGCGCGCCCGGCGACCGGGCACCAGCGCACGGACTTCACGTTGAGCTCGTCCGCGAGGAGTCCGGTCCCTTCGGCCCCGACCCCGGCGAGCGCGTCCGACGGCGTGCCGAACAGGACGATCTCGGCGAGCGGGATGCGGGACTTGACCCCGGCTCGCTGGCGCAGCTCGCGGCCGACCTCGACCCGGGCGCGCAGCTCGTCCATCGCTCGCTCGAGCGCCTCGTCGCGCGGCGCGAGCGACCGAGGCCATTCGGTCGCGTGGACCGAGCCCTCGCGCACCCGGAAGCCGTGCTCGCCGACCTCCTGGTGGACCCACTCGGCGGTGAACGGGAGGAGCGGCGCGACCGTCCGGGCGAGGCCGAGGAGCGCGTAGGAGAGGGTCGCGTGGGCCTCCCGGCGGTCGGGGGAGGAGCCGTCCGACCAGAAGCGGGGCCGGGAACGACGCAGGTACCAGGTCGAGAGCTCGTCGACGAACGCGGCCACCGCCCGGGCGGCGCTCCCGGGGTCGTAGTGTTCGAGGCCGAGCGCGACCGCCCCGCGCGTGGCCTCCAGACGCGAGAGGAGCCACCGGTCGAGGACCCCGCCGGGGTTCGGCCGCCCGGGGACCGGCGGCAGCCGGTCGGCCCGGGCGTTCTCCAGGTGGAACGCGACGACGTTCTCGAGCGTGCCGAGCGTGCGGGCGGCCGTCTTCTGGATCGTCGCCTCCCCGAGGCGCATCGGCTCGGTGAAGTCGAGCGAGAGGAACGTCCAGCGGACGGCGTCGCCGCCGTGGCGCTCGAGCATCGAGATCGGCTCGATCGCGTTGCCCTTCGACTTCGACATCTTCCGCCCGCTCTCGTCGAGGACGAGGCCGGTCGTCAGGCAGGCGCGGTATGCCGACCGGTCGAACAGGAGGGTCGCGATGACGAGCAGCGAGTAGAACCAGCCCCGCGTCTGGTCGAGCCCCTCCGCGATGTAGTCGAGCGGCGCCGCCGGGTCGAACGGTCCGGGCTCGAACGGGTAGTGGAACTGGGCGAACGGCGCCGAGCCCGAGTCGTACCAGGCGTCGATCGTGTAGGGCTCGCGCCGGGCGTCGGCCCCGCAGGTCGCGCAGCGGAGGAGGAGCTTGTCGACCGTGACGCGGTGCGGGTCGAACGGCGTCGGGAGGGGGTGGCCGAGCCGCTCGGCGAGCTCGGCGTAGCTGCCGACGCACGTCGCGTGGCCGGCCGGGCAGACCCAGATCGGGAGCGGCGTGCCCCAGTAGCGGTTCCGCGACAGGGCCCAGTCCTTCGCCTCGGTGAGGAAGTTCCCGAACCGGCCGTCGCGCAGGTACTCCGGCACCCACTGCACGGTCGCATTGTACCGGACCAGTCGGTCGGTCGCCCGGGAAGTCCGTACGAACCAGGAGTCGATCGCACGGTAGAGGAGCGCGGAGTCGCACCGCCAGCAGAACGGGTAGATGTGTCGGACCGTGCCGACGCGGAAGATCCGCCCCCGGCTCTCGAGGTCCTTCAGGAGGATCGGGTCGGCCGCCTTGAACGCCTTCCCCCGGACGAGCGGCAACCGGTCGGTGAACACGCCGCGGCTGTCGAGCGGGTCATAGACGCCGACCGCCTCGCGGGCCCCGATTCGCTGGTCGTCCGGTCCGAAGCTCGGGGCGATGTGGACGAACCCGGTGCCTTCCTCGGTCGTGACCGAATCGTCCGCGACGACCCGGTAGCGGCCCGGGCCGGGACCCGGGGTGTCGAACGGCGGCAGGTAGGAGGCGCCGACCAGGTCGCGCCCGGGAAAGCGCGCCACCACGGTCGCCCCCTCGGGGAAGTTCCGGGGCACCGCCGCCGAGGCGAGCACGAGCTCGTCCCCGTCCGGCGTCCGCACGACGGAGTACTCGAGGTCGGCGCGGACGGCGACCAGGAGGTTCGCGGGCAGCGTCCACGGGGTGGTCGTCCAAACGAGGAGCTCCCGGCCCGGCGGCGCCGCACCGACCAGGGGGAAACGGACCGTGACCGACGGGTCGGTCGTCTCGTGATAGCCCTGCGCGACCTCGTGGGAGGAGAGCGGCGTCTCGCACCGGGGGCAGTAGGGCAGGACGTAGTGGCCCTTCTCGAGCAGGCCGCGGTCGAAGAGCGTCTTGAGCGACCACCAGACGCTCTCGACGTAGGGCGGGTCCATCGTGCGGTAGGCGCGGTCGTAGTCGAGCCAGTAGCCGAGCCGGCGGCTCATCTCGCGCCAGACCGAGGCGACCTCGAGCGTGCCCTTCCGGCACTCCTCGCAGAACCGCTCGACGCCGAACGACTCGATCTCGCGCTTCGACCGGATCCCATGCCGTTTCTCGACCTCGATCTCCACGGCGAGACCGTGGCAGTCCCAGCCGGCCATCGAGCTCACGATCCGGTCGCCGCGCATCCGGTGGTAGCGGAGCTCGACGTCCTTCAGGACCCGCGCGACGAGGTGGCCGACGTGCGGCGCGCCGTTCGCGGTCGGGGGGCCTTCGGTGAAGCGGAAGACCGGGCCGTCGGGCCGGCCCGCGAGCACCGACGCGGGGACCCCGGTCGTCTCCCAGTAGGAGAGGACCCGGTCGCGCCGGGCGCGCGCGGAGCTCCCGCCGTCGGTCGTGCCCTCGGTCGGCATCGGTGAGCGCGACGGGGACGGGAAAGATAAAGCGCGTGGCCCCGCGGCCCGTCTACCGACGCAGGCCGTACGGCGGCGGGCTCTTCGACCTCGGGCCGACCGAGCTGGACGGGTGGTGCCGAACGACCGTGCCTTCCAGCGCGGTCACGTGGGCCTGACGCCCGAGCACAATCTCCTTCGCGCGGACGAACGCCACGTCGACCGATTCAAGCTCGACCGAGTCGGCCTCGATGCGGCCGACGGTCGCCGGGTCGAGGTGGAAGAACGCCTTGTCCATGAGGTTGGGGACCCGGCCGCGCAGACGGACCTGGCGGGCGAGGACGGAGCCGAGCATCGAGCGGTGGCGGAACTCCGCGAGGACGTTCCGCGCGCATACTTCGCCCGGGATGGACACCGACCCGTCGAACTCGAGGATGCCGGCGGCGACGGCCGGGGCGTGGAGCGTCCCGCGAAGGGCGCAGGTCCGGTCGACCGTGACCGGCCCCCCGAAGCTGGCGGTGCCGTGGAGCGAGAGGTCGCCGGCGCGGACCGTGGTCGCGCAGCGGAGGTCCCCTCGGCTCGAGAGGAGCTCCCGGACCCGGACGGCGCCCTCGACCTCGAGCGTTCCCCGGGACCGGAACGTGCCGGCCGAGAGAGCACCTCCGACCGAGAGCGTCCCGGTGACGTCCCCGGACCCGACGACAAGCTCTCCCGAGACCTTCACCGTGCCGTTCGCCTTCCACCGGTCGGTCCGAAGGGCATCGTAGCGCACGATACCGCGCTCGACGACGACCCGCGGCCGGCGCGCCGCGGCGCGCGGGGAGGGCGCAACCGGGGGCTCGGGGGTTCCGGCGGGGCCGGTCGGGAGCGGAGCCGCCGCCATGCGATCCCCTCCTCAGCGCTCCGGGGCGGCCGGAGGGATCCGGAGTCGGCGGTGCTGGACCATGATGCAGAGGTTCTCGACGACGGTCAGGCCCGCGGCCCGGGCCTTCGCCGCCGCCTCGGAGTGCTCGACCCCGAGCTGCATCCAGACCACGGGGACGTGCCGCGCGACCGCCTCGTCCACCACCGGGGGCACCTGGTCGCTGCGGCGAAAGACATCGACGATGTCGATCCGGACGCTCGGAGGGATGGCGGCGAGCGACGGGTAGGACGTCTCCCCGAGAACCTCGGGAAGCATCGGATTGACCGGCACGATCCGGTAGCCCTGGGATCGCAGGTACCGGGCGACCTCGTTCGAGTCCCGCTCGGGCTTGTCGGAGAGCCCGACCACGGCGATCGTGCGCGCTCGGGTCAGGACCTCCCGGAGCTCGGCGTCGGTCGGCATTTCGCCCCGAAGGACGCGCGACGCTACATCATGGTGACGGAGCCCCGCGCCCCGGGGGAAGGTTAATAGACGGCGGACCGACATCGGCCGTCATGTACCTCGATTACGCCGGACTCCGGGTCACGAACCTCGCGAAGGCGACCCGGTTCGTCACGAAGGGGCTCGGGCTCGTCGAACTGCGCCGCGGACGGATGGGACACGGAGGCGTGTGGGTCCTGTTCGAGGACCGAGCCTCCCACCAGCAGCTCGAGCTGAACTGGTACCCGAAGGGGTCGCGCTACGCCACCCCGTTCGTGGCCGGGGAAGGGCTCGACCACCTGGGATTCCGGACGAACGACCTGGTCGCGGCCGGTCGGCAGCTCGCCGCTGCCGGGGCGCGGAAGGTCGAGGAGATCCGCTACCGGGGGAAGGTCGTTCTCGCCTACTACGAGGGCCCGGACGGCCTCTGGGTCGAGCTGATCCTCTCGCCGTCGCTCTGACGGGCGGGCCCGACCCTCAGGGCAGGCTCCGGCTCGGCCCCTCGAAGGCCTCGTAGGGGCCCCCCTTCTCCTGGAGGTAGAGCACGAGGAACAGGATCCCTCCGGCGATGACGATCCCGTAGTGGATCACGAGACCGACCGTCTCTCCGACCGCGGACACGAGCGTGAGGTACGCGCAGGCGTCCTGTGTACCGTGCAGGAGGGCCGGGATGACCAGGTTCCCTCCCGAGTACCGGTACGTCGCCGCGAACGCGACGCCCCCGAGGAAGAGCTGCGGGAAGATCAGGGGCGCGGCGAGCCCGTAGGTGGTCGCGTAGTAGAGGTGCACGCCGGCGAAGAGCGCGCTCGTCCAGAGCGCCGGGACCACCCACGACCCCGGACGGTCGCGCCAGTAGCCGAAGATCCAGCCGCGGAAGATCGTCTCCTCGAACGCTCCGACCGCGAACGAGAAGCCGACGAAGAACCACGGGTTCCCCTGGGCCTGCTCGAGCGCCGGGTTCGGCCGTTCCAGGAGCTTCAGCGCGGACGGGTCGACGACCTCGTAGACGATCGCGAGGGCGAGGATCACGCCCAGCGCGAGCAGCGAGAGCAGGCCGTACCAGGCGACCCCTTCCCGGACGGCGAGCGCCATCCGGTGCGACCAGTCCCGCAGCGGCGCGGACCCGACCAGCAGCGCGAACGCCACGATCGGGATCCCGTAGACGACGAGGAGGTCGCCCGGCAGGTTGCCGTAGACGATCCGGGACCCGGGGAGCAGCGGGGGGACGAAGTACTGGCTGAAGACCGCCGCGACGGTGATGCCGACGCCAAGGCAGTACCGGCCGAGCGGCGCGGCCCGGACCGGCCGCGCGGCCTCCCCCGAGCGCCCGTCCATCGCGCCGGGGAGCCGGGCTCCCTACTTAGCCCTCCGTGGCGGGACCGGGGCCGGCCTCCGCCCTTCCGCCGTTATCCGGAGGGAGCGGAAGGGAGGGCCCGTTCGGCCGCGGAAAGGCACGCGAGCAGGTCTTCGAGCGTCGTGCGCGCGCTCGCGGCGGACGCGGTCGTGAGGCGGACCACGAGCTCGGGCCCGTCGAGCTCGACCGTGACGTACGGCGGGTTGTCGGCGGCGACGGCCGCGCGGAGCGCGTGGGCGATCGCCACGCTCGGGCAGCGGTGGCGGACGACGACCGTCACTTCGACGCCGGTCGCTTCTTCGCCGGGGGCGGCGATGGGCTCCCTCCCGCCGGGGCGGCCCCCGGACCGCGGTCGAGCGCGTGCGGGACGATCGGCGCCGTCTGCGTGCGGCGGGCCACCTCGGCCTGGGCGCGGGCGCGCAGGTACCCGACGATCGACGGCCAGACCGTCCCGTCCTCCCGCTGCTTGTTCTCGAAGTTGTGCTCCCCGATGAACCGGGCGAAGGCCGCTTGGCTCGGGGCGTCCCACGTTCCCGTGAGCCGGCCGCTGTAGTAGCCCAGGACGCCGAGGTCGTGCTGGAGCGCCGCCGCGAGCTCGCCCTCGATCCGGAGGAGGGTCATGGGGTCCTCGCGGCTGAGCATCGTCATGTCGTAGAGCTGGAAGACCCGCTTCAGCTCCTCGATGGGGGAGGGGTGGTCGTCGACGCGGACGTCGACCCAGCGGTCGTTCCCTCCGTAGCCCGCGCCCGCACGGACGGCGAGGATCGCGGCCGACTGCATGCCGCGCCGGTCGCCCCCTTCGCGCTGGCCGGCCGCGAGCGTGGCCAGGACCCGGTCGAGGATGTCCCCGCCGGTCGACTCGTAGGCCCGCGCCATCGCGCGGACGACCGCGGGCCCGAAGAGGATGTTCCCTTGGCAGGCAAAGCCGTCGCCGACCTCGTGCCCGGCCCAGTCCATGCATTTCTTCCCGGTGAACGCGGCGGCGCCGCCCTTCGTGTCGACCACGCCGAGCTGGCGCTCCTCCCGGCCCGGGTCGGACTCGGTCAGACGGCGCACGACGTCGGTCGCGGTCATGCCCTTCTGCAGCAGCGCGCGCCCCTGCGGTCCGTA
>Ga0326728_10020096_pt1 | contig 12814 bp, 8 predicted proteins | sample MB3enrmetagenome_FD_207602 | JGI IMG/M metagenome (GOLD analysis project Ga0326728, IMG submission 207602) | Lab enriched peat soil microbial communities from McLean, Ithaca, NY, United States - MB31MN | ecosystem: Environmental > Terrestrial > Soil > Wetlands > Peat | place: USA: New York...
ACAGGATTGCCCGCCACACCACGCCCGGCGCACTACCGCTTGCGTCCATGGCCGAGTGCCTGCGCCTCGCCTCCGCCGATCCGGCCGAAGTCACCACTGTCGCCATCGCTCGGCCTGTCGCCACCGAGACGGTGATGCACGCGCACCTGCGCTCGCTGTATCCCAATGCGAGGCTTGCGCTGGTGGAGCATCAAACCGCTCACGCGGCATCGGCATATTACGTTTCCGGCTTCGATCGCGCCACGGTGCTGACGCTCGACCGCGCCGGCGATTTTCGCTGCGGGGCGCGGTATCGTGGCCAGGGCAATCAGCTCCATCTTGAGACCGAGATATATTATCCGGATTCCATCGGCGACCTTTACAGCCGGGCGACCGAACTGCTCGGCTTCAGAGCCGGCGCCGACGAGCACAAGGTGCAGTGGCTGTCGACCGCCGGCGACCAGCGTTACGCCAACCTGTTCGCCGGCATGCTCGGCGCGGATGCTCGCCTCGACTCCGCGTTCTTCGACTCGAACCGCATGGGCAATGGCGGCTTCGGCGCGCGATTTTACGAGGCTCTGGGCGCGGAGCCCGAGAAGGTGAAGCCGCACATCGCCCGTGGCCTGCAGTCGGCGGTCGAGAAAGCCGTGCTCGCCCTGGCCGGCGAAGGTGAGAACCTCTGCGTCGCCGGCGGTTTGTTTTTCAATGCGCTGCTCGTCGCCTCCCTGGAGCACCGCAGGAACGTCTTTGTGCAGCCTGCGGCCGGCAATTCCGGCACGGCCCTGGGAGCGGCTCTCTATGCCTGGCACCACCTGCACGGACGGGAGGAGCGCGTTTCACTCGGCGATCTGTGCCTCGGTCCCGGCTACTCCGCCGAAGACATCAAGCAGGTGCTGGAGAACTGCAAGCTTCGCTTCCACTATTTGCAGACCACCGAAGAACTGGTCGATACCGCCGTGCGCGCCCTCGGCGAGGACAAGATCATCGCATGGATGCAGGGCCGCATGGAGTTCGGCCCCCGCGCCCTCGGCAACCGCAGCATCCTCGCTTCGCCGTTAAACCCCTATTCCACGGAAAATCTGAACATTTTCATCAAACACCGCGAGCCTTTCCGGAAATTCGCCGCCTCCGTCCCCGCCGAGGTCGCCGCCGAGTATTTCGAAACCGGCCCCAACGCCCGTTACCTCGCCACTGTCGGCCGCGTTCGTCCCGCGTATCGCGAGCGCTTTCGCGGCGCGATCCTCGGCGAGGACCTGGTTCGCGTCCACACGGTCGGCGCCAGCGACAATCCGCTCTATCACCGCCTTCTGCACGCCGCCGGAAAGGCCACCGGGCTTCCCGTCCTCTACAACACCAGCTTTAATCTCTTCGGCGATCCGCTGGTCTGCACTCCCCGCGACGCCGTCCGCAGTTTCTACTCGTCCGGCATCGACGCACTCTTCGCCGGCAACTTCTTTCTGGAGAAGTGAGTTACGCTTCTTCGCAATCGGAATCGAGCGAGATTTCGGCCTACCCGAGGCCGTCCACGACAAACATTTGCGAGGTCATGCGCTGCAGCGAATATGCGAAGTACTGGCCATCCGGCGTGACCACCGCCCTGGCCAGCCAGCGCAATCCGCCGGGATTCCCTGCCCCCAGGATACGCACCTGTTGGGTGTGTCCGCCGACCGGATCGGCCAGCACCATGCGCAGTGGATTGGAAACTGCGTTCACCATGTAAAGGTGTTTCCCATCCGCTGCCCATCTCACCGGTACCAGCGAGGAATTCGTCCCGCAGCTTTGCGTTTGGTCGCTGCCGAGCGCGACGATCTCGCACATGCCCGCGGGCGTCAACCCAGCCAGATGCACGCCGTCGGGCGCGAAAGCGATGAAGTCAAAGTCGAGATACGTTCCTCCCGTCCGCAGCGGCTCGGGTTTCCCGCCTGCGATCGCCTGGCGGAACAGCCCCAGCGGCTGACCCGGATACGATCCGCCCACCAGCAAATCGCGCCCGTTGGGAAAGAACTGTGCCCACTGGTAAACGAAACCGTTTCCCTGCACGTGTACCTGTGGGCCGTCCGCGAGCGGGAGCAGTGAGAGTGACCGGGGATTCGCCGGATCGTAAGTGAGGACGTGGGTGGAGTCGGGTGAGAGGGCCATCGCGCGGCCCACGCCAATCCGCGTGGTGGCGTTCGTGCTTCGGTTATGCACGTAAGCCCAATAGTGCGCGCCGCTTGCTTCGCCCCCTTCCGTGAACACCACCAGGTTGCCGTCCGCCGAGATATCTTCAGCCATGGTGAAGTCGAACCAGCTCAGGTCCTGCTCTTCTTTGTCGCCGGCGAGTTCGCCCGCCATAGTCATCTGGCGGTCGTCGCGCGCCAGTAACACGCGGCCGTTGCGAGAGACGTCGAGGAGCCGCAACACGCCGGGCGCCGAGAACATCAGCCGGTCGCGTCCGTCCAGGGTAACCGCACGAAGGGAGCGATCGATGCCCGCCTCGGAGGCTGTGAACCAGACCTCCTTCCCGGAGGGCGACCACGCCATTCCGCTCACGCTCGCCCAGTGCCGCGTCAGCGTGCGCGCATTTCCCGCCAGATCCACCACCCGCACGATTCCGGCATCGTCGTCGCGCAGAGGATGTTCGAGAAACGCGATACGATCTCCCGTGGGCGAGATCCGGATGGCGCTGATCAGGCCCTCGGAACGATACACGGCCTTCCCCCCGTACTCGATCACCCGGCCTCCGTCCTTCAGGATGGCCAGCGTTTCGCCATCCGGGGCGAAGTCCGCGCCAAAAGCGCCGTGCGCCACCACGAGTGGCGAGCCCCCGTTGAGCGGCACGCGCGCCAGCACGGAGTGATCCATCGGAAAATCCGAGTTCCCCCAGGTGAGAATGGCCAGCTCGCCTGAAGGTGAAATGGCCTCCAGTCCGGAGTGTTCGAACTCCAGCGGCCGCGATTCGGGACTGTCCGTATTCACGACAAAGAGCCGCCCTTTTTCGTCGGTGTGACGCGTGTAGACGACGGTGTTCCCGCCGGGCACGAATCGTGCCGTGCCGATCCAGGAGGGCTGAAAACTGAGCTGATGGAAAACCGGGGTTCGCGGCGCTGAACGGTTGCGCAGAACCAGCACGGCGCCGGCCGCCAGCAGGAGGACCAGGGCACTGCTAAGCACAATGACGCCGCTGCGCGTGCCAATCCACGATATACGAAGCTTTCGCGCCGAAGGAACCGGAGGAGCCACCGCTGCCGGGCGGGGCGAAGAGACCGCCGGTGTCATCACCTCACGCCCGGCGAACCCGCTCTCCGGTTGACCGGTCTGGCTGGCGCCCCCAACTGTGACCACCGGCGCGATAAAGCGATAACCAACTCTGGGCAAAGTCTCGATGAATCGAGGCGAATCGGCGGAGTCGCCCAAGCCGATGCGAAGCCGGTTGGCGGCGGTGTTCAGGCCGCTTTCAAAATCGACGAAGGTGTCCGAGGACCAGAGCCGGTCGCGCAGCTCCTCGCGCGTTACAACTTCTCCCGGTCTCTCCAGCAGTGCCCGCAACACCGACAGGGGTTTGGCTTGAACCTTGACGCGAATGCCGTGCTTACGCAGTTCTCCGGTGTCCGTGCGTAGCTCGAAAGGTCCGAACTGCAGGATGCGCTTCACCCGGTCGCCCGGCCTGAACGCTTTGTGCGCCTCCCGCTCATCAACGCGAGGTTGCATGGCACCCGGTTCTCCCCCAGATTCCCCTGATGCGTCTGTCGCCGGCGGCCCCATGGAGACTCCGAGGCCTCACGACGCGGCTCGCCGGGACAGGTATCTGGGTTTAATACGACGATCCCCCGGAGATAGTTTCCTCAGTTTTACAAAACGGCGTATCTGACTTGCAAAACAGAAGTTATAAGAATTGCCAGGAGCTGAGTTAACTGCAGATACATTGTTTCATCACCAGCGGCTCTTCACCCCCTGGGAGTGGTGCTGGTGCGCCTGGGTGATACAAGAAACCACAACACGACGCCGGTCAGCATCAGGATGATTCCAAGCGTAAGGGCGCTGATGCGGCCCATCTGTTCGTGCCGATTGCGTATCAGCGCGGCAATCAGCAGCACGCTCGGTCCGACACCCGCGGCGATGGCTCCGGCTGTTCCTCCAGGAATCCGGAACGGACGCGCCAGCCCCGGTTCGCGCACACGGAGCGCCACCAGCGCCACGAACTCCAGGACCAGGCTTGCTCCGTAAAGCAGAATATCCAGCATGACCAGCCGGTCAAAACTGAGCCCAAGCGCAGCCATCCATGCCAGACCGCATACGACAATGGAGACCCAGGGGATGCCGTTCGATAAGCGCCGTTGCAACAACCGGGGTGCATAGCCCGCCTCGGCCATCGCCACCGGGAGGCGCGAATAGGACATGGTCAGCGAGTTGAACATGCCCAGCATGCTGATCATTCCCGTCACCACGACGGCAAGGCCAAGCCATCGTCCGGCAATAAGCGATGCAATGTCCGCCCAGCTACCCGTGGCCCAATATGCCGGCGGGACGTGCGTTCTCCAGACCGCGGCAACCGGAATCACATAGGAAACGACGATGGCCGCCAGCGTGAGAATCATGACCCGCGGATACGTGCGCTGCGGGTTCTCCACCTCATTCGCTACCGTGGAGGCGTTGTCCCAACCCATGTAGTTCCACATCGCCACCATGATGCCGGCAAGTAATCCACTGTGCACCGGAGAACCAGAAGGGGTGTTGCCGAGCTGCGGATGATGAATCAGCGCGAAGACCACAATCGCCGCGAACGGACTCAGGAGCAGGATTCCGAGCAGTATCGAGCCATCGCCCACCGCCCGCGCTCCCGCCAGGTTCCAGACTACGCACGCGCCCACCACGGCGGCGCCGATGAGTATCCCGTTGTAGCCGGCGGTCGCCGCAGGCCAGACTCTGCCAAGGTAGAGCACGAAGACCGCGGGATAGGAGGCCATGTCGAAGATGCTTGCCGCCAGTGACAGCCACGCTTCCTGAAAGCCCCAGAATGGCCCCAGCGCACGGGTGACCCAAACATAGAAGCCGCCCTCGGCGGGAATGGCCGCGGAGAGCTCGCCGACCATGAGGCTCGTCGGCAGACTCCAGATCAGGGGAATGAGGATCAGAAGGAGCACGCTCATCCCGTACCCCGTATCCTGGACCAGCTCTTCGAGCCCATACGGTCCGCCCGACACCATGAAATAGGTGGCGGCGATCAGCGGAATCAGGGTGAGCTTACGGGAGGGTCTGGGCACTCAGGTATTACAGCATCTGAGGATTCGCCACTAGAGGTGGGGCAGGCTCCCAGCCTGCGGCGGCCTCACAGGCCGCCTCGATGCGGTGGTAGGGACGGGCAGATTCGAACTGCCGACCTGTCGCTTAGGAGGCGACCGCTCTATCCATCTGAGCTACGTCCCCACGTCTGCTTCTCTATTGAGTCTAAAGCACTGGACTTGAAGACTGAAACACGACTGCGGTGATTTCACTTGCCTGACGGCGTTACTTCGCGAATCTCCCCGATCCAGAAGTTCATTCCCTGAACAAACACGGTTGCCTGAATGTGCTGTCCCGGTCGCAGGATCTGGTAGTCGGCGTCGTTCTTCACCGGGTATTCCATGGTCATTGCGTCCATCCAGCCCTCAATCTTCTGTCCGTCGATCATAGCAGCGCGAGTTTGTGGTTCGAGGCGAACAACCTGTCCCTGCAATTGATAGCGCTTCACCGGGGAATACCTGGATTGGTCTGAACGCCCGCAGCCAGCCAGGCTCAGGCAGGCGAGCAACGCAAGTGAGACGCATGCGTTGCGCCGTAGCATCGACATGAATGTGCGTGGCATTTCCACCAGCATCATATCCGAGCGTCGTCCCGCCATGTGTCTGCCTTGACACGACGTGTGTGGGCGGACACGGCAGCGAGACTGGCGCTTAGCCATAAGTGACTGCAGGATCGGCACATTCCATTTGGTCCGGACCATGCTTTCTTCGCGGGCATGAACCGCAGACTTCCGCTCCTGCTCCTGATGGTGGCCGTTGCCGCCCTCGCCAACGAGAATTCCGCCGCCCGGCGCATTGTCATCAGCATTCCCGATCACAAGCTCACGCTGATGGAAGGCGACAAGGTGATTCGCGTTTATGCGGTGGCCACGGGCAAGCTCTCGACGCCCAGTCCCGAAGGCGAATTCCGCGTGGTGAATCGCGTCGCGCATCCGACGTGGTTCGGACCGCGCGGCGTCGTTAAACCCGGACCCGCTAACCCGCTGGGCACTCGCTGGCTGGGACTGAGCGCACAGGGATACGGCATCCACGGCACCAACGCTCCGGATTCCATCGGCAAGTACGCCTCGCACGGCTGCATTCGCATGCGCAACCGGGACGTGGAGGACCTGTTCGGACTTGTGCCCATGGGCACATCGGTGGAGCTGATTGGCGAGCCATCGCGGCAAGTGGCGAAAGTCTTCGCGGCAACGGGGAATTGAGCGCACAGGGCGCGATGGCGTTCGACCTGAAAGCACGAAACCGGACGCCGACCGGCCCGTTGCGCGCGGTCTCGTGACGTGTCAGAGAAGGAGAAAAACCATGCTGTTTCTTAAATATTCGCTCACATTAATTGGATTGGGATTGCTGCTCACCGCAGCCGGAATCCTGATTCACGACTTTTACCGGATCTTCAGGCCGCCCCGGACGGACCCCGAAAAGCCGCGGCCAGTCCAGCAGCCGATCCAATGGCGCTCGGCGGGAAAGCTCTCCGTCGCCGGCTTCGTTCTGTTGCTGGCAAGCCTGAGTATCGTGATGGTGCCCAGCGGTCAGGCAGGCGTGCTGCTGAGCCAGTTTGGCGGAGCGCAGCCGGGCACGCTGTATCCCGGAGTCCATCTCATCCTGCCGCTGGTGGACCATGTGGAGCTGTTCAGCACCCGCGATCACCTCTTCATCACGACGCTGACGGAAGACGCGAAGAAGAAGTCCGAAGTACTTCGCGTGCAGACGAAGGAGGGGCTCAGCGTCGGGCTTGCCGTAACGGTTCGTTACCGGCTCGACGCCCGGCGTCTTCCGTGGATCGATAGCAACCTCCCGCAGCCCGTGGAGACGGAGATTGTTCCGCCGGTGGTGGCGACGGCGTTTCGCGATACCGCTCCCGCCTACATGGTTCGCGAGCTGTTCGCCACGCGCCGCGACGACATTGTCCGCGCCGTGGGAGGCGAGATCGCGCGCCGGCTCGCGCCGGACGGGGTCATCGTGAAGGAAGTCATGGTGACGGACATCGATCTCCCCGAGGAGTATGCCAAGGGGCTGGAAGGTCTGCTGCTCAAGGAGCAGGAGAACGACCGCATGTCGGTGGAGCTGGAAGTGAAGCAGAAGATGGTGAAGGAAGCCGAGCTCGAAGCCGAGGCGGACAAGGTGCGGGAGATCAAGGGCGCCGAGGCGAAGGCCGAAGAGACGGTGCTGGATGCGAAGGCCCAGGCAGATGCCATGCAGCACACACTGCCTTTGAAGCAGAAGCAGATTGAGCAAAGCCGGCTGGAAGCGGAAGCGCGCAAGGAAACCACCATCATGAACGCGGAGGCGATGGCGCAGGCCAAGGTCATCGACGGCAAGGCCGAGCTGGAGCGGCGAAAGCTCATGAGTCAGGCCGACGCGGATCATATTCGAGTGGTCGCCGCGGCCGACTCCGATCGTATGAAGATGGAGTCGGAGGTGATCAAGGGGAATCCGCTGCTGATTCAGAAAATCATCGCCGACAAGCTTTCCGACAAGGTGCAGATCATGATGGTGCCCAACGACGGGAAGTTTTTCTTCGCCAACGATGTCCTGAAATCCAGCGCGGGCGAGAGCTACACGCATCCGGTTTCCTCTACTGACCAGCGGTAAGATCGCGCCTGAACTCAGGGGCGGGCGGCGATGCCTGCCCTTTTCGCTTTGGTATTATTCCAGCGGTGCTTCGAGGAATTTTGCTCTGCCTGTTTCTGGGTGGACTGTGTGGGGCGCAGACGCTCGACGAAGCGGTGCGCAGCCTGGCGAAGAGAGTTACGGCTCGTCTCGCGGCGGGAGAAGTTGCGCGCGTGGCAACGGTTCGAAATCTTTCTTCGCTGGGGAATGCGGAAGCGACGCGAGCGCGGGCGGTGTTCGCGCGCGCCCTGCGGCAACCGAACGCGCGGCCCGGCAAGCCGGTGGACGTGGCCTTCACCATTTCGCACAACGCCGCGGAGCTGCTGCTGGTGGCTGAGATCGAGCGAGGCGGCGACCGGCAGGTGGAGATGATCGAGTATAAAGCGCCAGCGGGACCGGCGCCTTCCACTCATGCGCTGCTCGAAAAGCGATTGATCCGGGAGCAGGACGGAGCGATGCTGGATGTCGCGGTGGCGGGGGATTCCATGATGGTGCTCGAACCAACCGAGGTGGTAGTGTACGCGCGCAGGGGGTTGGGCTGGGAGCGCGTTGAGGCGAAGCCGCTCGAGGGTGCCGCCGTTGTCCGCGATCCTCGTGGGCAACTCGATGGGAGCGGCAACGAATTCACCGCGTATCTGCCGGGCGAGGTTTGCCACGGCGCCCATTGCGAATCGGGGGGCAAGGACGTCCGATTCACGGCGGCGCGAAACACCATGCAGCTCGACGACTGGTCCCCGGTCTTTTCGTTCGCGCAGGTGGAGGAACGAGGACGGCCGCTGTATCTGACCGCGGAACTCGACGGGCGCACGCATATGTACGACGCGGCGAGACGGCCAGTCGGCTCGTTCGATTCATGGGGCGACGACTTCCTCGCGGTGGCCAACGGCTGCGGCATCGGCTCGGCGATCCTGGCTTCCTCGCCGAGCGCGCGCGATGCAACCGACACCGTCACGGCGTTCGAGATCACGGATCGAAAGCCCGTCGCCATCAGTGATCCCGCCGAGTTTGCCGGGCCCGTCACCGCCTTGTGGCCCGCGCCCGGCGGAGCGCTGGCCATCGCGCGCGACCTCGCCACCGGAGAGTATGAGGCGTACACGCTTACGCTCGGCTGCAATCGCTAGTTGCCTGCTTGCCGCGGCCGCGCTCGACGCCGCGCGGCGGCCCCATTATGGCGGCACGCTGCGGATCGATGTGAGCGGCGCGATTCAATCGCTCGATGCCGGCGACGCGCCAGCCGACCCGCTCGACGCCGTGCTCAGGGAAAACATCGCACGCGAAGTTGGGCCTTTCCGGGTGGTGACATGGGAGCCGATGAAAACGGTCATCCTCGAAGCGGACGAGTCGGCTCCGCGTGGGCGGCCCTACCTCGACCGCGTCGAGATTCACATGGGCCGTACTTCGCGCGATCAGGCGCTCGATTTCGAACTCGGCAAGATCGATGTGGTCGAGTTGCCGCTGGCCGACCTGCGGCGCGCGCAACAACAAGGCGTCCGCACCAGTGCTTCCCAGCCGTGTGAGGTGATCGCGCTTGCCTTCGCCGGCCATGGCGGCGACCTTGACAGGATGAGACAGGCGCTCACGCTGGCCATCGACCGGCCGGCCATCCACAACGTGCTCCTGCAAAGGCAGGGCGAAATCTCCGGAGCGCTGCTGCCACAGTGGCTCAGCGGCTACGCGTTCCTGTTCCCCGTCGCACGCGATCTGAACAAGGCGAAGGAACTTGCCGCGTCGGCCGCGCCGATGTCGTTTGCCTGGGACAAGCAGAGCCCGCTGTTACGGCCGATTGCGGAGCGCATTGTGGTGAATGCGGCGGAAGCGGGAATCGCTCTTCGTTCATCGACGAGTCCGGACGCCGACGTGCGCCTGGTGATTCTGCGAATCGCCAGCGACGATGCCGGGGAGGCGCTCAGGTCACTGGGCGGCGCGCCGAGTGCCGATCCGCTAAAGATGTTCGAAGCGGAACGCGGGCTGATCGAGTCGCGCCGGCTCGTCCCGCTGTTTCAGCTTCCCCTCGCGTATGGGCTCGCTCCGAACGTCAACGCGTGGACCACGGGCCCTACGGGCAACTGGCGGCTCGAGGATGTCTGGCTGGAGAGCCCGAAGCCATGACCTTTCGAACACGGCTTCTGGCGGTTTCGTCGCTCACGGTGGCCGGCGCCGTGGCGTTGGTGAGCGGCGTTGTGTCGGTGGCCGCGCGGCGCGCGTTCGACCGCATCGCCGAGGAACGAAGGAAGGCCGTCGTCGATCAGTTCCAGCGCGAGGTGGAGTCCGGGTACCGCGATGTCGAACAAAGGGTGCAGCGCGCCGCTTTCGAATCGATTCTGCAGATCGCCGTGGAGGCCAACCGGCCACAACCGGATTTCTCCGCGTTTGTCGGCGAGGCCCGCGCCCAAGCGGATGCGCAGGCGCTCGATTTTTTGGACATTCTGCAACCGGATCTCACCATCATTTCCTCGGCGTCGGAGCCGGCGCGCTATGGATACCGGAGCGACTGGCTCATCGCGCCGGGCGATGCCGCCTCCTCGGAACCTTTTCTCACGCTCATTCCCACGGATGCCGGCGGCACGGTGGCATTCGCGGCGCTGCGGATGGTGAGCGCGGGCGACAAGAGCGTTCTCGTGCTCGGCGCTCGGAAACTGGACCCTGCCTTTCTGGCTTCGCTCGGGACCGCACCGGGCGTCCGGCCCATGTTGTGGCTAGCCAGCGGAGCGGTGATGGGCACTTCCGGTCCAGTCGCGACTTCGCCGGAATTGAATCGCCTTGTCGAGGCGCTCCGGCTGTGCGCTGGAACGGCGACGATCCGGCCAGCGCCGAGTTTGTCGTCGCCCTGCCCCTCGTCCACAGAGATAACCTGCTGGGCGCGCTTTTGGTGGGCACGTCTCTGCGCGAACAAGTGCTGCTGGAGCGGAACATTCTCTGGACCGGCTTGGGCGTGGCTGGCGGCGGCATCCTGCTCGGCGTGCTCATGGGTTACTGGACGACGCTTCGCGTCACCCGGCCGGTGGCTCGGCTTGTATCGGGCGTTCAGGCGGTAGCCGGCGGAGATTGGAACACGCGCGTCGATGTGCAATCGAAAGATGAGATCGGAGAACTGGCGGCCGCATTCAACAGGATGACCGAGCAGCTCATCGAGCAGCGCGATCGCGCCATTCAGGCGGAGCGCGTGGCCGCCTGGCGCGAGCTGGCGCGGCGACTTGCGCATGAACTGAAGAACCCGCTTTTTCCATTGCAGATCACGATCGAGAATCTGCAGCGGGCGCGCGAGCAGCATCCGCAGGACTTCGACGAAATCTTTCGCGAGAGCACCGCCACGCTGCTGGCCGAACTCGGCAACCTGAAGACCATCGTGGGCCAGTTCAGCGATTTTGCGAAGATGCCTCAGCCCGAGTTCCAGACGGTGAACGCCAGCGCTTTGGTGCGCGAAGTGCTGAAGCTGTTCGAGCCGCAGTTGCACGCGCAGTTCCGAGGCAGGGAAGCTCGGCCGCGGATCGAGCCCGTGCTGGAATTGGCGGAGAGCGGAGTCGAGATCTCCGCCGATCCGCTGCAGCTTTCGCGCGCGCTGCGGAATCTGGTGCTGAACGCGATGGATGCCATGCCCGAGGGCGGTACGCTGCGCCTGTGCACCACGGCCGCGGACGGAATGGTACGAATCGAAGTAGGCGACTCCGGTCAGGGCCTCAGCGAAGAGGAGTGCGCGCGACTGTTCACGCCATACTACACGACCAAACGCCACGGCACCGGTCTCGGCCTCGCCATCGTGCAGTCGGTTGTCAGCGACCACCATGGGCGCATTTCGGTTTCGGGCGAGCCGGGGCGCGGCGCCACGTTCACCATCGAGCTGCCCGCGCGGAGGGATGCATGAGCCGACTGCTGATTGTCGATGACGACCCGAACACGCTCGCGTCGCTGGCACGCGCGTTCCGCATGAATGGGCACGATGCCACCGTGGCCGACAACGCCACGCGCGCACTGGAGCTGATCCGCACGCAGCCTTTCGACCTGGTTTTTTCGGACGTTGTCATGCCGGACAAAGACGGCATCGCGCTGCTGGAGGAGATCCGCGCGCTGGGGGTGGCAGTGCCGGTGGTGATGATCTCGGGTCAGGCCACTCTCGATATGGCCGTTCGCGCGACGAAGCTCGGGGCGATCGATTTTCTGGAGAAGCCGCTCTCCACCGAGAAGCTGCTGCTCACTATCGACAATGCTGTGCGCATGACGCGTCTCGAACGCGAGAACCGGGACCTGCGGCAGCGTGTCGGGCGGCACGAAATCGTGTGGGCCAGCGACGCGATGCGGCGAGTGATGAATCTGGTGGAGCGCGTCGCCGCGGGGGAATCGCGCGTTTGCATCTTCGGAGAGACCGGGACGGGGAAGGAACTGGTGGCGCGCGCGCTGCACGACAAGAGCCCGCGCCGCGGCGGACCGTTCGTCGCCGTAAACTGCGCGGCGGTTCCACAGGAGCTGATTGAATCGGAACTTTTCGGTCATGAAAAGGGCGCGTTCACCGGCGCTGCTGCGCGCCACGTGGGCAAATTCGAACAGTCCGATGGAGGTACGCTCTTCCTCGACGAGATTGGCGACACGCCCGCGATGATGCAGGCCAAGCTGCTGCGCGTGCTGGAAGAAGGCGAGATCGAGCGCGTGGGTGGCAGCCAGCCCGTCAGGGTGGACGTGCGCGTGGTGGTGGCCACGCATCGCAATCTGGAAGAGCAGGTGGCGGGCGGCGGATTCCGGCAGGATCTTTACCATCGCGTGGTGGTGTTCCCGATTGTGCTGCCGCCGTTGCGCGAGCGCCGCGGCGACGTTCCGGTTCTGGTGGAACACTTTGCGCGCGCGATCAGCGAGCAGAATGGGTGGAAGCCGAAGGCGTTTACTGCCGGGGCCGTGACGCTGCTCGAGCAGTATTCGTGGCCGGGTAACGTGCGCGAGCTGCGGAACTGCGTCGAGCGGCTTCTGCTGCTGGC
>Ga0326728_10020097_pt1 | contig 12814 bp, 9 predicted proteins | sample MB3enrmetagenome_FD_207602 | JGI IMG/M metagenome (GOLD analysis project Ga0326728, IMG submission 207602) | Lab enriched peat soil microbial communities from McLean, Ithaca, NY, United States - MB31MN | ecosystem: Environmental > Terrestrial > Soil > Wetlands > Peat | place: USA: New York...
CTCGTGGTCGTGAGCGATCACGGCATGGTTCGCTCCGAGGGTCCCTGGATCAACCTCGACTCGTTTGCGGACCTCAAGGGTTTCGACGCTGTCGGCCCGCTCCTCTACGCCACCAGCGAAGATGACCGCGTCCGCGTTTACAACCAGCTCAAGAAGGCCGCGTCGCAGTTCACGGTCTATCGCCTCAAAAACGTCCCAGCCGAGCTCAACTACAACCAGAATCCTCGCTCAGGCGATCCGGTCGCAGTGGCAACAGGTCCCTATGCCATCCGCGCGCATGCGCCTGACGCCGGCCTTACTGACCATCCGCCAACCATTGGAATGCATGGCTTTGATCCGGCTAAAGTTCCCGAGATGAAGGCTAGTTTTTTTGCCGCGGGGCCTGACATTTTGCCCGGCAAAACCGTTGCTCCCTTCGAAAACGTTAACCTCTATCCCTGGATCGCGCACATGCTGGACCTCAAGCCGGCAAAAAACGATGGCAGTTTGAACATCCTGGCGGGCACGCTCGTTGACAACGGCGCCGATCAGGAAAATAACAGGAGCAATCCCGAATGAGTCTGGTTCTTGGAATCGATGGCGGCGGCACGCACACTCGCGCCTCCATCGTTGACGCTGCCGCGGCCAGCGGAAAACAGGTCTTGGCCTTTGCTGAGAGCGGCTCAATCAAGCGTCTTCGCGTGGGAGCACGAGCTGCCGAAGAGAATCTCCGCGCCCTGCTTACCGAGGTCTACGCGCAGGCCGGCGTTACCGGTGTCGATGCAGCCTCGGTCGGCGTAGCCAGCGCTACCATGCCCGGCATTCCCGAGTGGATCACCGCTGTTCTGCGCGAGTTCAGGATCGAGAGATCCGAGGTGGTCGGCGACGAGATCATTGCGCTCGATGCCGCGTTTGAAGGCGGCCCCGGAATCCTGCAGATCGCAGGCACGGGCTCCAATACCATCGGCCGCGCGCCCGACGGCAGCAGGGAATGCGCCGGCGGCTGGAGTTCGCGCCTCGGCGACGAAGGCTCGGGCTATTGGATTGGCCTCCACGCCATTCGCCGCGCACTGAATGCATACGATCGAGAAGAGCCCACGCAGGTGTTACAACGCGTCGGCGAGATCTGGGGCACGCCGACCATCGACGCGCTCGTGAATCTCGGTGACAGCACGCCGGGTCCCGATTTTGCCGCCCTCGCGCCGGCCATCAGCGAGTTGGCCGAAGCCGGCGACGCGGTTGCCATCGGCGTTCTGAAGCAGGCCGCGGTGGACCTGGTCGATTTTGTGTTGCTGGTGCGCTCCAAGCTCCGCCGCAAGCATGCCATCACGGGAGAAGTGCCGGTGGCCTTCACCGGCAGCGTGATTGAGAAGACGCCGATTGTCCGTCGCGATTTTTTTGCCGGCCTCAAGACTGCCGCGCCCGAGATGCCGATCCGCGAGACTGCGGTAGTTTCACTCGAAGGCGCAATCTGGCGGGCAAAACGGCTGGCGGGGGTCAGCTAGCGGGCCTTACGCTCAGCGAGCTGCCACCGCGCCCATCAGTCTGCCGTTGTGAATCGACGCAACCAGCCTGCCGTGGTCGTCAATCGCCACTATATTCGCCTTGCGCCCAACGGCAATCGTCCCGGCCGCGTCGCCGAAGCCGGTCATGGCCGCGGGATTCACGGTGAGCAGCCGCAGCGCCTCTTCCACCGTCGCTCCGGTGAACCGGACGAAGTTCTCAAGCGCGCGATCGAGCGTCAACACGCTGCCGGCGAGCGCGCCGCGTGCTGTTGCGCGGCCGTTCGCCACCTGCACGGCAAAACTGCCCAGTTGATACTCGCCGTCCGGCATTCCGGCCGCGCTCATCGCATCGGTCACCAGGATCCCGCGCTCCGGGCCCTTCGTCTTCCACCAGATTTTCGCCATCTCCGGCGCAGTGTGAATGCCGTCGCAGATCAGCTCAGAATAAAGGGAATCGGTCGCCAGTACCGTGCCCAGGATTCCCGGCTCGCGATGGTCCAGCGGCCGCATGGCGTTGAAGGTATGCGTCGCGCTCACCGCTCCGGCCGCAATTGCCGCGCGCGTCTCCGCTGCCGTCGCATTTGAGTGGCCCACCGACACGCGGACACCCTTCGCCGTGGCATGTGCTGCGAGTTCAACCGCGCCGGGCAGCTCCGGAGCGAGCGTGATCAATCGTGCGTGTCCGCCTGCAGCCTCATAGAGCCGGTCAAAGGTTGGAATATCGGGCTCGAGCAGGAACTCCCTGGGTTGCACACCGCATTTGGCATGCGACAGGAACGGTCCCTCAAGGTGAATTCCGATGGGCAGGGCCGCGTCGCCGTCCGGGTCAATCTGTTCGGGATGGTCGATCAGCTTGGCCAGGCCATCGAGCGCGCGCAGCGTCATGTCGAGCGGGGCAGTGACGGTGGTTGCGAGATAGCTGCCCGTTCCGCGAGTGGCCAGGAATTTGCCGATCGCGCCCAGCGCCTGCGGCGTCGCCTCCATCACGTCGTGGCCGGCCGCGCCGTGTATGTGCACGTCGAAGAAGGCAGGCGCCAGCATCGCGTCCTTGAACTCGTGCACCTCCGCGCCCGGAACGTCAACTTGCGCTCCGAAACCTTCGGTGATCGCGACGACCCGGTCGCCTTCAATTTCAACAATGGGGTAGGGCAGCAGAGTGGAGCCGGTCCAGAGGCTTTCGGCAGTTAATACCGTGTGCATGGCTCCCAATTATAACCGCCATTCTGTTCACTTGCGGTTAAAGTGATCACAATGTTGATCTGAAGCGGACACTGGCTGCAGATCAGCTCACCGGAAATTTCACTGCGGTATTAGGTATTAGCGGTACTTGCGCAGCACGCCCAGCACCCGGCCCTGGATGGCCACCTGCGCTGCCGGCACGTAGATCGGGTCCATTTCAACATTCGACGGTTGTAGGCGGATTACGCTGCCCTCCGGAAAAAAACGCTTCAGCGTGGTCTCGGCTCCATGCACCAAGGCCACCACAATCTCGCCCTGCCGGGCCGTCTTGGTGCGCTCCACAAGAACATAGTCGCCGTCGATAATGTGCTCGTCGCGCATCGAGTCGCCCCGCACCTCGAGCGCAAACACGTCACGGTTGCCCACCACATCGTGCAGTGAGATGGACTCCTGCGTCTCCATGGTCTCCACGGGCAACCCGGCGGCAATCCGCCCGGCGAGCGGCAGCCTGAGGCTCGAGCGCGTTCGCGTCCCCGGCGGCACCACGTCGATCGACCGGCTCCGGTTGTGCACGCGGTCCAGCATTCCCTTTTTTTCAAGGTTGGTGATGTGCTTGTGGACCGTGGCCAGGCTCTTCAGCCCCATTCCGCGCGCGATCTCTTCAAACGAAGGAGAATAGCCGTTGCGCGCCACAAACGACTCAAGGAAATCGAGAACCTCTTTTTGCCTTCTGGTGACTGCCATGCGCGCATTATAGCGAATAAAAAGCGAATTGCAACAGCGGAATCGACGACCACATGTTACTTTCTGTGGACATTCGCAGGAAGCCTTCGGATTTCCGTTATTCGCGGTCCGTGGGTGGTGGATCGTGAACCCTGCTCTCTGACCCCTGTCTTTTACAATCGTGCCATGATTCTTGAGACATTTCCCGTCGGTCCGCTGCTGTGCAACTGCACCATCCTCGGCGACGAAATAACGCACGAGGCCATCGTCATCGACCCAGGAGACGAGATCACCCGCATTCACCGCCGCTTGACCGAGTTAGGCCTTACCCTCAAGCAGATCCTGATTACCCACGGCCACATCGACCACGTGGGCGGGGCGCTCAAGCTCAAGCGTCTTACTGGCGCGCCCATCCTGCTGAATCAGAACGATCTGGAACTGCTGGCCATGATGGAAGAGCAGGCCTCCTGGATCGGTATCGCAACACCGGCCGTCGCACCGCCCGACGAATCTCTCGAAGACGGCCTCGTTGTGGGCCTTGAGCGCTACCCGGCACAGGTCATCCACACGCCCGGCCACACCCAGGGCTCCATCTGCCTGCACTTTGCGCCGCAGAATCTGCTTTTCGCCGGCGACACGCTCTTTGCCGGCAGCATTGGCCGCACCGACCTGCCCGGTGGCGATTACGCGCAGATCCTCCGCTCCATCTACTCAAAGCTGCTGGCTCTCCCCGAGGAGACGCGGGTCATCGCCGGCCACGGCCCAGTGACCACCATCGGCGAGGAGCGCGAGTCAAATCCCTTCCTCGTGACTCGCTGACCGGAATATTCGCATTAAGATAAGAACCTATTTTTCAACTATTTGTCGCTCTGGCTTTAAGCGATCCTTAAGGTTGATCGCCGGAATTGTTACTCTCTTGATGCGTTAAGAAGTAGTTAATAAGAGTGGTTACGCCGGTATCGAACTCCGCTTCTGCGCCGAGCAGACTCACCACCAGCCAGCCCGACGGCCCCATCCCGAAGAAGTGCCCGGGGTGCACCCACACGCCGCGCTCCAGCAGCTTTAAAACGGTGGCGTCGTCGGACTCGAGCGCGGGAATCCGCAGTACCGCGTACCAGCCGCCTTCGACCTTCAGGCGGCTTAGGCCGGGTGCACGTCTGAGCTCCCGGTCGAGCGCCGCAAGATTGGTTTTCACACGCGTCCGGATCTGCTCCTGAATCCCCCGGCTCGCCTCGAGCCACCTTGGCAGCGCACCCTGTACCGGCGCATTCATTGAGAGAAAGGTATCGGCAATCACCTCGAGGCGAGACATGGCGGCAGGCGTTTCAGGACCGGTCACCACGATCCACGCGGCCTTCATCTGCGGTAGGCCGGCAATCTTGCTCAGCCCGCTCACTACAAACACCGGCACGCCCTCAAGGCCGGCGGCAAAGCTCGGTTGCGTTACTTCGTCGTCGAATGCGTAATCGAGGAACACCTCGTCGATAATCAACGCCAGGCCGCGCTCGCGGCATAAGTCGGCCAGCCGTTCTTTCTCCCACAGCTTGGTAAAGTGCCCGGTGGGGTTGTTGGGATGAACGATAACAATCGCCCGCGTGCGTCCGTTCAGCGATCGCTTCAATTCCCCGAACTCGATCTGCCAGCCCTCGTCGTAAACCAGCGGCGCGGCGCCTAGCTTCACGTCATCAAGGCCGGCCAGGAAATCGAAGAGCGGATAGCCCGGCTGCAGGGCGACGATTTCGTCGCCGGGATCGCACAGCAGCCGGAAGAGATAGCTGTAGGCCTCGCTGGTGCTGGTAGTGAGGACGATTTGTCCCGGGTCGACTACGACACGGTGAGCCCGGTAATACCTGCAGACCGCCTTGCGCGCCTCAAGCATGCCCAGCGGCTGCGGATCGTAATCGAGGGCGCGCGGATCGGTGAGTGCATCGAGCAAGTCCGCGGGGTAGGCAAAGCCGCAGCGCGTGGGATTCGATGCCGTGAGGTCGGCAACAGGCAAGCCCGCCTCGACGCGCTCGCGATGCGCCCGCGCCAGCTCGCTCTCTTCCACGTTCCAGTTTGTGCGTTTTGAAAAGTGCATCTTACCCGATCTGCCCTACACGAAGGTAGGCTCATTACCTCTCGGTTCCAAGACCGCCGTCCGGTACCAGGACCACATCGCAGGTGTCACCCATCGAACAGCTCACTACTGCGTTGCGTAGCAGGTGGGCCTTCGACTCCGGAGGCAGCAGTTCGGGTAATTTCATCGCGTTGATCACGGGCTTGATGGCGGAGAGTTTCTGCTCGCCCGACATCTGCTGCGACTCAATTACTCCCGCCGTGGTGATCTCAAGACGGAAGGTTCCCCATCCACTGGCTCCCTCTGCGCGCTTGATCTTATAGGTGCGCAGTTTCTGTAGCGACTCCACGCCTTCCGATTCCTCGCGGGAGTGCAGCCGGGGACTCAGACCTTTTTGGTCCGCTGGTGGCGCGCTGCCCCCGGTGCGGACAAGTCCATCCCGAATATCCTGAACGACGCTGGGTAGCGTGGTTCTGTTGATTGCCGCCTGGGCGAGCTTGAAAGTTGCGGCCGCTTCTTCTTTCTGGCCGAGTTTTTCGTAATTCTGGGCCACATGGCTGCCACATTCCGGGTTCAGTGAGGCGCGCCATGCCGGTGAAAGCCACGCTTTGGCGTCGTCGAATTTGTCCTCTTGAAACAGAATCCAGCCGAGCGTATCCCACGCTGCGATCAGCAGGTTTGCGTTGCCAAAGGCTCCGCTGTTCGCCTGGTCGGTGGTCATCGTTGCCGACTTCTCTTCCAGTTTGGCGATGCTCCTTCTTGAGGCGTCCTCGGCAATTGGCAGGTCGCGCCCAGTTTCGCTGAGCGTGTACGCCGCGTCATTCAGCGTTCCAGCGTCGTCGGCGCCATCGAGTGCGCTCTTGGCGGCGGCTGCTGCCTCATCCATGCGCTGGAGGAGGACGAGCATATTGGCGACTTGTACGCGCAAACCCCGATTATCTGGATTTTGATCCGCTGCAGTCTCGTAGGTCTTAAGCGCACCTTCGTAGTTCTTTGCGCTCACCTGCTGGCTTGCAAGGTAATACGCCACCTGAAGGTTTTCGGGATGTGCGGAGGTGAACTTTTCCAGTGTGGCCAGTGCGCCTGCCGCGTCGCCTGTGCGGGTCTGCAAATTGGCAAGCTCAATAACGACCATCGGGTTGTCGGGGTGGAGTTCGAGTTCCTTTCGCATGTCGGCAATGGCTTCGTTGTTGTCATGGTCGACCGTCTGGGCGAGAACTCCATACATAGCCCAAAGTCCGAGTTGCCTGGGATTCTTCGCTGTTACTTCATCGAGGATTTCCCTGACGCCAGCCCAATCGGCGGCCCGCAGTTTTTGCCCTGCCTGTGCCATGAGCTCCGAAGCAGATTGATCGGAAGCCGCCGGCGGGCTGGCGGGTTGGGTTGTGGAATCCGATTTTTCGGGAACAATGTCGACGACCTTCGAGTTCTTCCCGGAACTGTCGGGTGTGGGTTGAGTGCCCGTTGCCGTTGAACCCGGCGGATTAGGCTTGTCAGTCGTAATGGTGATCGGCTTGCTCGGCTTGATCAACTGTATCCATTTTTCGTCGTTGAGGCTGATGTCATTGGTAAAACTCTGATACTGCTTCCAGTCTGCTTTCGCAACCTTTTTCTTGAGAACAATGACCGTGCGCTCAATGACAATCTCTTTTCCGTCGAAGCGATACGACTTGTCGAAGGTGGCAAAAGGGGTTTTGACGTGAACGGGGTCGGGAAGGTCGGTGTGAAAGCCCTCCGGCAACTTGATCGTAGTTTTCGCGTTGAGCGTGCGCGGTGCGCCGAGATCGATGTCGGTGCTGGGCGCTTTGTCGTCATCGTCAAGCGCCGTGAACTCCAGAGCCGGAAACAAAGGCAGGATTCGCAGGTTGTCCCAGTCGCCAAACGGGTGTTTTGAATAGTTGTAAGTGAGGACGATAGGCTTGCCGGGATCGTCGGCATTCTCGAACGACGTGTCGCTGGTGGTTCCGCTGAAGCCCATCACTCTGGCCAGGTATTGCGATGTCTGGTCGCGATCGGCGGGAGCTGCGGTACGTGCGAGAACGCGAATGATGGGCTCTGTGTCGTCGTGGTATGTGGCCACAATCCTGGCATTCAATTTGCCATCCTGGTCGAGTTCGGCCGAGGCTTCGAATTGTGCAGTCAACGGATAGGGCGCGTTCTCAGGCGTCGTTTCGAGCGAAGCCGAACCTTGAGCGGGCACGATAAGCGCTTTCTGGTCGCGAATAACTGCAGAAAGGTACCGAAATGGCGCGCCGGACAATGTGCTGTCGAGCCATATACGGCCGGAGGGCAGATTCACGGTGGTAATAACGTGATTGAAGACTGCTGGCGAGGGCACTTCGGGCACCGGCGCGATGCCCACCCCGATGAGAGCAGGCGTGGTCGAAAAGCCGCGCGATTGCAGGAGAGCTTCGAGCAACGTGTCCTTGTCTTTGCAGTCGCCGTACTGGTTGGTGAGAACCTCCTGCGCAGCGTGCGGCTTGTAACGGCCGATTCCGAAGTCGATACCCACATAGCGAGTGTGCATCGATACGAAATCGTAAATCGCACGGACCTCATCCGCGGGGTTTTTGGCATTAGCCGCAATCTCATCGGCGCGCGCCTTGATGGCATCGTTAGGATGCGCCTGCGAGAGTGCGAGCCCACGGTACCAGTCACCGACTTCAGCCCAGCTATGGAACGTCGTCCACGCAACAGAAGGCAGACTGCGGCCATCGTCGTCTTGATCGGGATCTTTGGGCGGGGTCGATTTTGAGGTGTCGTCGTTGGTGTGGGCCGCGGGCACCAGCTGCGGAACCGTCCACATATAGGTGCGCAGGCCGTTCTTTTCTGTGATCGTGGCCTTGTGGTTCGGGCTCCAGACCTGAACGTATTTATCGGCGGGAAATATCAGCGTGAGTGTTTCGGCCAGGACAACCAGGGTTCCCGGAGCGGTGAAGTGATCTGCTCCCCAGAACTGCCCTGGGACCTCAGGCTGAGTGATCGATGTGTCCACCTCGTAGTCGAGCGTGTCACCTGCGGAAAGGGACCGGACCGGGATGCGCTTCTCCTTAAGGTCGCTGTAGAGCGGGGCTTCACGCGAAACATCGGCGGGCATGTCGATTGCATCGGAGGCCGGCGTTTCGGCGGTTGATCCGTCGGCCTTGTGAACGCGCACGAACTGAATTTTGGGCGTCTCATAAGCAGATGCGAAAGAGATGGAGAGCACACCGAATTTTTGCGCTGCGCCGTCTGATTGAATCCGCATCACTGCATGAACGTCTCGCTCTCCCGTACCATCGGCGTTCATGCGATACGTGGTGTCGTAGCGTTCAAATACCAGGGCTTCGTTTCGAAAACTGTCTGATGTCGGTGGTTTCGCGGCAACGGCAGGAGCGGCTTGTCCCCGGCAACAAAATGAAGGGAACATGACCAGGTAGGTCAGAACAAAAAATGTAGTTGCTGAGCGCATACAGGGATGGTAATACGAAAGCCTATCAAAGGGAGATTGCTGGCACGCCGTTCCCATTACGCAAATCCGCTCGTGGCCACGATCGGGCACAATGGAAAGAGGCGCCCACACCAAACATACATGGGCGGAAGGCTTTCGATCGGCTCAAACGGGGGAGGGGAATTGGCTCTGCGTGCGGTGATCTTCGACTATGGGATGGTTCTCTCCGGTCCGCCGGACCCCGCGGCGCACGCGGCCCTGGTGCGTATCGCCGGCCTGCCCGAGGCGGAGTTTGAAAGCCTCTACTGGCGCGACCGGCACGCCTACGACGAGGGCAAACTGACCGGCCTCGAGTTCTGGCAGAAGTTCAACCACGACGCCGGCCTCAACCTCTCGCCGGCGGGTATCGACGAGCTGAATCATTGGGACGGGCTGATGTGGACCACCCGAAACGAGGCCATGCTCGCCTGGGCTGAGCGACTGAAGGCGCGGGGTATTTTGACGGCGATTCTGTCGAATATGGGCGACAACGTTCTGGCCAGCATTAAGCGCACATTTACGTGGCCCGAACGATTCGATGTGCGAGTGTGGAGCTTCGAGCACCTTATGGCGAAACCGGAACCCGCGATCTACCGTTTGACGCTCGAACAGCTCGGGACGCGCGCCGAGGAGACGCTCTTCATCGACGACCGCGAGGTAAACGTAGATGCAGCGGTCGCGCTGGGCATGGTGGCGATTCAGTTCACGACGGTCGAGAATCTGCGCGCGGAACTGGTCGCGCGCCATCTCGACGACGAGTTGCCGTCGCCATAGGACGCAGCCGGCGCGCTTGAACGCTGACTTGCTGGCTTGCCGACTCGCTCAGCCCAACGCCGCGGTCCCCAGCCCCACCAGGTTGGCCGCCGCAACGATGATCAGGATGCCCACCCACAGCAGCCGGATGGGCCGCGATCCAACGCCCTTCCACTCGCCCAGCGCCAGCCCCACGAGTCCGCCGCACAGCACGTAGATGCTCATGTGCAGCATCCAGTTCACGTAGGCCACCGTCGCAGGAATGTTGGCCTCGCCCCATGCATAGAAGAAGAACTGCAGATACCACATGATTCCGCCGGCGGCCGCCAGCGCGGCATTCCTCATGAGCACAGGCCGCGCCTGGCTGAAATCCGCGCGGATGCTCAGCCGCTTGAGCGACGCCAGCCGGATAAAGCAATAGCCCATGTTCACCACCGCGCCGCCGCCCATGATGAGCACGTAGCTGGGCAGGCGAGCATAGAGCGGATTTACTCCGGCCGCAAGCGCCGCCGCGCGAATGGGCGTGGCCGCATCGAGCCCGAACGAGAATCCCGAGGAGAAGATGCCGCACATGACGGCCAGCGCCAGGCCGAGCATGACGTTGAACTCCTCAGCGCCCTTGCCGAGCTGTTGCTCCTTCTGGTGTCCGGCGTAGGAAACCACCGCAATGCCGGCCAGGGCAACCACGATGCCGGCCAGGGTCAGCCGTCCGCCCTGGGTGCTGAAGAGCACCGCTTCCTGCCCATGTATGAATGGGGGAACAAGCGTACCGGCGACCAGCGTGACACCAATGGCCACACCGATGCCCAATGACATGCCGAGATGGCGCATGGTGAGCCCGTAACTCACATTGCCCACACCCCACATGGCCCCGAAGAGCGCCACCTTAAGCATCAGGTGCGGGTCAATGCCTGCGTAAAACGCATGAAAATCAGGCAGGAGGATGAGGCTCATGCCGATAGGCAGCAAGATCCAGGAGAAGAGGCCGGCGATGGCCCACGTCGTCTCCCACGACCACTTTTTGACCTTCTCAATCGGCGCATAGAACGAGGCCGCGCAGGCCGCGCCCACAATGTGCCACCCAATTCCCGCCAGGATCATCATCTGCATTCGGTCTTCGGCTTTCCAGAGCTTAAGTCAGTTGCGTTTTGTTACGAAGCGAAGTTCCCGATCAATGTTGCGCGGGTTTCTGCTGTGAGGAATTCATGTGAACGATGACTTCACCCCGGACGGTGAACGTGTAGTTTCCCGCCTCGAGCTCGAATCCGGCTTCTTCGTTGCGTGTTGCCGATTTCGCCAAAGGATTGCCAGTTAGCGCTTTGCCATTAAGGCCGTATTTCGCCGCCAGCTCCGGTGCCAAAGGCAGCCATCCTGTGGTATTGGCTGGGAGTGTAACGTGCCAAATAGTGTCTGCGCCGGCCATGAGCCAATCCGAGTGGATGCGCCCATACGACGAATCGTAATCGAACGCGACGTGGCCCAGCCGCGCATCGAAGACGGGATGCAACACCACCGTATGGAAGCCCGCGTCGAGAGGCGACGCGTCAACGCCGGCCGCATAACGGTAGATCCAGTCGGCGACGGCGCCGTAGGCGTAGTGGTTGTACGAGTTCGTTGCGCATCTGGTCGCCGTTCCAGCGCTCCCACATGGTGGTTGCGCCGTGGGTCACCATGTATCCCCACGAGGGGTATTGCGTGTTCAGGAGCAGCGTGTAGGCCAGATCGGAGTAGCCGGCCTTGGTCAGTTCCTCGAGCAGATAGGGAGTGCCGAGGAAGCCCGTGCCGAGCAGATTGTGATTGGCCTCGACCTTATCGACCAGCTTCTTCGTCGCCGCCACGCGCAGATTCTCTGGCACCAGGTTCATATGCAACGCCAGCACGTAGCCGGTTTGTGTATCGCCGCCTTTGCTCTTTGCATCGGGGTTGTTGATCTGTCCGAACGCCGGAGCGTTGTTGTCGGCGCCGGCCACAAATCCGTCGTCGCGGACGAATTGTTTGTCGAAGGCTGCGCGGATTTTATCGAAGAGCGCAGCATATCTCTGCGCGTCTTCGCCGCGGCCAGTTCCCTGCGCCATCTGCCGCATGAGCTGCACGTCCCAGGCCCAGTAAGCAGTCGCGATCAGGAGGTAATCTGTCTTGCCCTCGGGCGAGAGCCAGTCGCCAAAAGCAGTCCCTGCATCGTTCTTGAAGAGCCCGTCGGAATTGCCGGCCTCGATCGCGTTAAGATACGCGGTCATCGCCGCCCAGTTCTGGTCGATGATGCTGTTGTCGCCGGTTTGCAGCCAGGAGGTCCAGGGGATGATGACGCCGGCGTCGCTCCAGCCCGCGGCGTGGCCCATGTTCGGGCGCGAAGTTCCCGGCGAGTATATGCCGTAATATGGCGTCCCAACCTGCGTACCGCGCATGTCGCCGGCGAACTTGCGGGAGAAGGCGGCCAGATCCATGTTGAGACTGGCGGCGCGCCAGAAGACCTCGGCGTCGCCCATCCAGCCCAGCCGTTCGTCGCGCTGCGGGCAGTCGGTGGGCACGCCGACGAAGTTTGAACGCTGACCCCAGAGAATATTGCTCCAGAGATGGTTGATGAGGTCGCTGCCGGTTTCGAGGTGGGCGGTGAAGGGCGCGTCGGTGTGGATGACGAGCGCTTTCACCGAGTCGATGTCGGGCTTGCCGGGAAGGCCGGTGAGCTCGGCGTAGCGAAAACCGTGGAAGGTAAACTGGGTGGTCAACTCATCGGCACCATTGCTGCCCAAAATAAAGTGATCTGTTGCCCTTGCGGTGCGCAAATTATCGGTATAAAGGGTACCGTCCGTATTCAAAACCTCGGCAAACCGCAAACGCACATCGGTTCTAAACGGCCCGCTGGCACGCAGTCGCTCCACGCCAGAAAAGTTCTGGCCGAAGTCGTATACGAAGACCCCTGGCTTGGGTTCGGCCAGAGAAACCGCGCTGAGTTCGCGTTCAACGCGGATTGGCGGGAAGTCTTGAGCAGCGATTTCTATGGGATTGGGCTCGATCTTTGTAACAGGAGTCCAATCATCCAGCCAGATTGAATCGTCGCGCCACACCGGCTTCAGACCACTTCCTGTGGCCTTACGCCACCTCAAGTCCTGTCTCTCTCCGTCGTATAACTCGGAGTCGCGAATCATA
>Ga0326728_10020098_pt1 | contig 12814 bp, 8 predicted proteins | sample MB3enrmetagenome_FD_207602 | JGI IMG/M metagenome (GOLD analysis project Ga0326728, IMG submission 207602) | Lab enriched peat soil microbial communities from McLean, Ithaca, NY, United States - MB31MN | ecosystem: Environmental > Terrestrial > Soil > Wetlands > Peat | place: USA: New York...
ATCGCCATCGGGTCAAGATCAACTGGCAGTTCACGCGCAAGAGGGCACGCGCAAAGTTTGGCTATGAAAGGAATCTATTTAGGCGGTCAAAGACCTAGTATACACCGAAAGTTCTCGGTTGCCAGTACCGTCTGGGTTCCGTGGGTTCCGTCTGGGTTCGAAATTCCTCTCTTCTACAAGATTCGGGACAGCAGGAGAGACGATCATGGGGAAGGAACACGCTGCGGGGGACGACGGCGCAAAGGATCTATAGACTCGAGGCTCCGGACTTGCGACTACGGCGACCCACGACAAGCCGCTTCGCCGTGCGGTTGGCGCGCTATTGTCCCGACCGCCGCGCCAGTGCCTTTACAGCCTGCTGATGGAGGGGTTTCCACAATTCCGATTGGGGATGCGCGGTTTCGTTGATGACCTGACGGTAGAGCGCTTCGCCATCCTTGACGTTGCCCAAGCGCAACTCAGTGCTTCCGGTAAGCAAATCCCAGAGCGGATTATGAGGATATTGCTGCTGCATCTGACGAAGCAGTTCAAGAGATTTTGTGTACTGCCGATCGAAGGTGCGGCAGTAGTTCTTGGCGAGATGGAATTTCGCCTCCGCGGGCACGAGTTGCCCCTTATCCATCGCTTGGTGCATTTGGCGGAGGCCCTCAACGCGGTCGCCGCCCGGAAGCAGAATCAAGAAGCGCAGCATCTTCACGTAGGTTGGAAGCGTATCCACGAAGTAGTTGTAAAGTCCGACTCCAAACCAGGCGTCGTTGAGGTTGGGATCGAGTTTCAGCGCGGTAAGAGAAAGATTGCGCAGCTTCTTACCCGCCCGCGCGGTGGCCAAGGCATGATCGCGCAAGGCTTCTAACTGGGCGCGCAACCCGTAGGCCATGCCTTCGTAGAAGTAGTTCAGTGCCTCGTCCTGGTGCGCCTTAATTCGCGCATCGGCTTTCTTGATGGCAAGGTCGACCGTCCGTGCAAAATCACTGTCGTAAGGCGTGACGGCTTCGGTGCGGGCTTCGAAAACGTCCGGGTCAACCAGGTCGGCCTCGGTAAGGTAGATCTTCCACCAGTTCTCATCGGCTTCCAGGAGGTAACCCAGAGGCGAGTCGGGGTCGGACTTCTGGATTTGGTGGAAAGCGTCCGCGGCAGCGTCGAAGTCGCCGTCCATGAGTTTGTTCATCCCTCGAACGGCCATCTGCTGAATTTCCATTTGCTCTGGCTTTCCAGCTCCACGGGCACCCATCGCCGTTCCAAAGCTAGAGGCGACGCAAAGAAGGATCACGCCCAGAAAATCAGTTAGTTGAATTTTTCTCATATCCGGCGACCTGGCACCGGCCAGCGCAGAGCGAAGCTCTGCGCCAGCCGCGCACTGAAACTCGTACCCATCCAGCATTCTACCTTGACACGCGGTTTCCGCCCTAATAGTCTGTTGCCGGATGTGGGGGCAGGGCTTTCCCTGCCCTGGCGAGCCGCAGGACTAACAGGTGACGGCAAGCCGTTTCCCTGCAGGTTGTGCTGGACAGTTTCAGGAGATGGGCCATGAACTCAGATCGCTTTACACTCTCTCTGCGGGTCGTGGCGTTCGCTTGCCTGACCGGTTTCGTAAGCACCGCTCGCCCCTGCGATACCTGGGTAGCAACGCGGGATGCCACGGGGGACCACTCGGTGATTCTCTGCAAGAACAGCGACCGCCCGCCGATGGAAGCCCAGCCCCTCGTGCAGGTTCCTCGCCAGCAGCACGACCCAAGCGAAAAAGTGAAGTGTACCTACATCGAAATCCCGCAAGTCGCCGAAACTTACGAACACATCGGATCGAAGATCTGGTGGGCGTTTGGCTACGAGCACGGCATGAACGAATACGGCGTGGCGATCGGGAACGAAGCCGTTTGGTCCAAAGAGCCGGTGCAGTGGGGCAACGGGCTGTTGGGCATGGATCTTGTCCGGCTTGGCTTGGAGCGCGGCAAAACCGCCTACGAAGCCATGCACGTGATGATTGACCTGCTCGAGAAGTACGGCCAGAGCGGCGACTGCGAACGCCCCGGCGAGTGGGGAAAGGCCAACTACCACAACAGCTTCATCATCGCTGATCCGCAGCAGGCTTGGGTGCTCGAGACTGCAGGAAGATACTGGGCGGCCAAGGCAATCAAGCATGGGGTCTATTCCATCTCCAACGTTTATTCCATCGAGAGGGACTGGGATGAGGCGCATCCGAAGCTCGTGCAACATGCGATAGAAATGGGTTGGACGAAGTCGGCGACTGATTTCAACTTTGCCCGCGACTACGGCGACTACTGGAGGAAGGATTCAAGCAACGCCGGCAACATGCAGATCCGGCGCAATATGACCCTGGCTTGCTTGCGTAAGGACTTTGCACACGTCACGCCCGCAAGCATGATGCAGATCAGCCGCAGCCATCTGGAAGGGACTGTCGCAGAGCCGCGCTGGGGAGCCGCGGAAACCTTCTGGCCCACACCCTGCATGCACGATAACCCGCACTCGCCATACCATACGGCGGCGTCCGTCGTAGCGCACCTGCGGTCCGATATGCCGCCGCTTCTGCGCGAGGTTTATTGGGCGAGCTTCTCCAATCCCTGCTGCAACGTGTTCAAGCCCTTCTACCTGCACGGCCCGACGCTTCCGCACTCCTACGCGGCGGGCAGCAGCACCTACGCCGGCGATGCGCCGTGGTGGTGGGCTAACCGCGTCAAGCTGCTTTGCGACCTGAATTACAGCGCCTTGGCGCCGACCGTCCGGGGCGTGTTTGACCAGACCGAACGTTGGGAGACGGACCGCCAGGCGACGGTGGAAGCCGAAGCCCTGAGGCAGATTAAGGCCGGCAATGAAGCGGGCGCCGTTGAACTGCTTCAGGGGTTCGTGAACGAGAACTGCGCGCGCACCGAAAAAGAGTATCGGATGTTGAACGAGATCCTGCCCGCGACGCTTAGAACCGTCGGAATCGAATATGTGTTCGCGGATTACCTGAAGGCTTGGACGTCCCAGAAAGGCGTGCCCCTGCCGTTGTTGCCGATCGGCGATTGACGATTTGCGATTTGGGATTTGCGATGGGTGACTGGTGGTTATCTCCTGTCATCCTCGCAAGAACCGGAATCCCTCTTGCCTGTCATTCCCGCGAACGCGGGAATCCATTTCCGGATTCCACCTACGCCGGTATCACGCGACCACTTTCAATCGACAATCAACCATCGGCAATCAGCGTGCTCGCGTAATAGCTCCCTCCGACGCAGAGGAAACCAGCGCGGCGTACTTGGCAAATACCCCGGACTTGTATCGCGGCTCCGGCTCGTGCCAGTTGGCCAATCTCTTCTGGATCTCCGCATCGGAAAGCTCGACGTCCAAGCGACGCCTTTCGATATCGATCACTACCACGTCGCCATCGGCGACGGCGGCGATGGGACCTCCGCGCGCAGCCTCCGGAGCCACGTGCCCAGCCATCAGTCCGTGGGTGGCGCCGCTGAAACGCCCGTCGGTGAGCAAGCCTACTGACTCGCCCAGCCCCTCCCCGACTATCGCCCCCGTCACGCCCAGCATCTCGCGCATGCCTGGGCCACCGCGTGGGCCTTCATAGCGGATAACAACTACGTCTCCCGCACGGATGCTCTTTCCGATCACAGCGCGCATGGCGTCTTCTTCGCAGTCGAAAACACGAGCCGGACCGCGATGGTAGATCTTCTCGTAGCCCGCCACCTTAATCACGCAGCCTTCCGGCGCAAGATTCCCTTTCAGAATGACCAGCCCGCCGGTTTTCTTGATCGGATCGGAGACCGACCTCACCACGTCCTGTCCCGGCGTCTCCGTCACAGACCGGGCTTCCTCCGCAATTGTCCGCCCGCTGGGAGTCATCTGCGACCCATCGATAAGTCCGGCATCCAAGAGCTTTTTGGCAATCAAGGGGATGCCGCCGGCGCGATGGACATCCACGGCGACGTAACGGCCAGCGGGTTTCAGATCGGCAATGATCGGTGTGCGCGAACTGATGGAGTCAAAGTCGTCAATCGTCAGCGGGACTCCGGCTTCGCGAGCCATCGCCAACAAGTGGAGCACGGAGTTGGTTGAACCGCCCGTCGCGGCCACGCTGGCGATGGCGTTTTCGAAGGCCTTCCGCGTCAAGACATCGAGCGGGCGCACGCCGCGACGAAGCTGGTCCATTACCAGTTGGCCGGCGCGGTAGGCCACGTCGTTCTTTCCCGGGTCAAGAGCGGGCACGCTGTTCGCACCCATGGGCGAGAGCCCGATGAATTCCATCACGGTGGACATGGTGTTGGCCGTGAATTGGCCCCCGCAGGCGCCGGCCCCGGGACAAGCATGATCCTCGAGATCCTTGAGTTCCGCGTCGGTCATCTTCCCTGCCGCGTGCGCGCCGACGGCTTCGTACACGTCCCCAATCGTAACGTCATGGCCCTGAAATCGTCCGGGCGCAATCGCTCCGCCGTAAAGAAGAATGCTCGGCACGTTGAGGCGAATCAACGCCATGGCGCCGCCGGGAATCGTCTTGTCGCATCCCACCAGAGCCACCATGGCGTCAAACATGTGGCCGCGCCCCAGCAGTTCGATCGAGTCAGCGATGACCTCCCGGCTCACCAGCGAAGCCTTCATGCCTTCCGTGCCCATGGTCACGCCATCCGAAATGGCGATGGTGTTGAACTCCATGGGCGTTCCACCTGCGGCGCGCACGCCCTCTTTCACTTTTGCAGCTAGCTCGCGCAGATGGAAATTGCATGGCATCGTCTCAATCCAGGTGTTGGCGATTCCCACGATTGGCTTGGCCAGGTCGGCATCCGTAAATCCGACAGCCTTGAGCATGGCTCGCGCGCCTGCGCGGTCTCGGCCGTCGGTGATGATACGACTGCAATGCTTTGGATCGAATGGCATACTTGCCTCCGGGATAATCTGTTTTGCTGCCCTGCCCCAGCGCTAACCTTCGGGCCAGCACCGTGACTTGGTGCTGAATTGCAAATGTTCGCAGATTCCCCGCGATGGAGCAAGCAGTTTTCGGCAAGCGGGCACCGTCATTCTGAGGGAAGCAAAGAGTCTCCGCAGTTGGTTTTGGGTTCAGCGGGGCACGTCGAGCTGCCGGCATTCTCCGCTTCGCTCAGAATGAGAGCGCACGCGGCTCGGCTCTATCACACTCAGCCCCCAACGCCGTGAGTCGACACTATCGCGAGAACACGCGGACGGGAAATGTTATAAACTACGATCGTATCAGATTTTACGTACTAGGGGTCTCAATGAGGACTATCACCGCAACTGAGTTGGCGCGCAACCTGCGACGCGTGCTCGATAGGCTGGCCATCGAGGGGGAAGAGATTATTATCGAACGAAACCGCGAGGAGGTCGGTCGTCTTGTGCCCGGCCCGGCGCGGCAGACGGCTCTCGAGGCGATGGGCGACCTTTACCGCACCCTCCCCGAGGCTGCCGCAGTGACCTGGGAAGCAGACAGCCGCCGGGGGCGGTGGAAGGGGAGCCGATTGGATAAGGGCATACGCGACCCATGACGTTCTTAGTCGATACATGCGTGTGGATTGACGTAGAGCGCGGCGTGCTGGCCCCTGCTGATGTAGCGCAGCTCACCGCAAGCGAGCCGGCCTTCATTTCCCCCGTAACCCTCGCGGAACTGCAGTTCGGCGGCGGGATCGCTCCAGACCCAGGTGTCCGCCAGAAGCGGCTAGCCGCTCTCAGCCGCCTCGCTAGAAAGCCGCTTCTTCCGATAGATGGCACTACGGGAAATATATTTGGAATCCTGGCCGCGCAAATAAAGGCCGCCGGCCGACAACGCCGGTACCGCGTTCAAGACCTCCGGCTGGCCAGCCAAGCGCTGCAACATAATTGCCGTCTGCTAACCAGGAACCCTCGCGATTTCGAAGATATTCCGGGCCTCGAACTGGTGCTCTACCATCTGACGACCAAATGACAAGCTTATCTGATTTGGCTTCGTGCTTCCTCGAGAGCGGCAATCAACGCTTCGATGTCACCGGCTTCAGTCCGGTAGTTGGTGATGCAGGCGCGCAGCGCCGGCACTGAGCCGGCCAGGCGTGTGGTTGAAATCCAGGCTTTTCCGGAGGCGACGAGTTGCATGGCGATTTTGTGCAGGTAGGCTTCGGACCGGCCCTCTGGATGGCGTTGGTCAACGAAGCAGCACACCGGCAAGGGCGTTTTGTTGACCACTTGCCAAGCGGAACCCTCAAGCTGCTCCCGCAGCAGAGCTCCCATGGCCAGCATGTGACGGATGGCCGCGGCGTAGCCCTCCCAGCCCGCCACCGCCAGGGAAAGAAACACCTTCAAGCCGATGGCCCGGCGGGACCACTGCATTGAGTGCATGTAGGGATCGATCACATCCAGTCCCGCCGCCTCGCGTGGCATATATGTTTGGGCGATACGGAATGTTTCATCAAGAATATCAGTATTACGCGTGATATAAATTCCTGCGCCCATGGGTACTGAGAGCCACTTGTGCGCGTCGAAGGTTATCGAGTCGGCGCGCTCGATTCCCTCGAGCAGGGGGCGCAACTCGGGAACCAATGCGGCTGCCCCGCCCCACGCGGCATCCACGTGAAGCCAAAGCTTCTCGCGCGTGGCGATTCCGGCGATGGCGGGCAGAGGGTCGATTGCCCCCGCGCTGGTGGTGCCCGCCGTGGCCGCCACCAAGAACGGCGCGAGGCCTTCGGCGCGGTCGCGAGCGATTTGTGATGCAAGGGCTTCGGGATCCACGCGAAGGTCGCCGTCGGCCGGAATCTCATGCACGGCATTCGTCCCCAAACCGCACATCCGGGCCGCCTTCAGCAAGGAATGATGCGCCTCTGTGGAAACGTAGAGAACGGGCTGCGCGGCAAGCGCCCGAACGCCGCGGCTTGAGAATTCCGGAAACTTCTGCACTAAGGCGGTAAGAACCGCCGTGTGGTTGGCCTCCATGCCGCCCGAGGCAAAGGTGCCGTCGGTGCGCGCCGGGTCGTAGCCGAATCGAGCCCCGAAAGCGCGCACCAGGTGCTGTTCGATTTCGATGGCCAGCGGGCTGTGGCTCCAGGCGGCGAGTTGGGGATTGAACGCGGCCACCAGCGCGTCCCCGGCGATGCCCATCGTGGTCGGCGCGGGGTTGAACAGCCCGTAATAGCGCGGATGCGGCGTGTGGGTTTGGAACTTCCAGAGACCTTCGACAAGAAAATCCAAGGCTTCGAGAGCATCCACCGGCACGCAGAAATCGAAGCGGGAGAGCGTGGCGCGCAGCTTCGCGGGATCGAGCGGAGGCGTAACCCGGCTGTTCTCCAGTTTCGTAGCGTAAGCTTCAATCGCGTCCACGAGCTTGCGCCAAAGTTCGGCGCGCGTCCCGGCGTCGAGCATCAAGGGTGAAGCGGCCATTCGTTAATCCGATTTGCTGCTTTGAGATGGGCTGTCATTCCGAGCGAAGCGAGGAATCTCGCCCTGATCCTTTGTTCCCGCTGAGCCCGGCGCAGAGCGAGATTCCTCGCTTCGCTCGGAATGACATTTTACATTTTCCGGGTGTCCACCAACAGATCAACATCAGCGACCGCTTTGGCGAGCGGCTTCCCAGGCCAGGATAGCCTTCTTGCGCGCCGCTCCCCAATGATAATCGCCTGTGATCCCCATCTTGCGGATGGCCCGGTGGCAAGGAATGAGGAAAGATATCGGGTTCCGCGCCACGGCGCTGCCCACCGCCCGCGCTGCGGACGGCTTTCCCAGTCGGCGCGCCAAATCTTCGTAAGACACCACTGAGCCCGACGGAATCCTCAGCAGGGCTTCCCAGACTTTGATCTGGAAGTTAGTGCCCATCAGCAGCAGTCTTACGGGATGCGCGCCATTCCTCTTCTTGGCGTTGAAAACCCCGTCCATATAATTGCGGGTCTTCTCCGCATTCTCCTGGAACTTTGCCGCCGGCCATCTTTGCTTGAAGTCTTCGAGTGCTTGCTTGCGGTTCCCTTCCCGCACAAAGCCCAATCCGCAAATCCCCCGCTCCGTGACCGCGAGAAGGCATTCGCCGAACGGGCTGGGGTGAAATCCGTAGCTGATCTTGAGGCCCGCCCCCTTGGCTTTGAACTCACCCGGGGTCATCGCCTCGGTGGTTACAAAAAGGTCGTGCAGGCGGCTGGGGCTGGACAGTCCGGCGTCGTAGGCGGCGTCCAGCACGCTGCGGGACTCTTCCAGCGCTTGTTTGGCATGTTCCAAGGTCAGAAACTGCACCAGGCGTTTGGGGCTGATGCCTGCCCAACGGCGAAAGAGCCGCTGGAAGTGGAACTCGCTGAGGTTGACGCTACGCGCGACCTCGTCCAACCTCGGCTGTTGGTGGTAGTTCTCCGCCAGAAACTCGATGGCTTTCTCGATCCGCCGGTAATCTTCTGCGTTAGTTTGCATTTACCCTCCTGGCCCCATCATCGTCGACGGAGGAGCGCCAAGCAACCCGAATCTTGCGGAGTCGAAAGTCGAGAGCAGGCATTATTTTGGGTCTTCCGCCACCAGAAGGTCTTCTGTGCCCGGGGTGAGGGTGGTGGGAGCGGGCTCATGAGTGATGATGAGAGCCACCCCGGCAATGATGGTGGCGCTGGCCAACAAAACGCGGCCGGTCACGGCTTCGCTCCCGAATGCCCAGCCGAGGAAAACGGCCACTGCGGGATTCACAAACGCGTAGGTGGAAACCCGTGCCATGGGGACGGTTCGCAACAACCAGAAATAGGCGGTGAAACCGAGCAGCGAGCCGGCGGCAATGAGATAGACAAGACCGAACACAGAGCGAGTGGCGACGGCGCCGAAATGGAGATGCCTGCTCTCACCGCACAGGAAACCCAGCGCCAATAGCACCGCGCCGCCCGCCAGCATCTCCATGGCCGCCGCCCGGAACGGAGAATGCGGCAGGCTCACCTTGTGCGAAAGAACTGAGCCGAGGGCCCACGAGAAAGCGGAAAGCATCAGCACGCCCGCCCCGGCCAGATCCACCCGTGAACTACCCCACAGGTGGGCAGGACCCACGAGCAGGATGATTCCTGCCAAGCCCATGACCATGCCGCCAATCACCCTTGCCCCCAACTTCGTCCCGTCCCTTCGCAAGCTATCGAGCAGAACCATCCAGATGGGAATAGCCGCCAGCAGCAAAGCCGCCAAGCCCGAAGGCACGCGTCGTTCCGACCAGCACAATCCTCCGTTCCCGCTCACCAGGAGCAAGAACCCTATAAGAGCCGTGCCGACCCACTCACCGCGGGAAGGCCGGGCGGCGCCGCCCGCGCGCGTCCACAGGTACAACAAGGTGCCGGCGATCAGGAAACGGCAACCCGCCATGAAGAAGGGAGGGATGGTCTCAACAGCGTAACGAATCGCCAGGAACGTGGACCCCCAGATCAGGTAAACGGCGGCGAAGGCCAGCACGATGGCGGTTCGGGAAGGGTGCGAGGTGAAGCCTGTTTCCGACAATTAGCCTCCTGCGAGTTGACAGTCGACAGTTGACAGTCAACAGTGAGCGGCCTGCTGACGTCCTACCAATTGACGACTGGATATGATGCGGGGAAATTGCGCCGGAGTAAATAGGTTTCAGACGCTGGATGCCAGGTGTCAGGAGAAAAGCGGGGTTCAGGTTTCACACGTTGGGTGCTAAATGCCAGACACCTGAAACCTGCCTACTGAGTAGGCAGGATGGATTGGTAGTAGGAGAGCGCGTTCACGTCGGTAAAACGTGGCACGCCGGGGGGCAGCTTGTTGAGGTTCTGGAAATCGGTATCAAACGTGTAGTTGCGCGTGGGCGGCTGGTACACAACATTGTTGAAGTTGTACTTATAGATTCCCGTAGCTTGGCGTGAGTAATAAAAGCTCGCCATAGACCCAAGATAATTCAAGCTCACGCCGCTGTTGCTCCAGTCCTCGAGGTAGCGAAGGAAGTTGTGAACTCCGCCGTCGGTTCCGGTATCGTTCTGCCCCCAGGAGGGCTGCGGGAAGGGAATCGTTTTCCCGCTCATGACAGCCATCCGGTAATACGAAGTGGTGGCGCAACGCTGATTATTGCAGTTGGGGTACGTTGGGTACGCGAAGCTGTTGGCGTCGCCGGATGCAAACCCTGACTGAGCGCCGGGCTGCCAGCTATTCGAAAGCAGCGTCACGGCGTCGCCCATCACGGATGCCGGCACATGGCACTGGCCGGACACATCATTGAAGCCGCTGGCCACGCTGGCGTTGTAATCCCCCTGAACGTAGACCGGGTTTTCGGAGACCACGGTGAACCCTCCCGCGGTGCCGCCCGAGCACGTTGTAGCCTGCGCCGCCGAGAGGGGCGGCAAATTGCCCAGGGTGCCGTTCACCAACCGAAGTGCGCGCCTAAAGATCACGACGCTGTTTTCCTGTGCCTGAGCCGCCGTGATTCGCACAAAAGCCGGATGGGTTGTGCTGCTATCGGATAAGGATTGGATGATTTGACTCCAGGTGCCGGACTGGTTCGTGCCGGTGGGGCTGATGGTGGTTGATGGGGCGGCGATGGGATGCGCGTAGACCCCATAGGTGTCGAGAACCGGATTGTTATTCACATCCTTGCTGCCATCCACATCCTCCCCGGTGTCCAACGAGTTATTGGGAGTACCCGTCGTGCTACTCGGGTTTACGATGTCCTCATTCCCGAATTCAGCGGATTCGCCGGCTGTGGGCACACCATTCGTAACCACGTTGGATGCGCAGGTGCCCTCAAGTTCGTATTTCCCATCCATGCAATTCATTCTCCGGTCCGAAGTGTAAAGGATATAGCCGGAGTTATTGAGGGCGTCCGGGCCGTTGTAAGCGTACGCTCCGCTGGTCGCAATGTTGCCCGCAAACCATTGCTGAAGATTGCCGACGTCAACTTCCAGTACGTTCATGATGCCGTTCAGCGACGAGGTGGAGGTGTTGTTGGAGATCGAGTCTCGGACCTCCCCTTCGCGCGCGTCGTACATGTTAATGGGCACAAAATTCGTAGACGTTGATGCGGCACTCAAGCCCGCCGCGGACCAAGGTTTTGTGCATGCCGGCTCAGGCGACGCGGACAAGCCCACGGGCGCCGCGCACAAGACGGCAGGGGTGTTGGGCGCAGCTTCCTCCAGGTGGATGATGGACGTGTTCGTGCAAGGAGTGGGAGGCGTTTTCGCAGACAGCGCGGATCCCGTGTCCTTATAACTCGAGGTCGTGCCCCCATTCACATAGATGTACCCCCCTTCTCCGCCGGCGCTGGTTCCACGATAGACGTTGTAGCCGCTCGCGCCTGACACGGCCACCCAGGAGACCGTTATGCTGTTGGTGGTAGTGCTCCCCGTACCCGATTGCGTGGTGGTGTGGGCCTCCGAGCCCGCGCTCTCGCCCCAGGCGGTCGGGTTCACGGCTGTGACCACGTAGTAATAGGTGCTGCCCTTAGCCAGCGTCCCGCCGGACGTGCTGGGGGTCAGCGTTGGAGCCGGCATCGTATCCATCGTACCCGCCGCCGTGTCGCGCGAGATTCCCTGCGCCAGAATTTCTTCGGTCACATCCTTCCAGGTTCCCGGGGAGGATTGCAGGTTCATTTCGATCTTGATGTAGCCGCCCAGCGAAGTCGTCTGGGCTGGTAGCATATTGTTGTTGTCGCCACCCGACCAGGCAAGAGGAGGAGTGCAAGGCGTGGGAATCGGGAGAGAGCAGGGGCCCCCGGCAGGGCAGTAAGTGGCAGGGATGTTATTGGTGCGCTGAATCGTATAAGAAGTGCCCGTACTTCCCGCTTCGGCAAGGGGGTACGGCTGTTCGGTGGCGTCAATACTCGGCAGGTTCATGATGTCGGACGCGGTGTCCGACAACAGGATGCGCAAGCTGGCCTGATTGTAAAAACGCGCCATGCCGAGGGCGCTGGTCGTCGATTCGCCGAAGGCGGGGCGCTGAATCATGGCGATGGGCGTGGAGTTGATTCCGGGCAGCGCGATGGCCAGGTTGAGTACCTTCCCTCCCGTGGTGCCGTCCTGGATATAGCCGTTATACGTGGACAGCGATAGGGTCTTCCAATTGGAGTTCTCACTGCTCCCTGGACCGCCCGTCAGGCTGCCTTCAGTGAGCGCCAAGGCCCGGCAAGCATCTCCAGTCGGCACGGGAGGAGGCGGAGGGCAGCCGTTCGCCCCCGTCAACACGTCAACGGTGTAGCTGTAGGCGCCGCCACTCTGAATCTGGTAGCCATTGGAAAGCTGTGTCCGGATGATGCCCTTGGCGGCCGTGACGTGGTCGTTCAATAGCAACGTGCTATTGCCGTCTTCCGCCAGAAACAAGTTGCCATTGGTGTGAACGCGGCCTCCAAAAGAGAAGTTGGTGCCAGCGTGAAACGAGAGGTCGCTGTCGGAAAAGATCCCAAACTCGAAAATGGGCACGGCGATTTCCTGCACCGTCCGGGACAGTTTGACTTCCGTATTGCTGGGGCCATCCGCCACCACCACGAGCTTGAAGGGCGCAACGAGGCCGGAGAGGCCAGCCAGCGGGCCGTTGCCTCCGACCGTTCCGGTGCAATATCCCAGCGAGCTGCCGACGGTGGAACAGAGGGACAGCGTCATGAGATTGACATCGCATTGTTGGCCTACCGGCGTGGGTGGCGGCGCACAGTAGAGCGTGTAAGTGCCTGTGACCAAGGGAACGCCGGTGTTCACCGCGGGGGGAGCGGGCGGGGGGTAGGTTTGAAAGTTCGAGGCGCTGGAAACCCAAGTGGTGAGCGTAGAGGGTACGGGCGTTGCGGTGTGGGAGAAGTAGTCCGCAATAAGACTACTCATCTGCTCGAGCCCGGCGACGGCCCAGTAGTAGGTGACGCCGTTATCGCGGTTGCTCCAAGCGACTTTCTGCTCGCCGC
>Ga0326728_10020099_pt1 | contig 12813 bp, 11 predicted proteins | sample MB3enrmetagenome_FD_207602 | JGI IMG/M metagenome (GOLD analysis project Ga0326728, IMG submission 207602) | Lab enriched peat soil microbial communities from McLean, Ithaca, NY, United States - MB31MN | ecosystem: Environmental > Terrestrial > Soil > Wetlands > Peat | place: USA: New York...
GCAGGCGGTCATCTCCTGCGCCGTGCTGCTGCTGAGCCAGATCGGCGATTCCGCGCGCGGAGCCTACCAGGGACTGATCGACGTCGCCATTATTCTTTACTTTTTGCCGTTTCTTTACATGTTCGCTGCGGTCATCAAGCTCGCGAGCCGCGCCGATCGCACGGAAAATCCGCATGCGGTGCTCATTCCTGGGGGAAAACTTGGCGTCTGGATCTGCGGCGGCTTGGGATTCTCGGTGGTGTTTTTTTGCCTGGTCGTTTCCTTCATCCCGCCTGGCGACTCCTCGAATGGCTGGCTGTTCTTCGTCAAGGTAGTGGTCGAAACCGTGGTCGCCATTCTAATCGGCCTTTTCCTCTACTGGCGGGGTGCAAGAGCCAACCAGCCTCATGGTGGTGGGATGAATCGCTAGGCCCTCAAAAGGCAGGTGCCGCCGGCTCAGCGCTCTGCCTTTGCGGGCATGGATGACAGATCGAATTCCACACGGTTCCGGCCGTTCCGCTTCGCCTCGTAGAGGGCCTTGTCGGCGCGGCGAATCAAATCGTCGATCGTCGCGTGATCGAGCCACGGTTGCGTCACCGTCACGCCGAAGCTGCAGCTAACGTTGATCTCGATTCCGTTACCGTCAAAGGGCCGCGAGGCGAGCACGTCCACAAGTTCATGCGAGCGCGCCGGATTCTTTGCCGCGTCGTAGCCAGGCAATACGAGAAGGAATTCCTCGCCGCCATACCTGCCGACAGCATCGTATCCACGCATCAATCCCACCAGGCGATGCGCCGCCTCGCGCAGCACCGCGTCGCCGCAAAGATGGCCATATGTGTCGTTGATCTCCTTGAAGTGATCGAGATCGCCGACAACCACGCTCAGTACTGTTCTCTGGCGCTTGGTCCGCTCCAATTCGCGGGCGAGTTGGTCGAGGATCGCACCGCGACTCCAAAGCCCGGTGAGCGAATCGTGCGCCGCCTGGAACTGCAGCGCTTCTCGCGCTCTCATCAATCCCTGCTTTTCAATCTCCAGTTGTGCGGTTCGTTCCACCACCAGGCGCTCCAGATCGTTCCGCCGCCGCTTCAGGCTGCGCGTCCGCGTCTCCACAAAGAACCAGGTAAGAAGGATCCCTGCGAAGACAAAACTGGAGATTGCCGTTCGGCTTCTGTACCACGCCGGCACCACTGTCAGGCTCAGCGGCTGGGCATCGCCGCTCCATTCGATGCCGTCCCGGCTGGCCTCGACCAGAAAGCGATAACGGCCGGGCGGAAGATTGGTGTAGTCGGCGAATCGGCGCGTGGACGAGGAGCTCCAGCGATCGTCAAAGCCATCCAGCATGTAGCGGAAGTGGATCTTTCTCGGGGCAACGAAGCTTGGCGCAGTGAACCGGATCTCAAGCCTGCTCGCCCCCGGACCGACGAGGATACCCTGGGCTGGGTCAACCGCATTGCCATTGATGCTTAGCTCTGCAATTTGTGCCCGGAGTATCTGGTCATCGCCCAACGCGCGAGCGGGATCGACGACGGACAACCCTTTCATCGTGGAGAACCAAAGCCGTCCATCCGGCCCTTTTGACGCGGTCCCCGTTCCGCCCTGCATGGTTTCTCGGGAACGCAGGCCGTCCATCGTGTCGAACGCTACGCCGTGAATAGCGTTCGTGCGCCCGCTGGCAAAGTCGTTCAGCTCACTCTTGGCGACGCGGAAAATGCCTTTGTCCGATCCCATCCACAGATTGCCGTATTTGTCTTCGAGTATGTTCCCCACCGTTGTGTCGAACAGCCCTTGATCCGGCGTATAGGAAGTGACCTTTCCATCCTGCAACCGGTTCAACCCGCCCGAAGACGACCCGATCCAAAGCACACCCTGGTCATCCAGGTGCAGCGCCAGGATGTGATCGCTGAGCAGCCCATTTGCCCGGGTTAAGCTGGTCGCGATCCCGTTCTTGATCCGGATCACGCCCTCCCCATCTGTGCCCAGCCACAGCGTTCCATCGGCAGCCTTCGCCATCGCCGGAATCTCGCCCGTCGCTTGGATCACTTCGAATTCCCCATCCTTGAACCGCGCAACCCCGGAACCATACGTGCCGACAATCAGGCTGCCGTCGCGGTCCTCGACCAGCGAATTGATTGCATTCTTGCTCGATCGCTGGTACTTGAAGGTCGTGAATCGGCCGTTCAGGAAACGCGTCAGCACCCCGTGGCGCTGCCCGATCCAAATCGCGCCATCGCGCGTCTCGAGCATCGAATGAACGGTTTCGTTCGACTGCCGTTCCCCGCTTGTGTAGGATCGGACGAGGCCATTCGGCAAAATCCGGTCCAGGCCGCCTGTGCTCGTCGCCACCCAGATGCTTCCGTCCCGCGCCGGCAGCTCGCACCAGTCGGTATTCGATGAAAGCCCCTCCGGTTTTCCGTATGTCGCAAACGTTCCATCGCGCAGTTGCAACAGGCCGCCATCGAACAGCCCCACCCACAGGTTGTGCTCGCTGTCCTCAAAGAACGACTCGACCGTGTCGCCGGGCAATCCGTTCTGCGCGCCATAAAGGCTCAGGATTCCGTCATGCAGACGCGCCAGGCCGCGGCTCTCGAATCCGATCCAGAGGTTGCCATCGTGGTCGAAGTGCAGCGCGGTAATGTCGTCCCCTTTAATCGAGTTGTTGATGCCGGGTCCTGACTCGTTGTCCAGGTGCCCCCCGGCCAGCCGGGCCAGTTGTCCGTGTGCCCCGCCCATCCACACCGCGCCGTCGGAAGCGATGGTTAGCGCCGAAATCGAATTGTTGGTTAGCCCGCCGAGCGCCGTGTACGCGTCAAAGCGCTTGCCGTCGAACCGGCCCAGACCTGCATCCGTCGCAATCCACAAAACTCCCGCTGAGTCGGCCTTCAGATCGGTCACCGCGGTTCCCGGCAATCCGTCGCGGCTACCGAAGACTTCGATCCTGCCGTCTTTCACACGGTCAAGGCCGCGCGCTGTTCCCACCCAAAGGCCTCCATCGCTGCCTTCAAAAAGCGCGCGGATATCGTTGCTCGAAAGTCCGTCGTGAACCGTGGTTGTAGTCCACGCGCCATTCTTCATGTGCACAAGTCCGCTGTCGGTGCCGATCCACAGGCTTCCGTCGCGCGCGCCCAGCAGGTGTGGAATGTAGTCGGCGGGCAGGGCCTTGGTATTGCGCCGGTTATAGACCGTAAAACGCACGCCATCGAATCGTGCCAGCCCCGATTCGGTTCCTACCCACAAATAGCCGTCGCCAGTCTGCGCAATAGTGTAAATAGACGTCTGCGGAATCCCCGTATCCGTAGTCCACACCGTTTGAATGTACTGGGAAATCGCCTTTTGCGGATTGAGCGCACCTGCGCGCGCAGCAGCGGCAATCACTCCACACGCCACTGACACTTTGACCACGCCCCAAAGCCGGCCGTACGTCCGCGCCATCATGATTCTGAGTGAGTGTATCGGCAAACGGCATAAGTGCCTATGGAACGAATGGGGTAGTCAGTATTTGGGACGATATGATCAGGCTCATTCGCCTCGACTTATCTATCCGACTCTTGGTCAATCAGCTCCGGATCGCGGTTGACAGTGCATTGTGCATTCGCGATAATTTGCACCTCCCTGCTTTCCAACATTTTTGTGGGCCGGAGAATACTGTCCCGCGCCCGCTCAAACGACGCTCGGAACACCGGATCAGAAAGCGAGTACCCCTCACATGAGTCGCCTGTCGAAAGTTCACTTTCTTGCTCTTTTAGTTCTGCTGCTTCCCGCCTTCCAAACACATCTGACGGCCGAAACCACCGATGCGGCAAAAGACGCTCTGAGCAAGACTCTGCTCGGCAAGGACGTCAAGGCGCTCATGGATATGCCCGCATACAAAGACGGCATTGACCTGTACGTCAATCCCAAGACCGATAAGCGGCTGGATGATCGAGGGATCGACATGAAGGATCTGGCCAAATTCCTGAAAGACAAGGGCGTTGGCGTCGCGCGCGATCAGTGGGTGACCATCACCGACGTGAAGGTGGATAGCGACCGCGTAGAGATTCACCTGGGCGGTGGCGGCGAGGGCAGCGGCGCCAGCAAGAATGCCGAAAAGAAAGGTGCGGGTCTTATGCGTGCGGGTGGGTCACGCATCAATTTCCGTTACGGCAGAGACGTCACCGATGCCGATCTCCAGATCGGCGCATTTCTCCCGCTACTGCAGCGTGTGCTCGACGTAGGAAAGGTCGGCGAAAACATGGAACTCGAAGGCCTCGCGCCTGAGTTCCAGGAGGCCATTCGCGCCAAGGACATTATTGAGGGCATGACCTACAAGATGGTTCTGATGAGTGCCGGCGAACCCGATCAGAAAAAGGTGGACGATACCACGGATGACAGCCTGAGCGAGACCTGGTACTACCTTCGCGATGACCACCGCTGGGTCGTGAAGTTCCTCAACGGCAAAGTGACGAAGGTCCACGTCTACTGAGCCTTTGCCGCGCCGTTACGGGTCTTGCCGGAATTTGTTGGCCTGCTCGAACTCGCTGCGCAGCTCGGGAGTGCGAAGATTCTCGCGCAATTGGGCGAGACGCTGTTCGAGCGCCAGCAATGCGCGCTCGATTGCTTCGGTATTGGTATGCGCAATGTCGCGCCACATCGAATAAGGGCTCGCGCCAAGACGCGTCATCTCGCGCAATGCGCGTCCGCCCACGTCCTTCAGCTCCGGCGCGTCGCCCACTTCCTCTTCGAGCAGCGCGCTCAGGGCTGTCGCCGTGAACTGCGGTAGGTGGCTCACCCAAGCCACCAAATCATCGTGACGCGCGGCGTCCAGATCGAGCGTCTTCGCGCCCATCGCGGTAACCAAGTCCCGCCAGGCCTTTACGAGTTGCGCTCCCCGCGCGGAACGCAGCGGAGCCTGATCGTCTGTGAACAGCCATACCGCGCCGCGAAAAAGATTTGCATCGCCCAGCGCCGCGCCGCCCCGCTCTTTTCCCGCCATCGGGTGCCCGGGTAAGAACGCCGCGCGCTCCGGCGTGTTGTAGAGCCGCGTTGCCGTCTCTGTAATCACGCGTTTCGTGCTGCCCACATCGGTCACAAGTTGCTCAGGCCCGAGCACAGGGGCAAGCTTCTCCATCCAATCGAGCGTGGCGAAGATGGGGACGGCCAGCACCGTTATCTGGCTCGCCCGGGCAGCTTCAATTCCGTCGGCCACAAGCGAATCCACAGCGCCCATCTTCAGCGCTGTCTGTCCCTGCTCAGTCCCGCGGTTCCATCCTGTGATCGAGCCGCGAAATCCCGCGTGGCGCAGCGCCAATCCAACTGACGTGCCTAGCAACCCTGTGCCCAGAATGGAGATGCGCTCGATCATGCGGAGTCTCGTTGCTCCGTTAGCTTACAACGTTCGGCCAACAGCCGCCGCCAACACGCGTAACTCGCCCACCAGCTTTTCAAACTGATCAAGGTAGAGCGTCTGTGCCGCGTCGGAGACAGCCTTGTCGGCGTTGGGGTGGATCTCGATGAGTACCCCGTCGGCGCCTGCGGCCACAGCCGCCTTGGCCATCGCGGGGACCATGTCGCGCCGCCCCGTACCGTGCGATGGATCGGCCACGACCGGCAGGTGCGAAAGCTTCTTGATCACCGGGATCGCCGCAATGTCCATCGTGTTCCGAGTCGCCGTCTCATAGGTTCTTATGCCGCGCTCACACAGGATCACGTCGTAGTTGCCCCCAGCAAGGATGTACTCGCTCGAAAGCAGCAGCTCCTCCACCGTAGCCGCAATCCCGCGCTTCAGGAGGATCGGTTTCCGCACCTGGCCCAGCTCGCGCAGCATATTGAAGTTCTGCATGTTGCGCGCGCCTACCTGGAAGCAGTCCACTAGCGGCAGCATGGGCTCGATCTGCGCGATCTCCATCACCTCGCTCACCACCAGCAGACCGTTGGCTTCGGCGGCTTCGCGCATAAATTCCAGTGCGGGAATTCCGAGCCCTTGAAACGAGTACGGCGAACTGCGCGGCTTGAATGCGCCTCCACGCAGAAAGCCCCCGCCGGCTGCCTTAACGCATTTTGCAATGGTCGAAATCTGTCCGCGGCTTTCGATCGCGCACGGCCCGGCAATCACCGCTACCTTCTCTCCGCCAATCGTTGCGCCGTTGCGAAACTCCACCACGGTGCCTTCGGGGCGAAAGGCTCGTCCCGCCAGCTTGTAGGGCGCGCTGATCCGGTGCACATGCAGCACGCCGGGCAGCATCTCAAATTTCGTCAGGTCCAGGCCCGCTGTAGGGCCCACGCCGGCGAGAATCGTCTGGAATTCTCCCGTGGTCCGATGCACATTCACGCCGGCCTCTTCCATCGCGCTGATCACTGCATCCACTTGTTCTTCGGTGGCTTTTTCCTGCATGGCGACAATCATTATTTTTTTCCTGTCTCGAGCGTTTGTGTTCCCGCGGCGAGACCCGAACGTCCGCCCTCTGCCAGGGCTGCCTGGGCATTTCTTTGACTTGCCAGCTCGTTCCGCTGCAACGCCCGCATCACGTCGATAATGCGCTCGTAGATATGCGTCAGTTCGATGTCCGGCAACGGCCCATTGTTCGCCGCGCGCACATTGGCGTAAATGATCTTCTCGCGTTCCGGCTCGTAAACGGGCAGCGAAGTCGCGGCCTTTAGGTTGCCAATGGTCTGTGCCGCACGCGCTCGCTCGCTGAGCAGCTCTACGAGCTGGCGGTCCAGCGCATCGATTCGGATTCGCAATTCTTCGATCGTCATTGCATCCTCAGTCAACAAACAGCTTTTAGCGACTAGCCCTTTAGCTCCAACTCTCCAAGGCAAGCTTCGATAGCCGAATCCGCCACTGCCGAAGCTGATAGCTAATGGCTAATAGCTGACGCCTGTTTCTCTCACCGAGCCAGCGCTGCGTCGCGCAAGCGCAGGCCCTTGATAAATCGAGCGACTTCACCCGGGGCCGACTCTGCCGTCGAGCGTTCTACGAGTTCAACAATGGCGCTCCCGATCACCGCTGCATCCGCGAACTCCGCCACCTGCGCCACGTGTTCCGCGTTGCTGATGCCGAATCCCACCGCCACCGGCAACTTCGTCCATCGCCGAACGCGCTCAACCAGCGCCTTGGCATCGGCCGCCACACTTTGCTGCGTGCCCGTGATGCCCACGCGCGAAATCGCGTAAACAAATCCTTTGGTGTTCTTCGCGATCGCCTCAAGCCGCGCGTCGGGGCTGGTCGGAGCGGCTAGAAAAATCGGCGCCAGGTTTACGCGGCTCATCTCGCTCAAATACTCACCCGCCTCTTCGACGATCATGTCCGTGGCCAGCACGCCGTCCACGCCGGCCGCCGCGGCATCGTCGGCAAACCTGCGCAGCCCGTAGCGCAGCATCGGATTCAAATAGCTGAAGATCACCAGCCCCGCGGCAGGCCGCTTCGCACGAATCTCGCACGCCAGCGCGAGCACATCTTTGAGTCGTGTGCCGTGTGCCAGTGCGCGCTCACTTGCTCGCTGAATGATCGGTCCGTCTGCCAGCGGATCGCTGAAGGGAATACCAAGTTCGATCACGTCGGCGCCCGCATCAATCGCCGCAAGTGCGATTTCGCGTGTTGCGTCGAGGCTGGGATCTCCGGCGGTCAGATAAACAACCAGGCCCGGCTTGTGATCGAAATGAATCGGCATCGGAGTCTTTCAGCTTCTGTCAACAACCCCATCAATACAGTAAGGCACGAAGTGTCAGGGCACGGCTTCAGCCGTGCCGATGGAAACGGCAATAATAAGTGGGCTTTAGCCCCTGAGGGAAGCAGGCATCGCCTAGAGTTTCAGCTCCCGTGCCAAGATCCCCATATCCTTATCGCCGCGTCCAGAGAGGTTCACCACCAGTATGTCATTTGCGGCCATCGTGGGAGCAATGCGAATCGCCTCAGCCACCGCGTGCGCGCTTTCGAGCGCTGGCAAAATTCCTTCCGTCCGCGCTAGCTTGACCACTGCTTCTAGAGCAGCCGCGTCATCGCACGACACATACTCCGCGCGGCCTGAGTCGTGCAGCGCCGCGTGTTCCGGCCCAATCGACGCATAATCCAATCCCGCTGAAACCGAATGAGTCAAAGCAATCTGCCCGTCTTCATCCTGCAGTACGTAGGAGTACGTTCCTTGCAGCACTCCCGGTGCGCCACCTTGGAATCGCGCCGCATGTTCGCCCAGCGCCGGACCGCGTCCGCCTGCCTCAACGCCAATCAGCCGCACCTGCCGCTCGGGAATGAATTCGTAGAACGCGCCGATCGCATTCGACCCTCCGCCAACGCACGCAATCACCGCCGTCGGTAGCCGGCCTTCTTTCTCGAGAATCTGCTGCTTCAATTCCTTGCTGATCACACGATGAAAGTCGCGCACCATCGTCGGATACGGATGCGCGCCCAGCGCAGACCCCAGCAAATAGTAAGTCGTCCGCACATTCGTTACCCAATCGCGCATCGCCTCGCTGATCGCGTCCTTCAGCGTCTTCGATCCCGACGACACCCCGCGCACCTCGGCGCCCAGCAGCCTCATGCGCTTCACGTTCAGCTCCTGGCGCTCCATATCCACGTCGCCCATGTAGACCACGCACTCGAGGCCAAGCAGCGCGCAGACTGTTGCCGTGGCCACGCCGTGCTGTCCCGCGCCCGTCTCGGCAATCACGCGCTTCTTGCCCATCCGCTTCGCCAGTAGTCCCTGTCCCAGCGCGTTGTTGATCTTGTGCGCGCCCGTGTGCAGCAGGTCTTCGCGCTTCAAATAAACCTTCGCTCCACCCAGTTGTTCCGTCAGTCGCTCGGCGAAATAGAGCGGCGTAGGCCGTCCCGCGTAATCCTTGAGCAAGGAACTCAGCTCCGCCTGAAATGCCGCATCCGCCTTGGCTTCTTCGTACGCGCGCTCCAGCTCGTCCAGCGCTGCCACCAGCGTCTCCGGCACATACCGCCCGCCGTAAACGCCGAACCGCCCAGCGCGCGACTCGCTCGGATTTGCCGGAACAATAGTTGACGCCATGACGAACTCCTGCCTGACTGCCCGCGGAAAAGGGGAACCTTCCAGTGTACAAGAGGAACAATCGAGCACTTCCGTCGCGTTCGATGCGCGCAGGGCTCATCCCGGAAAAGTGGTCACCCTTGCCTGTGATGGTCGTACTTGTGCAATCCTTGCGCCGGCGATTCTAGTAGCTGCATCGGGGATGAGGTTATTCGATGAAGGCAATCGTGTATCGCAAGAACGGTCCTCCTGAAGTCCTTACCTGCGAGGAGATTGAGAAGCCAACCCCAAACGAAAAGGAAGTCCTGATCAAGGTCCATGCCGCCGCGGTCAATCCGCTTGACTACCACATGATGAAAGGCGGCCCGTTCATCTTCCGCCTTTTGTTTGGCGGACCCAAGCTCAAGCACCCTGGAGTCGATGTTGCAGGCGTCGTCGAATCCATCGGCCCCGCCGTCACACAATTCAAGGTTGGCGATGCGGTGTTCGGAAATTGGCGCGGCGCATTTGCTGAATACGCCACAGCGCCTGAGTCCAAACTGGCGCCCAAACCGGAAAATGTCTCGTTCGATGATGCGGCTGCCCTTCCCGTTGCTGCCCTCACTGCATTACAGGGTCTCCGCAACCACGGAAAGCTGCAACCCGGCCAGAATCTTCTCATCAACGGTGCTTCGGGCGGCGTGGGCACATTCGCCGTGCAGCTTGCCAAAATCTTCGATGCGCGCGTCACTGCCGTATGCAGCGCCCGCAATGCAGATTTGGTTCGATCGCTCGGCGCCGATCACGTCATCGACTATGCCCAGGAAGACTTTTCAACTGGCACAGCGCGCTACGATCTGATCCTCGATCTTGCCGGCAATCACCCTTTCTCGGTTTGCCAGCGCGTCATGACACCGCACGGCATTCACGTCGGCGCAGGAGTGCTCGGCGGGCTCAAGTCACTGCCCGCGATGTTCGGCGGCCTCATCGTTGCGCTTCTTCGTTCCCGGTTTTCGAGCCAGAAATTCGTCGTCTTCATCGCCAAGGGCAACCGTGAAGATCTGGCATTTCTCGGTGATCTCGTGGCCAACGGCAAGCTGAAGCCCGTGATCGACCGGAGATATACGCTTGTCGAGGTCCCGGAGGCAATTCGCTATCAGGGGACTTGGCGCGCCCGCGGAAAGCTCGTGATCAACCTCGAAGCTTAAAGAAGCATCATCTCTTCTTGCGGCTGATGTCGCACAGCATATCGGAATGAATGTTCAGCCCGATATTCGTCATGTTGTACACGTGCTCGCTCGCCACCAGCCACACGATCTCGCAAATCGCCCGCTCGGAGTAATGCTTCCTTAGCCGCGCAAAAGTTTCCGGCTTCACATTCTTGTCGCGCGTTAGCTCGGTCACGTAGTCCAGCGCCGCGCGTTCCGCATCATTGAACAGCGCGCTCGTGGAGTAATCTTCGAGCGCATCGAACTTGGCCTCGTTCATTCCCGCCTTGATCGCAAACGCCCGACCAATGTCCATGCAGAATTCGCAAACATTGATATGCGCCGCGCGCTCACGCACCAGCAGCCGCATCTCGGCCGGCAGTTCCAGCTTCTGGTCGAGCTTCGCGATTTTCGCGGTAAACATCCCAAAGCCAAGCGGCATCCGCGCGGCATACACTTTCAGCGGCGTCATCACCTTGCCGAACTGCCGCCGCGACATGTTGTAGACCAGCTTCATCATCGGGTTCGACGGATTTTCGATAGGGGGAAGAAACGTCGCCATGCGCCAACCTCCGGGGATATTCCTTACAAATATTGATGGTCGCGACAGGAATTCGTCGCAACCTGTCTCTCTCTACGGCTTACGCCGGATCGTACTGAAAGGTTACATTGGGTTTTCGAGCATAAAGTCGCGAGATCGAGATTCCCCACTATTTGCTTATCCCCGCCACTTTCTTGATTGCCGCGACTCGATCAGCAATGCTCCCGGCCTCAACAGGGTCTATCTCAAATCCGTGACTGCGGTAAGTCTGCTCGTGGATTTGTTCGAAACGGAGAGTATCTTCAAAACTAATCCGCCGTGCGTCAGTTCGCACAACGAATCCAAGGTTACGGACGAAGAAAACCCGGTTCTCGAAGATCCTCTCTGTCTTGATTCGTTCGATTTCGCTCGCAAGAGCGCTTGTAATCGGATGCCCCAGATACTCGGCCAGCGCGGCGGTACAAATCACTGACCGATCGTGAAACTGGACCTCGCATTGCGCATTCGCATTTCTCAATTGTCTTTCTTTTTGGAGCGAAACGATTGCATCGAGAAATGCCGGATCCTTCCACATCTCCTCAACGCCCTTCGCTTGCGCCAAAGCAATAGCGTCCGTTGCTGCCTCCTCCACCACTCCGAATCCCTCCACTTCAAGCTGGCGGAGAATGGCGGTTTTTCCAGATCCGGGCGCGCCGGTCAGGATGAATCGCTTCATGGCATATCGCTCCGATTTATTGCTGAGGAAGACGAAAAACCCCGTTTAATCCCGCCTGTGCAGGAACGGCTTAACCGCGATTCGCCCCGCGCGCATTCTCGATGAACGCCCGCACTTTTGCCGCATCCTTGCGCCCCGGCGCAACTTCCACGCCGCTCACCACGTCCACGCCCCACGGCCGCAACACCGCGATCGCTTCGGCCACATTCTCCGGAGTCAGCCCGCCGGCCGCCACCAGGCGGTGCTTCTGCACACCTGAGTTTTGGAAGAGAGACGTGCTCGCCGCTGTCCAGTCGTAGCTCTTTCCGGTTCCACCCACCGCCGTCGCCGTTCTTGAATCGATCAAAATCGCATCAACGCTCATATCGACACTCGCGTCCGTTGTGGCGGCAGCCGCGCGTTCCGGCGCGTCGGCTTCAAAGTGAACCACCCGCAGAATCCTCAATCCGGGTCCGAACCGTGCGCGCAGCTTCGCCGTTGTCTCGGCCGTCATGTCCGAATGCAACTGCACTCCGGTGAGACCCGCCCTGTCCACCGTCGCAGCGATATCATCGACCGTCGCATCCACAAACACGCCGATCTTCTCGATCTTCGCCGGCAAATGCGGAACAATCGCCGCCGCCTGCTCCGCCGTTACTCTTCGCGGGCTTGGCGCAAACACAAATCCCACCGCATCGGCCCCAGCCTCAGCCGCAACCATCGCGTCCGCCAGTGAAGTGTTGGCGCAGATTTTGATCCAGAGACTCATGGCCTTTTCGTCGCGCCCTTTATCAACTCCGCCAGCGCCACACCGGGATCGGGCTGGCGCATCAGGCTTTCGCCGATCAGGAATGCGTCGAAGCCCGCTTCATGCAGGCGAACAATGTCCTCATGCGTTGAAATTCCGCTCTCCGTAACGCGCACCGCGCTTGCCGGAATCCGCGCGGCCAGCAAAATCGAAGTCTCTGCGCTTACTTCGAAGGTTTTCAGGTCGCGATTGTTCACGCCGATTGCGTCCGCGCCCGTTTCACCCAGCGCACTGAGCACGCCATCCAGCTCGTCCGCGGTGTGAACCTCCACCAGCACGTCGAGCGTGAGTGACCGAGCGGCCTGTGCCAACCGCTTCAACTCAGAACCCTCGAGCGCGGCGGCGATCAGCAGAATCGCATCGGCCCGGTGCGCGCGTGCCTCGACAATCTGGTACTCGTCGACGATAAAGTCCTTGCGCAAGCATGGCAGCGGCGTTGCCGTCGATGCCATCTCCAGGTTGCGCAGGCTGCCCTGAAAATACGGCTCGTCTGTAAGCACCGAAAGCGCTGCCGCCCCGCCCGCGCGATATCTCCGAGCCAGCCATGCGGGGTCGAACGCAGACCGAATCAGCCCCTTCGAAGGAGAAGCCTTCTTGATCTCCGCGATCACCGCCGGCCCCGTCGCGGCCTTTTGGCG
>Ga0326728_10020103_pt1 | contig 12810 bp, 14 predicted proteins | sample MB3enrmetagenome_FD_207602 | JGI IMG/M metagenome (GOLD analysis project Ga0326728, IMG submission 207602) | Lab enriched peat soil microbial communities from McLean, Ithaca, NY, United States - MB31MN | ecosystem: Environmental > Terrestrial > Soil > Wetlands > Peat | place: USA: New York...
AAACAAAGTAGTCAATATCGATTCCCCATTTGTCTGTCTCTAGAGGATTTCCCGGAAATGCCGAGGCGCTGTCGACGATGAACAATGCGCCAGGCGCGTATTTCTTTATCAAAGCTCCTACTTGCCTGATGGGGTTGATTGCCCCAATTTCCGTCTCTACATGGACCATGTGAACAGCCTTGAGGTCCTTTCCTAACTCCTTTAGTTTCTTCTCGACGATGTCAAGGTCGATTTGCTTCTCAGCTTCAAACGAAAGCAGTTCGACCTTTATTCCATAGTGTGGCGCTATGACTTCCGCTGCATACCTTCCCCAGTAGCCATTGTCGATGAAGAGACATTTCTCACCGGGCTCTATGAAACTGTTCAGAGCGGCATCCATCGCGGCCCTTCCTGGCCCAACTACCGGTACCAGGTCGGCCTTTGTGTGCATGTATTTCTTGATTAGCTCGATCGTTTCGTCATAGTACTTGAAGAAGTCAACGCTCGTCATTGTATGTGGGCGCATCATGTACCTGAGCGTTCGTGGGCCGAGATCTGATATTCCAGTCAGGTAAGTTAATCCCCAATCGAAACTCAGGTATTCTTCAGCTTTCAACATATTCACCGAATTGTTTTGACTCCAGAACCCGGGCGGAGATAAGGTTTGGCCCCATCTTTCCGTCTTGAAACTCGGTGATTGTCTACTTCAAACATTTCTCGTCGGCGAACGCAAGAATTCTTCTAGCCAAAGTTGGTGTCCGTATCAGAGCTGTAGTGGCTTCTTTTTTGTGGTGTTGAGGTACCTGACGAGTGGATCGAAGAGTCTGGAGGCGCCGAACCTGTAACAGTCTGTTGTCGGTAAACCAGTCTCGGCTTCTATTTTCTTGCAGGCAGCACGAATTTCGTCATCACTCTTCAAGAATCCATTCACCGCTATGCCGACAACGCGAGTTTCTGGAAAGATTGTTTCCACTTTCTTTATTTCGTCCTGAGGTGTGGGCATATCGAATTCTGGAAAGAACGACCGTTTCTGCAGGAACGGGTTATGGACTAAGATTACGGCGTCAGGCCAGCATCCATGGATGACAGCTAGTGTTTCATGGCCTGCCCATGGGTGTGAAAGTGCGCCTTGGCCTTCGACGAAGATTATGTCTTTACCCATCTTAGCGACCTTTAGGACTGCATGCTCCACTGACCCCGCCATGAAATCTGCGGGAAGGGCGTCGAGGGCGATACCTGCGTCGGCTCCGATCATCATCATCGTCTGGCCGGTCGCGACGAGACCCGGATCCAAGCCTTTTTTCTCAGCTTCCTTCAGAAGTTCGATAATTGCTATGTTCTTGCCAGCCGCAAGGTCGGTGGACAGAATTGCAACGATCGGCACATCTACCTTCCTGATCTCGCCTTTGAATACTCTCTCTCTAAAGTCGGGAGAAGGTTTCCTGAAACCGAGAAGAATTGGTGGAGGCCATTAACGATGTCCATGCCATGTACTATTGCGCTATTGATGATTGACATCCAAGCGCTTTTTCCATCCGTGCTCTTCCACCAGTCCGCGGCTAATGCACCGCCTACCGGAGCTGTTCCGATAATCAGCGCTTTGGGTTCATATTTTAGGGAGTCTTCGAGGCTGGCAACAATCGGAATACCATTTCTTCCTATTCCAATAACCTCTCCCGCGTCCTTTCCCGCTTTCGTCTCATCAATGACAGCAACAATCTCGTATTTCCTACTGTACATGACGAGGTCGTTCGCCGTCTTCCCTCTGAGAGTACCGTAATCATTGTTCGTGTAGATGACAGCCTTCTTCTCAAACATGCCCAACACCGCGCGAACCTGTTCAATGCGGACGCGCCTTTCCGCTCGGATAAAAGGTTTGCAGCAAATTTGCGATGTGAAGAAGATCTAGCTAGTGACGGCACCTATTGCTGCTGATCACACAATCTGGCCCGCGCCGCTCACACGTGTTCAAGGTCGAAAGACGAAGTTTCGTAGCTGCTGGCGTCGACCAAATTTCTTGAATAGTAACGCTTCGACATTCTCTCAGCAAGAATTAATACTCCAGTCTACATGGCCGAGTTCGTTTGGAGGATAGGGGTCAGTGGAATCAAGCGAAATAGAGGGCAAGTTGATGACGATGAAAGAGGCAGCTAGGATGGTAACAGATGGCAGTAGTATTTGCTGTCCTAGCTTCGGTTACGAGAAAGTCGCTTTCGCCTTCATTCGAGAATTAATTAGACAGAGAAAGAGGAACTTGCACCTTTATGGTTCAGGAATGAATGTCGATGCTGACATGCTGATCGGTGCAGGTTGTTTTAGCAAAGCTGAGATTGGCCATATTGGGTTCGAGAACATTGGCTTAGCTCCTTGCTTCAGGAGAAGCGTAGAAAGCGGGCAAATGCAGGTTGAAGATTTCTCGAACTTCATCATGACTATGCGATTCTGGGCCGGGATGATGGGACTACCATTCATCGCATTGAAGAGCGGTCTTGGAACAAACATCCTCACAACCATTACGAAAAGCAAGGCTAGAGAAATGGAATGCCCGTTCACGGGTGAAAAATTAGTTGCCTATAGGGCAATTAATCCCGACTTCACGATCATCCATGTTCAACGAGTAGACACAGAAGGCAATGCACACATTGATGGGCCTGTGTATGATAATGTTGAAAAAGCAAAATCTGCGAAGACCATTATTGTCACCTGCGAGGAGATAGTGACACCTGATTTTGTTCGCCGCTCACCTGAGAAAACCATGATACCGGGTTTCCTAGTCAAGGCGATCGTTGAGGTTCCTTGGGGTGCACATCCCTACGCATGCTACAAGTACTATGACTATGACTGGGAGCACATTGAACAGTACGCTCAGGAAGCGAAAGATGCAAAGAAGTTTGAGGAGTACCTTGATAGATACGTCTACAACGTCGAAGACAACTGGGGATACATCAAAGAGATTGGCTATGAGAAGATACTTCGGTTGAGGGCCAATACGTCGCTTGGTTACTCAACCTATTACCGTAGCCTTGTGCGATGAGGCGAATTGAATGGCGCTTGAACAGGTAGAAGAGTATACAGCAATTGAAATGATGGCCACTGCCGCAGCCCGTCAGATACGTGACCGGGAAGTTGTCTTTGTCGGAACCGGCCTGCCCATGCTCGCGAGCATGCTTGCGTTGAACACTCACGCGCCTCATGCCGTCATCATGTATGAATCAGGATACATTGGGTGTAGAAATATGGACACAGCTCGCATCATAGGCGACATCCGCCTAATGTACAATCTTACTCAAGTGACGACGATGGTTGATGTTTTGGGCCTCTTGCAGTCCGGAAAAGTAGATGTGGGGTTTCTAGGCGGAGCCGAAGTTGACCAATACGGCAACATCAACGCGACCGTCATCGGCGACTATAACCACCCTAAAGTTCGTTTGCCGGGGTCCGGCGGTGCTGTCGACATAGCCACAAACGCACGGCGGCTTCTAATCATGGTTAATCATGAAAGGAGACGTTTTCCGCAGAAAGTTGGGTACGTCACATCCCCCGGTTGGCTTACTGGTGGTGACAGTAGGGAGAGGGCTGGATTACCTAGGGGCGGACCGAATAAGGTGATAACAGATCTGGCCGTTATGGGGTTCGATGAGCAAACGAAACGAATGCGGTTAGAAAGCGTCCATCCTGGAGTGTCAGTTAACAAGGTCAGGGAGGAGACAGGATTTGAACTAATCCTCCCGGACAAGATACCTAGCACAGTCCCGCCAACGAAGGAAGAACTCAAGATACTTCGAGAGGTAGTCGACCCAACAGGCTTCTTCTTAGTGCGACGAATGAAGGGATGACACAGAGAAACAATTGGGCTGCAGAAGTAAAGAGCGCCCCGGGGGAACTGACTCTCAATTCATCTACTTTTTCGCGTGGAAGAATTCAAGTTCCACGTTGTCAACCTTTTCTCTGCTTATTTCGCCGCTTAATCCTGTCTTGAGCATATTGAGATTGTCTTGCTTGATCCTGACCAGGTGCCTTGCACCATTCTCGTCTTCGGCTATGGCGACACCGTAGGGCGTTTGGTAGCCGGGCGGGGCGACCTCGATGACAGAATATGCAATCAGCTTAACTTGCATTTTCGTCACCGACCAAGTACCGTAACCACCGACGTAGCGCCTGTTCCCCCGTGGTTCTCAACAAGGCCATATTCGACACCACGTACCTGCCTTTCCCCAGCCTGGCCGAGTAACTGCAGGTAGATTTCAATGATCATGCCGATGCCCGTCGCCCCAATTGGATGGCCCTTCGCCTTCAGGCCACCGCTCACGTTGACCGGTATCTCGCCATCCGCCATGGTGCGTCCCTCTCTCAGAAGCTTGTAGCCTTCACCTTTCTTCGCCAGTCCGATTGCTTCGTAGGCGAAAATTTCTGCGGGTGAGAATGCATCGTGAACTTCAGCTACTTGCACCTGCTTCGGCTCGATCTTAGCTGATTTGTATGCTTTGTCAGAAGCGATCTTGGTAGCTAGCATAAATGTGGGATCCTCCCTTTCAAAGACCCCCATTGTGTCGTATCCAATACCCATACCTTTGATGTACACGGGCGTATCAGTATACTTCTTTGGTTCTCCGCTAAGCAAGATAGCAGTCGCACCGTCAGATATTGGACTGCAATGAAGCAGCCTGATTGGGGATGCTATCATCGTTGAGTTCTTCACAGCCTCAACTGTGAATTCCTTATGGAATTGTGCCCACGGGTTCTTCATGGCGTTCTTGTGATTCTTCACTGCAGCTAGCGCGTAATCATCCTCTGTTGCTCCATACTTCTGCATATATAGTTGAGACATGAAACCGTACGCGGCTGGCTGTGTAGCTCCATACTTGATCTCTTCTGGAGCTCCTCCTCTTATCAGGATAGATGTTGTAACTCCTGTTGAGAGATGAGTCATTTTTTCGACGCCAACGACCAGTGCGTTTCGAGCTGAGCCTGATTCGATCATTTGCTTGGCCAAGTACGTTGCCATCCCACCACTAGCGCAAGCCACTTCTATCCTGAATGCTTCAGCTTGCGGATTATGCAGGTATCTTAACGCAACGGTTCCAATCTGATGTTGATTAGAGAACTGGTTGTCGACGTTACTTACGATCAATAGGTCTATGTCCGTTGAATCGATTCCTCCCTCAGCATTGGAGATTGCGCCCTCAATAGCACTCTCAAGTAGCGTTGGAATGTCCTCAGCGAGTCTGCCATATTTCGAGTGACTATACGCAACGATTCCGACTGTTATAGTCTTCCACACCCCAAAACGAAATGCTCTCCATTTCTTTGCTCGAAAACAAGCATGTTAATGGTTCTGCTTGAGATACGGATTTAAGGCTTCATTCCGAATCTCTCAGTGGGCAGTATCCCAATATTGAATATCGATGGGGCTCTATCGGATTACGGCTAGGGTATGTCTGCTAGGGATTGGAGGGCGTACAAGGAGGCTTTGAGGCGGGGCGAGATCCTGCTCGGAAGTTCTGTCCTCGAGAACATGCAACTCATTGCCGTACGTTTTGAATCTTGATCCTCGGCTTAACATGCTGAGAAAAGGAGTAAACACCCAAGTTAGTTAGCTAGAGAATCACATGTTCAGCAACTACAAGACTGACTTCTTCGGCCATGAAATTTCTTGCGTCGTCTTCGACTAAACGACCGATAGAAGACGCGAATGCAGCCTTGGCGAGCTCATGGCTATCAAACCAAAGCTCGGCAAATCCGTCGTAATCAGGCGTTTGGTTATCGGTTGTAATCGCCCTGTTGATCACGTACTTTCTAAGCCCAGGTAAATCCTTGGCCAAGGCGGCGTGCTTGTCGATCCAATAACGAAAGAATTGTTCGTCGGACATCTCGCTTCTTTTTCTGAGCAAATAAACGCACTTGATCAAGATCGACTCCTGACCATCGTACAGCCGCAATGCTAACTCGGTGTTCTTAAGCTTAATTAGCTATGGACAGAAGTTCAACATGGACCTATCGACAGTGCCTAAGGTTATGTATCATTGATTGCAGACTTAGCAGGAGTTGGATAGACATGGCTGTGACGAAGGCGGCCGTCTTGAAAGCTCCCTACAACATATCTCTAGAAGATGTTCAGAAACCTGAACCGGGAGTGCGGGAGATACTCGTTAGGGTGAGAGCAACAGGCATCTGCGGAACAGACGTAAAGATGTACTCTGGAAAGTGGAAGGTAAAGCTGCCATTGATAATCGGACATGAATCCACAGGGGAGGTCGCCGGAGTTGGGAAGGAAGTAACGGCGTTCAAAGTGGGCGACCGTGTAGTGATAAATCCAGTCTTCTCATGCGGAGAGTGCTATTATTGCATCAAGGGAAGGACCAACCTCTGCCTAAGCGGAGGGATGTTGGGAAGGGAAAGAAGCGGAACATATGCTGAGTACGTGGTAGTTCCTCAGCGTATGGCATTCAAGTTTCCTGACAACATCTCTTTTGAGAATGCAACCGTGATCGAGCTGCTTGTGACGGTTCTTCACGCTCAGAAGAGGATCAGGATCTTTCCAGGCGACAGCGTAGCGGTCTTGGGCCAAGGAGCGGCCGGCCTTCTACACACCCGATTGGCGAAGTTGTCTGGGGCAGATCCTGTAATCGTGATCTCAAGAAGTCAATGGAAGCTCGACCTGGCGAAGCGGTTTGGGGCAGACAAAATGGTCAATGCCACGACTGACGATGTTTGTGCGAAGATCAAAGAGTACACAGATGGTAGAGGCGCAGATGTGGTGATAGAATCTGTGGGTTCTCCGGAGACGATTAGACAATGTGTAACTCTGGTCAGACCGGGTGGAACAGTGTTGCTATTCGGTATCTGCCCAGAGCCTGTTGACGCATTCAATGCGTTCCCATTCTACTTGAACGAAATAGATGTTGTGGGATCGCGAGCTATGACTGACGAAGACTTCGAACCGTGCATAAGACTAGTGGCGTCCAATACTGTGAATGTAGAACCGTTGATTACGCATCGGTTTCCCTTAGGAAGACTCAAAGAAGGCCTTGATTTCATGTGCACATCCGCGACTGATGCGCTTAGGGTTGCCGTAATATCGTGACTCAGCGTTCGACGTGTATTTTGCCCGGTCAATGAATAGCATGAAGGTAATGAGAAGATCAGCCGTTCTCTTTTCTAGCGTCCGGTAATCACACTTCTTGCGCTACACGATAGAAGGTTTCGCGGTTACATGAAGACTTCTGATAGCTCAGTTATCCTAGCTTCTTGATCACAATTGTTCTAAACCTAAGGTTATTCCACCAAGAACCGAAAACTGGAAGTCATGGATTAATTACGACTTTGATGGCCCCATCCATTTTCTTCGAAAAGACTTCGAGCGCCTTTCCAAACTCGGTCAACGGAAAAGTATGGGTTATCAAAGGTTTGAAGTTCACTTTTCCCTTCTCAAGTAACATTATGACCTCGTCGCAGCTGTTTGGGTTCGCTCTAACGCCGTACACGTCTAGTTCGTTTAGGGCGATTCTGTCCATGGGTATCGTGATCTGTGCTCCTCCAGTAAGGCCGACGCAAATCACTGTTCCTCCCTGTCTGGGCAAGTCCAGTAGCATCTTGTATCCGCCGGTACTCCCGCTGGTCTCTATTACCACGTCGGCCCCCAAGCCATGGGTTTGGCTCTTGGTAATTGCTACGGCGTCTTCGTGCTGAGAATTGATTGTCAAGTCTGCGCCTAATTTTCGAGAGAGCGCCAATCCCGGTTCGCTGATATCTCCGTACCCTATCATGATTATCTTGCCCGCTCCGGCTGCTTGAGCAAATTGTTGGGCCATTAGCCCTATTGGTCCCGGACCGATAATGGCCACTATATCTCCAGGTTGGATGCGCCCTCGGTTTACAGCATGGAGACCAACGCCCCCTGTGTCAACGAGTGCGCCTTCGTCGAAGGAAACACTATCAGGCAACTTGTGAATACTCTTAATGGATATGGCACAATACTCGGCGTATCCCCCAGTTTCAGTGAACCCGTAGTGCTTATGGCCAGTTTCTTTCTTTCCGTAGTTGGCACATATGTTGTATTTTCCTTCTAGGCATCTCGGACAAATTCCGCATCCCTTCGAGGATTCAACGGCTACTTTGTCGCCCACTTTGTAACCGACAACCCCCGGTCCTACTTTGACTATTTCCCCAGCCCATTCATGACCTGGTATGAATGGGAATCCTGGCGGCCAAAAACCCGGATATTCTCCTGCGATGAGATGAGGGTCCGTACCGCAAATGGCTATCGACTTGACTTTGCAAAGTACTTCCTGGAAGCCCACTTCGGGCACCGGCACTTGTTCTATCTTGTAGTTGTTGGGACCGTAGAGAACTAGCGCATTCATTTTTTCGGTTATTATAGTTCCCTCTTTGATTATCTTCGATGTGAGGATTGCGCAAGATAAATGTGGTGAGTCATTCCTCAAGCCGGAATCAGGGTGACCTCGAGGAGAAGAGAATGCTCTGAAGAAAATTAACTACCAAATCAAACCACGAGACATCGTGTTGATTAGAACGGACGCAGCGACGCGGTATTACGATAAACCCGCATATCTCGCTGAACATCCTGGAATGACGCGAGAGGGAAACATTTGGCTTATCGACCAAGGAGTGAAGGTGATGGGCATTGATGCTCCAACATTCGACCTCCCGTTCAGTGTGATGCTAGCTCAGGGGAGGATATGGCCTGCGCACATGGTGATGAGAGAACGTGAATACTATCATCTCGAGAACCTTATCAACCTGGACAAAATTTCCAGACCTTTCGGTTTCAAGTTCGTGGCTTTGCCGATTAGATTCAAAGGGGCCAGCGCTACACCAGTCCTGGCTGTTGCTATTCTAGACGAGTAGGTTAGGGTAGAAGCTCCTTCCTGACTGGTGTGAAGACATCCAAACACAGCGTGTCCTCTAGAACCTCTAACCCATGCTCAACGTTACCAGGGAGGTGAGCGACATCTCCATCTCTTAGAATAGCGGCTTCCTTACCCACTATCTCGTACTTCACTTTCCCTTTCACAACGAAGCTAAACTGTTCTTCCGGATGTTTATGCTTTGGAACAATACAACCTTTCTTGAACGTAATCATGACGAGCATGCCCCTCTCGCCGACAACGAATCTTCGAGAGAGTAGTTCGTTGACCTTGTCTTTGTGGTCAGTAAGTTCATCCCATTTGTAGAAGCTCATCAGAATAACCTGCTTAAGGGATTAGCAACTTAGCGAGTGCTACGAGTCGAGAGCGCATCAAATAGACTTTTCCTCAAATTGCCAGGTCAAGTCCTCAGACGTGTAGTACTGCAAAAACTTAACTAATCTGTTTCCTATTCGCGCCCACCGCAACGAAACTGAGGACATTGAACGCAGTAGGTAAGAGATAATGCGAGTTTGCCTGTTTTCGGAAGGCAGCACAGAGTCGAAGTTATTGCTGGGCAACAAGGGCGCTGAGCTAGCGGAAATGAAACGGTTGGGTCTAACTGTTCCGCCTGGCATCATAATCACAACCGACGCTTGGAGAGAGTACAAAACTAATCGCACTCTTTCAGAGGACCTCAAAACGGAGATCACTGAGAAGCTCAAAGTAATAGAACACGAAAGTGGAAAAACGTTTGGGGCACAATCGAATCCACTTTTGGTTTCAGTTCGTTCGGGGGCACCAGTTTCGATGCCCGGAATGCTAGATAGTATTCTTAACCTAGGTCTAAATGACGTAACAGTAATCGGACTCATTGAACAAGCTCACAACGAGACATTTGCGTACGACTGCTATCAGAGATTTGTAAGCTCATTCGGCAGAATAGCTCTAGGCATACCTGGAGACAAATTTGAGGAGATAGTGGAGAAATACGGTCGCAAGTCCAACTTGAAAAGTAACTGGAATTTGCCGGTTAACGTGCTAAAGGATCTCGTAACTGAATACAAGGCTCTAGTTGAGAGGGAGACAGGAAAGCAGTTTCCCGATGATGTATACGACCAACTCTTCCTAGCAGTTGGGGCTGTGTTTGATTCCTGGTTTTCCCAAAGAGCTGTCACGTACAGGCAAGCCCAAAACATCCCGAATGACCTAGGCACGGCTGTTCTAGTTCAGTCAATGGTTTTTGGAAACATGGGCAATGACTCAGGAACTGGTGTAATGTTCAGCCGGGACCCGTCTACCGGAGAAAAAAGAATGTACGGGGAGTTCTTACTAAATGCGCAAGGGGAAGATCTCGTTTCCGGTGTCAGAACGCCCGAACCAATCGATTCCTTGCGTGAGAAACTTCCCGAAATCTACGATCAATTAGCACGCATCTGTAAGACACTCGAGAAGCACTTTAGAGACATGCAAGACACCGAATTTACAATCGAGAAGGGCAAACTCTACGTTCTACAGACCAGAAGCGGCAAACGGACTTCCCAGGCGAGGGCGAGAATCGCGTTCGACATGTACAAAGAGGGTATCATTAGCAAAGAAGATGCCGTGAGCGTAATACGCTCCATTCCTTTGCAAGAACTTACCGTGCGACAAAAGGATCCACGCATCAAGCTGCAAACTCTGGCAAAAGGCTTACCAGCGTCGCCGGGAGTTGCCACAGGCGTTGTGGTTTTCGATTCCAATGAGGCTGTTAGGCTAAGTGAAGAAGGAAAGAAAGTTATTTTATTTAGACCTCAGACGTCGCCTGAAGATATCCGAGGTATTTTGGTTGCCGAAGGCGTCGTGACCGCTCGAGGGGGCATGACTAGCCACGCCGCTGTCGTAACGAGAAGTTACGGCAAACCCTGTATCGTGGGTTGCGAGGAAATTGAAATCGATGTTGCGGCTCAGAGATTCGAGGTTAAACGAGGGCAATCACAAACCATAGCAGTCGCGAAGGGCGATATTGTAAGCGTTGATGGAACTGAAGGACTTGTCATATTGGGTGAGATACAACAGGTGACCCAGAGCGTTAGCGAGTACGTCAAAGAGCTCCTAACTTAACCCCGATTTTGTTGCAGAGACGGTTGAGGCAGGAGCGCGTGCCGCGCTAAGATAGGTTCGTAAATTCGCATGACTTTGGCGATGCCCCTGACGGTCATAGCCTTTCTACTCGGGAAAAAGGTGCTTTACGACGATTGTAGTGTCAGCCACTCTAGCAGCTCTTTCTCAGGAAGATTCACTCGACTCTTTGCTTCCCTGAAAGTTTTAGGAGACTCTCGTGCATCTCGAACCATACGTTGTGATAGGAATCCCTTGCTACCACCATATACTTCATGTTTCCCGCATTTATCTGCTGAAGCGCTAAGTCGAATCTCTGATAATATCTTGGGTACGTAGGGACTAGCTGCGATATGTTGCCGATGAGGATTTTGATTTCTCCGTGGATTTGAGCGAGTTCCTTCATTATAGCTTGGTCATATTGCGGGTCGCTATGATCGTTCGGTACCTTGCCGTCCTTCATCTGCCAACGTGCAACGAGCCCCTTGTACCTAACGTTGACTTGTTCGAATTGATCGGAGTATCGCAGAATGTCTTCTTTCCGTCCGCTCTTATCGAGGAGTAGATTACGGTGCTCTGTCGCTGCTTTTTCTCCGGTGGGCTCGATCTGCAAATCGGAGACTTTGATTCTTTTGATGAATCCCTTCTCACACAGGTTTTGAAGAACCTTTGGATCGAGATCAATATCAGCTGCTAAGTTCGGTTCTTTCACAACTTTGTAAGTATCAATATAGTCGAGAATTGCAAACTCTTCATTATTCAACACAGGTGTTCACCGATCAGGACCCGTTTCCAATTGAATTGTAACGTGTTAGAAGCCTGTCGGTTCTCATGTGTCAATGATCAATTTCCCCCGATTCGATTAATCTATCAACCTCATCCAGGACTGCTTGGGGTGTACTCGCTTTGACGAAATAGTAGGGCCTGTCGCTCGCAAAATCATTTGCGAAAGCCGCGCGGCGTTCTCTAAGTTCAACAGTCTCTATCACTGGCATCGGAATCGTAGGGGTTACAAGTGAATTTGCCTGATAGAAGTCCGATAGTGAACAAAAGGTTTGATATGCCTTCTCAAAGTGGCTCATTCTTGAGGATGCGAAATCATAGTTTCCATCAATACTAGGCAGTACTACCGCCTCGATACGCTTCGCTCGCTCTTTTGCGGCCTTGAACTCCGGTAGCCCTTTGAAGAATTTCGCCACGCCGGCTGTGGCTTCTGGTTTGTCAACACGCTCAGTTCCTTTGCTCCTCGATTTCAGGAAAACTTCTTGACTTCCTTCAAGCGGCCGACCCTTTCTATCGACTATTAGACATTCGGTTGCGATTATCTCTCCGCCGCGGTTACAGGCTTCTATGAGGCTCATCGTTTTCCCGTGGTTTGAATCCCCGCTCATGAACAAGAGAGACTTTCCACGGTATTGCGCTGCCGACGAATGGAACAGGTGCATATTCTTCTTTTCCAGTTCTCGTGCGAATATGGGAATAGTAAGCCGATTGAGTTCTCCTTGGGCCCAATCACCTCGCAGCACGAGAGACTTCTGCTTCCACAAAAGGGCCTTACGACCGGGTGCAACTCTTTGCCAAGTCAGATCCGGGCTCTTCTTGACGGGGTGTTTCCTCTCCGTAACTGTTCCTAGTCTATAGGACAAATAGGTCATGTCGGCTAGCGGTGAACCGTCACCATCTTGCCTGTAACTGTCAGTTCGCACCGATGCCCCAAGTTTCACAAGTTCATTTGTGATTTTCTGCAAACGACATTCTTCCGAAGTGTCATGATTGTAACGGCGATCCGCTGTTTCGTTTGCTAGTTTGATGACTCCGCTCAAAAACCCTACTATTTTGTGAGGGGCAAGTTACCTATGGTGGC
>Ga0326728_10020105_pt1 | contig 12808 bp, 10 predicted proteins | sample MB3enrmetagenome_FD_207602 | JGI IMG/M metagenome (GOLD analysis project Ga0326728, IMG submission 207602) | Lab enriched peat soil microbial communities from McLean, Ithaca, NY, United States - MB31MN | ecosystem: Environmental > Terrestrial > Soil > Wetlands > Peat | place: USA: New York...
CGCGGCTCTTCCTCGCGCAGGGAGCAGGGTATGGGTCTCGGTCTATCGATCGTAAAGACGGTGGTCGAGTCGCATGGGTGGGAGATCGAGTCGCGGCCGGGCCGGGACAAGGGTGTTGTCTTCATCCTGACGATTCCCTCCGGGATGTAAGCCTTTTACCTAGGCGAGGCCTCTTGTAGAGGGGCAGACAGTAATCTTAGGTCATTGTATATTCAAAATATGTCAAAAAGGTTCATTTCAAGCAATTCCTGACATTTTTGTTTTACCGTTATCGAAGGTTCTCTCCTATCTCGCGGAACGAGGGCAGTCGTAGCGGAAGACCGTGTTTTATAAGGAGTGATCCTATGTCGCTTCGCTCTAAACTCATCGGCTCCTTTTCTTTCGTCGCTTTTTTCTCGCTCATCGTCGGCATCGTAGGGCTCAGGAACATGGGAATCATCAATTCCTTGACTCAGTCCATGTATCAGCGTCACGTCCTCGGCCTCTCCTACGTGAAGGAGGCTGACATCGATCTCCTGGTCGCGAACCGTAGTGAGAAGAATTTCCTGCTCGAGACGAGCGTCGAAGGGCGGTCGGCAAGGAAGCAAAACTGGCAGAAGTACGTCGCGTCGGTAAAGGACTGTCTCGATAAGGCGGAGCCGCTCACCACCTCGGCCGAAGGCAGGCAGAAGCTCGCCGCGGCGCAGGCGGCCTACCAGGCTTGGCTGCCGGCCTCCGCCAGAGTCTTCGAACTCGGAGAGCGCGAGGCCTTCGCGAGCGCCTCCGCGGCGAGCTCCTACTCCTCCGGCGTCGCCCGCACGAAGACCGACGACCTCGAGGAGGCGGTCGCCGCTCTATCCCAAGTGAAGGCCAAGAACGCAGCGGCCGCGGTGGCCGACAGTCAGAGAGTCTACGCCTCGAGTGTGCTCTTCCTCTCCCTCTTTATCGCAGGCGCCATAATACTGGGCGTCGTTATAGGCCTCTTCGTCTCCGCCTCCATCGTGCGGACCGTTGGTGGCGAGCCCGCCGAGATCGAGGCCATAGCGGGGCGCGTCGCTCGCGGCGATTTAGCGATCGACACGTCGAAGAAGGAGAGCGCCACAGGCATTAATCGGGCGCTCCTCGATATGGTTGAAAGGCTTCGCGGAATCGTTGGCGGCGTGAAGACGGTTTCGGCCCAGGTCGCGTCGGGAAGCGAGCAGATAAGCTCCACCGCTCAAGATCTGAGCCAGGGGACGGCAGAGCAGGCCGCGAGCGCCGAGGAGATCTCAAGCTCCATAGAGGAGATGGGTGCCATGATACGCCAGAACGCCGATAGCTCGGATGCTACCGATCTTATGGCCCGCAAGGCCGCATCGGGCGCCGAGGAGGGCAACCGCGCCGTGCTCGAGGCGGTCTCGGCCATGGGTAAGATATCCGAGCGCGTTGTCATCATCGAGGAGATCGCCCGACAGACCAATCTTCTCGCCTTGAACGCAGCCATCGAGGCTGCGCGCGCAGGCGAGGCGGGCAAGGGCTTCGCCGTCGTGGCGAGCGAGGTTCGCAAGCTCGCCGAGAAGAGCCAAGTCGCCGCGCGGGAGATCACCGACCTCTCCGCCTCCTGCTCATCCACTGCGACGATGGCCAGCGGCTGTATCCAAGCCATCGTCCCCGACATCGAGAAGACGGCTTCCCTTGTCCAGGAGATCAGCGCCGCCACGCGAGAGCAGAGCGCGGGATCGGATCAGATTGCGAAGGCCATGACCCAGTTCGACGCGGTCATCCAACAGAACGCCTCGGCGAGCGAAGAGCTTGCGTCGATGGCCGAAGAGCTTTCAGGCCAGTCGATGCAGCTCTCCGAGGCGATGGCCTTTTTCAATCTCGGTTGACGGAACGACCCTAAGCTGTCTTTACAGGCCGCGGGGATCAAAAATGACTCCGCGCCTCCGAGAGAGGCGGACTGCCGCTAAGCGCGGTCTGACAAAAATAGCGCGGAGCCCTCCGAGGAAAGTCGGGCCCGCGCCATTTTGTCAGGCCGCGCTCAGAAGTAAGCCCGCGCGACATCATTGCAACCTGGAGTGCCTCGGGTTTTTTATATGCTTCGCCCTTTGTCGTCGGCGAGGCTCGAGGCGAGGGCAGCTGTGGCGACTATTAGTCGGGCGACTTTCAGTCGCCAGATCTCTGCACGAGCCCGGAGCCGCTGACATGACGCGATACGGCGGGGTCGCCCCAGTAGCGAACGTCGCCCGAGCCGCTTATATGCGCGTCGAGTGTCTGTACCACCCGCATTTCGACGCGGCTCGACCCGCTTGAGCCAATCCTAGCCTCTTGGGCCGCGAAATTGCGGGCATCGACGTCGGCGGAGCCCGAGAGGGAGAGCTCGGCGTTTACGGCCGAGCCCATGACCGAGACATCGCCCGAGCCGGAGCAGCGGAGCTTGAAGTCACCAGATTGCACGATGGCCTTTATGGCGCCCGACCCGGAGGAGCCGAAGGAGACGCTCTGGTAGTCCAATCCCACGGCCTTGATATCGCACGAGCCGGAGAGGGAGGCGGAGAACTCGTTCCCCGAGAAAGCGTCGACTTCGATTTCGCCCGAGCCCGAGCAGGAAATATTCGAGAGCTCGGGCAGGGTGACGTCGAAGGAGAGCTCGGTCTTCCGCACTACCCACAGGGAGTGCTTGAAGCCGAGATGCAGCTTGTCGCCCGAGACTCTCGTCGAGATGTATGGCAGGAGATTTTCGTCGCTCGTCACTTCGATTTTGTAGTCGCCGCGATGGAGCCTGACCGTGCATGAGCCCGAGACGCCGATCGAGCTGAAGTCCGTCTCGAAGCGCTCCTCCGTCTCGATATCCCCGTTACCCCACAGTATGCGCATAGCCTTTACCTCTCGAAACCGACACAGAGCTCGCCGTCCGAGAGCCGACCGCGAAAGCCGCGTTCCCGTCCGATCCGTCTCATGGCCGTTTCAAGAATAGAGAATAATGCTTCGAGCGAGGGATAGGCAAGCGCGATGCGCGTTACAACTCGATCGGCCGCCTATTGTCCGAGAGCCTGCGCATGAGGTAATCCCGGTCGAGGCCTAAGTCCGAGACGATGGAGCGCAGCTGTTCGGCCGACAGGAGGTTCTGCTCGGCGTAGAGGTAGACGAGTTCGCGCTCGGCGAGGGCCGGCAGGCGCAGGGCCTCGAGCATCTCGGGGCAGGGTTCGTCGCAGGCCAAGTGTCTCGCGGCAAGGCTCGACGCGAGCCGAGACTGGGGCGATCTTCCCGCCACCGCCGCGAGTTCGGCGAGGAGGGGTTTTGTGTCCCCGCGTGCGGCCGTTTCGCCTAGGGGCTTAAGGGCGAAGAAGGTGTATTCCTTGGCGGGCAGGTAGTGGTGAGCGTCGCAGCGCGTGCAGTAATTGGGCTCGTGCCCGTCTTCCTTGGTCCTGTCCCCACCGATGATGATCAGGGGATCGAAGTAGGGGGCCGGGCATTCGACGCCGCCGACGCTGTAGTAACGGTAGGTATACAGCGAGTCGGCGAGGCAGTCCTTGTGCTCGCAATAGGCTGTGAGGGGGAAGACGTCCGTCGCGATATCGAGAAGCAAGCGTGCGGTCTGGTTGAATATTTCCCTTCGAAAGTTGAGGACGAGCGTCGGGCAGACGAAGACGAGACCGCGTCGCTGTGACTCGTCCTTCATGAGGTAGGCCAGCCTCTCGTCGAAGAAGGATGCCTCGTCGACTATCCAAGTGCCGACCTCCGGGTTCTCCGCGAGAAGGCTCTCGAGGGCGAAGGAGTCGGCCGCTGGGCCTATTCGGTCGCCGCAGCGCACGTAGCCGCCCCGGTAGGCGAGCGCGTCGGGCGGATAGTCGGGAAAGCGCGCCGAGTCGAGGCTCGAACGCACGACGAAGATGTCGCGCCTGTCCGCCCCGTCGGTCGTCGTTTTCTTTTTCGCGTCGCCTGACTTGGCCCTGGCGATAAGACTGTCGCGCCACATGCGCGCCGAGAACTCGGTCTTGCCCGAGCCCATCGGGCCGATAACGAGAATGCGCCTTCCGGGGCGTACGAAGTCGAAGTGGTTGAATGGGTGATGCACCTGGAGGAGGGGGAAGCCCAGGTTGCGCAGGAGGCTCGCCGCTTCTCCCATGGAAGACCTTTCGACGTCCATGCCGGTCAATCTTCCGTGCATGGGCCTACCTTAGCATCGCGACATTGGCCCTGATCCTCCTCTCGCCGAAGGCGAGGTACTTGAAGGGGTGGATGTCGAGGGCATTGGGATACCATCCGTCGATATAGTCGGTGTCGATGACGTTGGCCGCGAGGCTGTGGTAGAGGGGGAGGACCGCGGCCCCCGAAAGGAGCCGTGTCTCCGCGGTCGCGAGCGCCGCTAGTCTATCGTCGCCTGACTTCTGCGCGGCATCGTCGAGGAGCTTGTCGTAGTCGGGATCGTTTAAACCAGCGTCGTTGAGGTTGGAGTCGGCGGACCACATCTGGAGGAAGGACAGGGGATCGGCGAAGTCGCCTATCCAGCTCGTCGAGGCGAGTGTCCACCCACCCGCTTGGGCACCGGATCGCACGGCGGCGAAATAAGAGGCCGCGGGCACGGACTTTATCTCCACGGAGAGATCGGGCAGCTTTTCCCATGCACCCTTCATGAGCTCGGCTACCCGCTGCGCGTCGTCGCTTCCCTCGGGAAGGAGAAGGGTCAGCTTGGGCAGGGCGGCGCCGTTCTTGTGGCCAGACTTCTCGAGAAGGCGCATCGCCTCCTCCTGGTCCGAAGCTTCGATGCCCTTGGCCGCTTGGTAGCTCGCGAAGGGAAGGACGAGGGTCTTGGCCGGGGCCAGGTACTTGTCCTTCGCGCGAAGCGCGTCCCAGGGCAACAGGAGGGCGAGGGCACGCCTGACGTCTCGGTCATTCCATGGAGCGCTCCCGCAGTCGAAGAACCAGTAGTGAGTGCTGAACATGAGGCCGATCTGTATGGAGCCTTGGCCGAGAAGCGTGTCGAAGCTCATGGGGCCGGCGAGCCAGTGTATCGACCCGTCGTCGAAGCGCCTGGTCGCGTCCTTGTCGTCGTCGGTGAAGATCGCGCGGATGCGGGGGACCTTCACGGAAGCCGCGTCCCAATAGCTCTCGTTCTTGACCATGAGGAGCCCTGAGTCGTCGAAGGACTTGAAGGTATAGGGCCCGTTGGTCGGGAAGGGAAGGGAGGCCTTCCAGTCTTTGCCGGAGGCAAGCATCGAAGGATGGATTGGCGAGAAGGAATGGTGGCACAGGAGCCTAGTGAAGTAATCGGCCTTCGACTCGAGCTTCACTTGGAGGATTTTATCGGAGATGACCGAGATACCGACGTTCGAGGCGTCCTTGGATTTACCCAGGCGATAATCGCGAACGCCGGCGATGATGTCGAAGAACTCTCCGTAGTCCGCTTTGGTCGCGGGCTCTATGGCGCGCATCCATGCATCGCGGAAGTCACGGGCGAGAAGGGGCGAGCCGTCTGACCATCGCGCATCGTCGCGGATGTAGAAGGTGTAGGTTTTGCCGTCCTGGGACTTCGTGAAGGAGCGGCAGGCGGCGCGCACGGGGTCAAGGCTATTGGGGTCGTAGGAGAACAGGCCCTCGTAGGTAGCCGAAAAGACCTGGGCCTCGGCCGAATAGATCGAATGATGCGGGTCGAACTGAAAGTCCAGGACGTTGAACGCGACGACGAATTCCTCAGGTTTAGGCTGAGTCGTCTCCGACGGCTGCGCCCACGCCCCGCCGGACGTGGCAAGGGCTAGTACTAGGGCGACGAATGCAATGTCTATCCTCTTGTCCATGCAGTCTCCTTTAGGGAGCATCCTTGATGCCCAGGCGCCTCATCTGCTCGGTCTCTTCGCGCTGCGCGACGTACTCGTGCTTCTTCTGGTTGGCCTTGATGACAGCACCCTTGATTGTGGTGATCTCGGCGCGGACGAGCTTGACCCTCGACTTGGCTTCTCCTACCGTCTCCGCTTTAAAGAACTCCTCGAGGGCGACGAAGATACGGATGGATCGCTGTATCTCCTCGATGTTCCGCTGCAGGAACTTGTAGGCCTGATCGTCCGTCATGCCCTCGATCCTCTTGATCGCGGGGCCCTGGCGCTGCGCAAAGGAGGAGAGGATACGGGCCTTCTTGTTCGTCTCCTCGGCGAATTTGCCGAAATCGATCGCTTCCGTGGTCCGCGATCCCGTGACCGGATCGGCGAATGAGACTTGATAGACCAGGCCCTTGTCCTCCGGGGAGAAAAGCTTGCGGATCATGCGTTTGAGGCGCGCCCCCAGCCCCTGATCGAGGGATGAAAGGAGGGAGGAGTCGTCCTGGAGCTTTGCGACCGCTTCTTCAAGCGCAAAGGAGGCGGCGGACAGGGCGCGCGCGCCGTCTATGATGACGCCCTTGAAGGATTTCTCTTGGATGCTGACGGGCTTTTTCTCCTCGGCTATCGCAAGGCGCCGCAGCAGGTCGTCGCGCAGCCGCGGACCGTCAGAGGAGAAGTCCTCGAGGAGGATCTCCTCTATCAGCTCGGGGTAGAAGGGGAGCTCCCCCGAAACTTCGGCAAATTTTCGCTTGACGACTTTGATTGCTTCCTCACGATGGGCGATCGCGAGGTCGGCGTCGATCGGGAGTCCCGGCATAACGATCTGCCTGACTTCGAGTTTGTAGCGTTCCTTGTGGTACTCGGTGAGCGCCTTGAGGCAGGCGATGATGTCTCGGCTCGCCTTGTCCAGCTGATTGGCCGCGTCGGCGATGAGGCCGCCGGAGAGCTCGTCGGTTCCCTTCTTGACCATCGCCGCGATCTCGGCGAGCGCGCGTGTGTTCAGCTGGGTACTCGTCTCGGTGAACTGGGCGAAGTTGAAGTACCGTACGAGGGCGAGGAGGCGCTTGATGCGTCCCATCGTGAGGAAATCACAGCTGAACTGGTAGTAATTATTGAGAAAATCGAGGTAAGCCTCGAACTGAGAGACGCGTACAGACATCTGGTCGGCCTTCTCCGATTCGGCGAAGGGACTCTCCGAAGGGATCGTGACGTCCGAGATTTTGAGATCGTATTTATATGGATCGTCGCCGAGGACACCCTTCTTGTGGAGAATGGCGCTCATCCCAACGAAGGCCGATTGGAATAACTTGAAGGCCTCTTTTAGCTTCACGAGATCCGTTCGGTCTAACTTGTCCCTCTGCGCGTCCAGTCTTTCCTCGAGCTGATGCGCGAAGGCCTGCGAATCTTCCATAAATAGAATAGTATCGTGTAAATCAGCCCTTGAGGCAAGCATGGGACTAGCTCAAGGGTGTACTATATATATGAAAGCTAACCACGGACTAATCTTCGGTCTCGTCCTTGCCGCTCTATCCCTCCTTTTTATTGCCTGCGAACAGATCTCGCGCCCAAACAGCCATACCCTCCGCCTATCCCTGCCCGCGGCTCCCTCTTCCTGGGCCTTCCTTCCCGAGCTTGAGCTGGAGGTTTCCTGGCGGGATGAGAAAGGCACGTGCGTTATGTCCAGGGCGCCCTTTGGCACCGCCTTGACGATCACCGTCGAGCGGGGGGTGCCTCAGGCTATTCTAGCTTTGCCCTTGTCCAGGGGTAGAGCACTGCGACCCGCCGGAATTCTCTACCCCGAGGGGCTCGAAAGAGGAGAGAGGGAAGGGGACATCGACCTCTGTCACCTCGACTGGCTAGGCGGTTATTCCGCAAACTTGTGGCGCCTCCTCGAGTCGAGGGGCGTCGATCCATGCAGTTTCGACCTCACTAGGCTTGTTGACGAGGCATCGGCCCGTTGTTCCGATCCCTGGATTATCGAACCCTACGAGGTTGCGAGGCGACTAGTATCTTCGAGTTTTCGACTGAGCCTATATAAAAACGGAGATTCCTTCCCCGTTATCCTGCCCGATTCGGCCTGGGCCCCCGAGAGTCCTTTCCCCCCGGCTACAGACTCGATTGTCTCTCTCCCGGCGGGGCTCTGGCGCTTCCTGGGCTCCCAAAACGAATTGTTCGTATCGGTAGACGAGCAGGGAGAGATCGCTTTCGTTCGCTTCTAGGCGAGATAAACTACTAAAGCGGGATCCTGATCCTGAAGGTCGAACCCTCGCCCTCCCAACTTTCGACTGAGACGTCTCCGCCGTGGGCTATGGCGATGTGCTTCACGATGGCCAGACCGAGCCCTGTTCCCCCGAGTTCGCGGGAACGGGCCTTGTCGACTCGGTAGAAGCGCTCGAAGATACGATTTAAGTCACTCGCGGGAATGCCAAAACCTTGGTCGCGGACCTCGATGAGGAGGAAGCCCTCCTCCCCCCAGGCCGAGACGAGTATGGTCGTATCTGGCGGCGAATATTTCACCGCATTATCTATGAGGTTGACGACCGCCTGCTCGAGGAGGGCAGCCTCGGCCTTCGCCTTGAGCTCCTCGTCGCACTCGACCAAGACTGATATGCCTTTCCCGGCGGCCTTGGGCAGGATAGCCTGCCTCGCCCCCTCGAGGATGGACTCTATCGAGGTCAGTTCGGTTTTTAGGCGCGAGCCGTCCTCGCGCTCGAGAGAAGCGAGGGACAGAAGGTCCGAGATGAGGTTCTCCATCCTGGCAGCGTTGCGCTCTATAATGCCGACGAAGCGACGCGCCTGTTCGGGCTCTTCGAGCGCGCCCTCGCGCAGGCTCTCCGCGAAGCCTTTGACCAGCTGCACGGGAGTCCGCAACTCGTGCGAGACGTTGGCCACGAAGTCGCGCCTAACGCGCTCTAGCCTGCGAAGTGTGGTAATATCGCCGAGCACGAGAACGACCCCGCCCGAGCCGCCCCGCGCATCGCCCTTGAGCGGGGCCGCGAGGGCCCTGAATACGCGTTCGGACGACGAAGGGAAGAAGAGGCTGATCTCGGCTTCCTCGTTCTGCCCGGACTCGAGGCAGGATGCGGCGACTTCTTGGAGAGCGCTCGAGCGGGTCGCCTCGAGGAGGCGCTTGCCTGTGCTATCGCCCTCGAGGCCGAAAAGGGTGCGCGCCGCGGGATTGACTATGCGGATTGCGAGGCCTGAATCGAGGGCGAGCACCGCCTCGGACATCGCGTCGAGTATGGCTTCGAGCTCGCGGCCTTGGGATTCGGCGGCCGCGATGCGCGCGTTTATCTCGGACGCCATTGAGTCTAGCGTCGATGCGAGAACCTGCATCTCTTCGGGATCGGCGGCGCTCAAGGCCAAGGCACCCTCGGTTGTCGACGCCGCAAGCCCTGAGCCGTAAGACCGCGCCGCCCGGGCTAGGGCCGCGATGGGGCGGCTCGTCATGCGGCTGAAGGCCCAGGCCGCCGCGATGGCCGCGACGACGAAGGCCAAAGCCGCGAGGGCGAGGGTCCAGCGCGAGCTCGCGAGGGCGCGGTCGAAGTTGGGCACGTGGAGGGCGAGCCTGAGTACACCCGCTATCGGGCCGCTCACATCGCGTACGGGGGCCGATGCATCGCCGCGGTTTATATAGATGGGCGCCGCGGCGTAGACGAGCTCTTCGCCTACGGTCGCCGACCTACGGCGCGAGACCGAGGGGCGGCCGGAGAGCGCTGAGGCTACTTCGGGCCGCTCCTTGTGGTTTTCCATGCCGCGGGGATCGGCCTCGCTGTCCGCGAGGACGACACCGTCAGGCAGTATCAAGGTGACGCGATAGCCGCCTTCGGCCGCCGCTTCCGCGAAACGCCGCGCAGCATCCACGTTCGAGATTCCGTCGGCGGGGAAGGCCGCCGCGAGGGCTCGCGCGGCACGGCTGAGCGATTCTGCGCTGGCCCTGGTATAGCCGGAACTCAAGACGGCCCCGCTTACTAGGGCGAACACTAAAGCCGCCGCGAGTATGGCCACCGAAAGCAACATGAGGCTTCGCCCGAATAGGGCGCGCCCAAAGAGGGCGCGGTCGAAAAGCCATTTTTTCAAGCTTTTAGTCTCTGAGGCGATAGCCGACGCCTCTAACGGTTTCGATGTCCTCGCCGCCGGAGCCGAGCTTGCGCCTGAGCGAGAGAATCTGGACGTCGACCGCCCGGTCGGTGACGGGATAATCCCTGCCCTTTACCGCGTCGATGATCTGACTGCGCGAGAAGACCCAGCCGGGGCTTCTCAGGAGGAACTCGAGGATGGCGAACTCGGTCGCGGAGAGGTCGACCTTCTGGTCCTTGACTCGAACTTCATGCCGCGCCGAATCGAGCCGTATGTCGCCCTTGGAGAGGGAAGTCTCGGCATTGGCGGAGTGGCTCGCGAGGTCGACCGTCCTGCGCAGCGCCGCTCGGATACGGGCCGCGAGCACCTTGGGGCTGTAGGGCTTTACGACGTAGTCTTCCGCCCCTAGCTCCAGGCCAGACACTATGTCGGACTCCTCGCCCTTCGCCGTGGTCATGATGACTGGAAGCCTCTTGCGGCCGGGATCGGCCTTGATCGCGCGTAGTACCTCGAGCCCATCCATCCCGGGGAGCATGATATCGAGGACGACGCAGTCGGGATTCGAGACGGGAAGGGCAGCGAGGCCTTGTTCCCCGTCGGGGGCCATCGTGATGGTCCACCCTTCCTTTGCGAGCGAGAAAGAGAGCAGCTCCCGAATGTCTGGATCGTCCTCGATGATGAGAATGGAGGCTTTCGACATACGTTTAGTCGTTCAGCTCCACGTGACGGCCTTCTACCATGAAGACGACTGCCTCGCAAATGTTTGTCATGTGATCACCCAGACGTTCGAGGAAGCCTGAGGTGTTGAGCAGTTTAGTGGCGCGTTCGATCTGCTCGGGGTGCTCGCGCATGAGCTCGATAACCTCGTTGATCATTTGCTTGTGCTCGGCGTCGATTTTATCGTCCATGGCAGCAACGAGCCTGGCCTTGTCCGCGTCTTGGTTAAGGAAGGCGTCGACAGCGCCGCGGATCATCTCGCACTCGATATCGGACATCCTGCAGAGCCTATCGATCTGGCGGAAGGGAGGCTCTCCTGCGAGCTTGATGGCAGCCTTGGCGATGTGGTTCGCGTGGTCGCCCGCGCGTTCGAGGTTGTCCGTGACTTTGAGCACGGTCACGAGCTCCCGAAGGTCGCGCGCCACTGGCTGCTGGGTCGCGATGAGGACCGCCGCCTGGTCCTCGATCTTGAGCTGGAGGGCGTTGATGAGCTCGTCCGAAACCTTTACCTCCTTGGCCAGTTCGACGTTCTGGGTCTTGAGGGCCTCGGTGGCTTTGCGAAGGTTTTCCTCGACTCTCGTGCCCATGGCGAGCACGTCGTGATTGAGCCGTGCGAGTTCCTCGAGGAAATGGATGCGCGCTTGCATAAAATAGTCCTCCGGACGGGGCTTAAACCCCAGCCATAATAATCGTGTTTCTATCGGATAGTCTAATCCTTAACCGTTTGCCGAATCAACCAAACCGGCCCGAGATGTAGTTCTCTGTCCTCTTGTCTTTCGGGTTGAAGAATAGCTCTTTGGTCGGCGCGAACTCGACAAGCTCTCCGTGAAGGAAGAAGCCCGTGCTATCCGATACTCGGCCAGCCTGTTGCATGTTGTGCGTGACGATGACAATAGTATAGTGCTTCTTGAGCTCGTCGAGGAGCGTCTCTATCTTGGCGGTCGATATCGGGTCGAGGGCGCTGGTAGGCTCGTCCATCAAGAGGACGTCCGGCTCGACAGCGAGGACGCGCGCTATGCATAGTCGTTGTTGCTGGCCTCCCGAGAGGCCCATCGCGGATTTATGGAGCCGGTCCTTCACCTCGTCGAAAAGAGCCGCGTTCACGAGGCTTCGCTCGACGAGCTCGTCCAGCTTCCTGCGTTCGGCACCGGAACGGGCCTTCAGGCCGTGCACGCGCGGCCCGTAGGCTATGTTGTCGTAGATGCTCATGGGGAAGGGGTTGGGCTTCTGGAAGACCATGCCTATCCTTTTGCGCAGCTCGATGACGTCGGTCTCGGGGGAGAATATGTCCGTTCCGTCGTAGAGCACTTTACCCTCGATCCTCACGGCGTCGATAAGATCGTTCATCCTGTCGAGGACCCTGAGGAAGGTCGACTTGCCACAGCCCGAAGGGCCGATGAGGGCGGTTATTGCATTAGGCGACACTTGTATAGCCACCTTCTTGAGCGCCTGGGTCTGAGCGTACCAGAGATCTAGGCCCTGGACGTCGAACTTGGGTCGTGCCGTTTCCATTGTTTTCCCCTTGATTCCTGCGTCGTCGCCATTGTCGCTTTTCATTGCTGGCTTCCCATGCGCTCGATAAGGCGCCTTGCGACGAAGTTGAAGAGAAGGACTATGACGATGAGTACTGTCGCCGTCGAGAAGGCGCGGTCGAAGGATATGCCCTCGGCGAAAAGGAGATACACGTGCGAGCTGAGCACACGGGCCGAAGAGAAAAGCCCCTTCGCGAGCTTGTAGTCCGAGCCCATCGTGAAGATGAGGGCCGCAGTCTCACCGACCGCCCTGCCCACGCCGAGGATGAGCCCAGTAAGTATGCCGCTCGCGGCGGCCGGTATCGCGACCTTGACGATCGTTTGGAGTTTGGTCGCGCCGAGGGCGAGCGATCCTTCCAGGAGCGATCCAGGCACCGACTTCAGGGCCTCTTCGGAGGTGCGCACGATGGTTGGCAGTATCATGAGGCTCAAGGTGAGGCACCCCGAGAGCAGGCCGAAGCCGAAGTGCAGTATGTTGACGAAGAAGAGAAAGCCGAAGAGGCCGAAGATAATGGAGGGTATGCCTGCGAGAGTCTCCGTCCCGAGTCTCAGTATGCGAACGAGCGGGCCCTGTTTCGCGTATTCGACGAGATACACCGCCGCCGCGACGCCTATCGGGGCTGAGATCAAGATGGTAATTATGAGCATAAAAAACGTGTTGAGGATGATGGTCGAGATGCCGCCCACCTTGCCCGAGAGCCGCGG
>Ga0326728_10020106_pt1 | contig 12807 bp, 13 predicted proteins | sample MB3enrmetagenome_FD_207602 | JGI IMG/M metagenome (GOLD analysis project Ga0326728, IMG submission 207602) | Lab enriched peat soil microbial communities from McLean, Ithaca, NY, United States - MB31MN | ecosystem: Environmental > Terrestrial > Soil > Wetlands > Peat | place: USA: New York...
GGCGGCGGCGGCGCGCTTTCGGTGGGCGTCAGCGCGCCATTCTCCTCCGGTCCGGACAGGGCCACGGGCGACTTGGGGCGCAGGCCCTCGAAGAGCGATTGCTGCTGGCCGGTGAGGAAGCGCAGGTACAGCCAGCGGAAGATGTAATCCATGATGGACTTGCGGCGGGCGCACCGCCGTCTGAAGCTTGCGGGTGCGTACCCCGGCACGGCCTGAATGCAGCGGCTACCCCGCAGCGCATGTCATCCAGAAACAACCAGAATTTTGGTGGAGTGGACCCTGCGGAATCGCCGGCGCATTTCGCTTGGAAATTGAGGTGACCGTCTCCGGTACCTGGAAAACCAAGGAGATCAACTTTTCACATCTACCCGTCTCCGGTGCCACCTCAGATGGAGCGGACATTCTTGGGCGCAAGCTCCTTAGGATTTTTCGGCGGGCGCCAAATCGAGTGAAGCGGCAAACTATCGCGAACTCGCAATCTTCTTTTCAGCGGGACCACGTCCCTTAAGCGGCTTCAATTGCAGGGAGAACGCCGTCAGCGAAACGTCCTCTGAAAATACGATTCCCGACTCGGCCACCGCGATCGCTGGATTGCCCTGCACAACGGTCATCGGGGCGACGGAATGCGTGACCACACTTCCAGCCGTTACAACCGCGCCGCGGCCTATTACGACATTGGGGAGAATGAGTGAACCGGGCCCAACAAACGCGCCTTCCTCTATCCTGACCCCACGTGCCTCCTTGAAGTGAGCAATAATTGTCACCCGCATCCCGATAAAGCAATTATCGCCAACGATCACATGATCGGGACTGGACGAGTCAATGATCGTTTGATAGCCAATCACGGCGTTCCGGCCGATCCTGACGCCGCGCGCCCGATGTAGCCATACGCGCAAGGTGCTCGCACCCGGTGCAAACATGGCCAAATGTTGCAGCACGCGGTTGACGATTCCTCGCAGCAGAGTCTCGCGCTTCTCGAATCGGTTATGTTGCAGCAATTTCATCTCAGAGTCGCACCTCGCCGGCTTGGATTTGGCGGAAAAGACCGCTGTCGACTGGAACATACCGCTGGCGTCCAGGATGGAAAAAGAGGATGTGATCCTTCGTCGCATGGGGATCAAACCCCTGCCGTGCAAGATCGGCTTTGTTGTATTTAAAAGTTGCCGTCACCTCAATCCCGCGGCGAATGCGCAGGAATACCGGACATGCGAACCTGGGGAGATGTTCCGCCAGGTAAGCGCGCAAGGCCTGTAAATCCAGTCTTTTCCCGGCAACTATCGCTGCCATGCCCGCTTTTCCGTCCGCGCATGCGACGTCGACTCCGTAGACCGCGGCATGTTGAATTCCGCGATAGGCTCCCAGTACATTGGCGACCTCCGTGCACGAGACATTCTCTCCTTTCCAGCGGAAAGTCTCCCCAATGCGATCCACGAAGAAGTAGAAGCCTCTCTCGTCTTTGCGCATCAGGTCGCCGGTGCGGAACCACGCGTCGCCAGGCTGGAAGACATTGCGCAGAATCTTTCGTTCGGAGGAGTGGCTGTTCACATATCCTTCGAAGCGATTCGCCAGGTGCCGGAGACCATTCCTCAGCGGACCGATCGCCTCTCCCACCTCATTCGGCGAGCAGGCAATACAGAATCCCCGATTGTCGCGCACGGGAGCGTCACTCTCCGCGCAATAGCGAATCAGCGCCGCCGGAAAAAGGGGCGCGAGGTACTGCGGAACCCGTCCGATCGAACCGATCTCGCCTTCCACGTTGAACAACGAGACGGCGCCCTCAGTGGCGGCATAGAATTCGAAGACCCTCGGAATTGCAAATCGTTTCTGGAAGGCCGCCCAGATGTCGGCACGCATGCCGTTACCGCAAGCCAGGCGGATTTTATGTCTTGTCTCATTTGGCGCGGGTTCGGCGTGCAACAGGTAACGGCACAGTTCGCCAATGTATTGGAAGAGTGTGCATTCCCAGCGCGCGACGTCATCCCAGAATTGCGTCGCAGAGAAACGCCCTTGCACCACCATCGATCCTCTGCCCGCAAGGATTGCCCCGGGGGCGACGATTCCGCCAACGCTGTGGTACATCGGCAGGCAGTTGTAAAGCCGGTCCGGCTTTTGAACATCTATCATGCCGGCGAACCAGTGGCTCCATTGCATCACACGTCCGTGGCTGATGCGGATGGCTTTCGGCAGTCCTGTCGTACCCGAGGTGTAAACGTAAAGCGCACAGTCCGCAATACTGACCGGAGGTTGTTCCGCCTCGGGGACCGGCTCGATCTTCTGCCGCTCAACCGCTTTGTCAACCTGTTCCCCATGCGAAGCAGGCCCGCCATGGGCCCATATGGTCGGAGACGAAGAAAGCAGGGGCAACGCCGCTGCAAATTGCGCAAAAAGCTCTGAACTGACAATCACATGCCGAGGCGAGGCGAGATTGATGCAGTGCGCGAGCGATCTTCCGGTCAGACTGGTGTTCAGTAATGACACCACGCCACCGACAGAGCTGATCCCCAACCAAATGGCAAGATACTCCGGCCGGTTCGGCATCATGAGACAAACGCAGTCGCCGTGTGAGATGCCCTGCTCCAGAGCCCAGCGCGCGTACTGGTTGATGCGGTGGTGCAGGTCGCGGTAAGTCAGGCACTCGCGGTTGGAAAGCAACGCGGGCGCGCCCCCCAGTTCTTCCGCTCTCTCGGCAATCACATCCGGTAAGATGTCGCCCGGGCGCCGTGGAATGGGGGCGGTCAACTCAAGCGCCCGAATCCATGCGGCGGTAACGGCGCCACCCGGCCGCTGAATCGTCTCCGCCTGACTCATGCAGTGTTCCCCGCGTCTACCGTCAATACCGTGCCGGTAATGTTCTTCGATCGATCGCTCAACAAAAACTCCACCGCTTCCGCGATGTCCTCGCAGCAGACCGGCCGCCGCAAGGCGCTGCGCCGGGTGATTTGCTCCCGCTGGCGCTCGTTGAGCCCCTGCGTCATCTCCGTTTCTACGAAGCCCGCCGCTACGGCGTTGACGGTGACTCCCATCCGCCCGACCTCTCGCGCCAGCGACCGGGTGAAACCCATAAGAGACGATTTGGTCGCGCCATACACCGACAACCCGCTATACCCGGTCAGGCCGGCAACGGACCCCATATTTACGATCCGTCCGCCGCCGTCTGCGGACATGCCTCGCACGATGTACTTCGTCAGCACTATCGGTGCGAGCACATTCACGCGCAGAAGACGCTCAATCTCGGTTTCCGGCATGAGCGCAAGAACGCCTTCCGCGGCAATTGCCGCATTGTTCACCAGCCCATAAATCTTGCCGAACCGGCCGCGCAGCCGGCGAACCAACTCCGGAATCTGTTCGATTTCGGACAAATCGAAGGAAACGAAGTGAAACGATCCAGGCCGCTCACGTTCACTCTGTGCCATCGCAGATTTCAATTGCTCTGTTTCCCCTCTTGCAATGGCTACCACGCGATAGCCGCAAGCGGCCAGTTTCTGCGCGATGCCCAGTCCCAGTCCCCTGCTTCCGCCGGTGACGATGACGTTATTCACCGCGCCTCACAATCTTCCCGGACGTAGCTAGGGGTAATTCCGGGACGATTCGAATTGCGGCGGGGACCTGGTATCTTGAAAGCCTTTCCGCGCAGAAATGCAACAGTTCGTCCTGCAGCTTTACCCGCTCCTGGCTGCTGCCGGGATCTTTATCCAGCACGACCTCGGCCGAAACCAGCCCTCCGGTAATCGAATTCTTTCGTGCGCGAGCTAGCGCCATCCGTACTTTGGGGTGCATTTGAAGCACCGCCTCGACCTCTTCGGGATGAATCTTCGACCCGCCAACGTTGATCGTGCCGTCCTGCCGGCCCAGATAGTAATAACGGTCGCCTCGCAGCTCGACCAGGTCGCCCGTATCCACATAACCATCGGGACCGAGCACATGGCTCTCGTATCCGATATAGCGGAGAGCATTGCGCCGCGAACGCAACCTGAGCACTCCGTCTTCCACCTTGATGTCGGTCTCTCCTTGCCTTGTTCCCGCCCATGCGGCCGGGAAACCCGCGCGGCCGTCATTCACCACAAATCCAACCCCGGCTTCAGTGGAGGCAAACGCATGATCAACCTTCGCCTGGTAAAAATCGCGCAGACGGTCAAGGATTGCCTGATCGGCGATCTCCCCGGACATGCGGAGATAAGAAGGAGAGATTCGCCGTGCCGTAGGGCTCATGAAGGTGCGGCGCCAATGAGAAGGCGTGCCGCTCATATGAGTTACGCCGCAAGCGCCGGCGCGCTCCAGAAAGCTTGCCGCCGGCTCGACGACGCTCGAGAGGACCATCGAATCGCCGCCCATTAGAGCGCGCAGGAACACGCACAGCCCGCCGTACCGGCGAATATCGAAAAATGTACTCCAGACAGGTCTTCGGCCCTCGAGTGCGATGTTCGAGTCTACCGCCATGCCCAGCGTTTGCAAGGTGTGCACCACTATCTTCGGAGTACCGGTAGTTCCGGATGTCAGCAGGACCCACTCGCTGGCCAGCCTCTCTTCGCGCTTGCCGGCGCACGGTTCAAGCTCGGTTCCGCATCGCACGAACGTCCCCAGGCCGGAGAGGTCCTCGGAAATTGTCCCATCGCCGACGATGGCGTCTGTCTCCACCGCGGCAGCCACATACCGAAGACCCTCCGTGTTCAAGTCGGGAGGACACAGCACCATCCGGCGCACCATACCATCCAGCTCGATCATTGCCAGAGCCGAGGCAAGCAGATCCCGAGTTCGAATCAATACCGAGCGTCCGCGCAAGGCTCCGGCTTTTCCGCCCAAGCTTGTTTTCCGGTCGAGCTCTGCCAGATTGACGGCTCTCGCCCCTCCGCAAAGGAAGCGTTCTGAAAGTGCCCCTGCCGCGCGAGTTGCATCCCATAGCGAGTTACATTCCTGCCATTGCATGACAGTCGTCCCGCGGACTACCTGTACGCCTGCCTGCTTACCGCTTCTTCATACATTTGCACAAAGTCGCCGACTGTGTTCGGCAGCCTGCCCTGGTCTGCCGGAGCCGAAAAGGGATCTACTCCCAATTTATCTTCGAGCCGCGCAACCACGACCGCCAGACACAGGGAATCCAGCCCGGAACTTAAAAGCGTAAGATCGTCGTCGAGTGGCGCCAGCTTGATATTCTGCTGCTCCGCAACGCTTTCGAATTCACTGAGAACTGTGGATCGAATCGACATGCTTGGCCTCATTCTCTGGATCTCAATCACTGACATCGAACACCCCGTTCTTGTCTGCTAAACGTTGTCCCGCCTCGGGAAGCCCATCGGGTTCACACTCCGTCCCGCCGGCAATTCCAATGGTTCCCTGGCTGCCGCAGGCGATAAGTTGAAGCACTTGTGGAGGACCTAAAGCCAATCGCAACATTAGGGTGAGCCAACGTGAAATCGCTGCGGCTTTATCCCCCGGATTTTAGATGCCGGGAAAGAAGCTCTGGTTGCTGCGAAACAATGAACTAGCCTGGACTCCTAATGCCAACGGCATTTTTGACGAGGTTCAAGAATTTTCCCGAAGAGAACGTGAGCATCGCCGGCCATGCGTTGGCCGGCGCCGGCAACACCAGGCTTTTGCGCGGTGCAGTGGAGACGATTCACTCCTCCTGTGCCAAGCGGGAATTGCGACCCGGACCATATATTGAATGTCAGGTGAATCGATCGGGGCAACCTATTTAGGCAAAAGTGGCATCACCCAGTTAGGTGGGGAACGGGACGATGCCGGCGCCTTTCCAGTCGTCTTGACACGAAGAAGTCGGGCTTCCCATCTCGCAATTCATGACCAGCGATTCCAGGAGGAGTCATGCACGCAGAAGTGCTCGCTCCGCAGATGCAGTCTGAAACACTCGGAGCCTCCGTTCAACACCGGCTTACGGCGATGATCGATAACCTGATGGAGGAACTGCCTAGCCCCGGCCGGCTCACTTCCGAGGAGCGCCGCGGAATCATTGCCAGGTATTCCTCGGTCCTGGAGGGTAATTTCATCTACTGGATGGCGGCAACCTGCCTCGCGGTTCACTCCCCCGAGGCGCGGCCGATCCTCATCGAGAACCTGCACGAGGAAGTCCGCGACAGCCACCCTGCCATGCTGCGCAGGTTCGCAATCGCGGCAAAGGCCTACCCTAAAGACACGGATGCGCTTGCCGTCAACGCCGAACTCACCGCCGTCCGGCTGTTTCTGGGTAAGCTGCGGGGGGTGCAGTCGCTGGCGATGATGGCCTTCTTCGAAGGATTCATCCAAAAATTCATGGACTACCTGGCGGCTCTGGCAAAGCAGCAGGGCTCGCAGGAGATGGAATACACGGATGTGCATGGGGTCTGCGATATTGCGCATTCAGAGGGACTCTTCAATGCGGTGCGATTGGAGATGGCGCTGAACCCGATACCTGCGGATGCGAATCTTTACGAGGGGGTCGAGCTCCTGGTTGCCCTTATCCGGCGCATCATCGTGGGATCGCAACCGGCCCGGGTGGAATAGACGGCCCCTGCGGTCTGGAGACGGCCCTTAGGGCTTCTTCGCGTTCCGTCCTAGGAGGCAAATGCGCATCGACCAAATCCGGGAAGAGTTCGCCACAATCGAGTCTCGAATCGAGAACGGTCCCATCGTTCCCAACGTGACGGCGGAAGAGATTCGAGCACACCTCAAGTCGCAGTTCGACTTTGCATGCCCTATGCCACTCGAGGACGTGGTCGCCGATGTCGAAGCAATGCTGCGCGAATGGCAGGTGCAGGTAACTCATCCGCGCTACTTCGGCCTCTCCAATCCAAGCGTAACGCTGGCATCGGTGGTGGCCGATACGCTGGTGGCTATGTACAACCCTCAGTTGGCCAATTGGCGCACCTCCCCGGCCGCGAATGAGATCGAGCGGCACACGCTTGGATGGCTTGCCGGGAAATTCGGACTGCCCCAAGACTCCATCGCGACCTTTACCAGTGGCGGATCTGAGGCGAATCTTTCGGCCGTGGTAGTTGCCCTGACGTGGGCCTTTCCGGAATACGGTGAGCATGGGCTCAGGCGTCTGGCCGGCGAACCCATCATATACCTGACCGGGGAGACCCATCACGGCTTCAACAAGATTGCGCACATGGTTGGGCTTGGCCGCCGCAATCTGCGCATCGTTGCGATGGATCCGGCTCTGCGGATGAATGTCGAAGATCTCAAAAGACGGGTAGCCGAGGATCGCGGAAATGGATGCCTGCCCTTCATGGTGATCGGCACCGCGGGGACCACTGCGGCGGGCGTCATCGATCCACTTGAGGAAATCGGGCGCTTTTGCCAAGGAGCCCGGCTCTGGTTCCATGCCGATGCCGCTTGGGGTGGTTCTGCCATTGTTTCGCCAAGTCTGGGGCGCCTGCTCGCAGGAATCGAGCTCGCCGATTCGATTACCTGCGATGCGCACAAGTGGCTCTCGGTTCCGATGGGATGCGGCATGTTCTTCTGCCGCCATCGCCGGCGCGTTGCCGAGGCCTTCCGCTCGGATGTGACCTACATGCCCGGCAGGCTCGGCGGGGCCGACGATACATTCGGCACCTTCAATCCTCTGACGCATTCCGCCCAGTGGTCGCGCCGGTTCATAGGGCTCAAGCTCTTTATGACGCTTGCGCAGTATGGCGAGGCGGGGTACGCGAAAATGCTCGAGCACCAGACGCGCATGGGAGATGTGCTGCGAGAGTCGCTGCAGGCTAGCGGTTGGCGCATTGTGAATTCTACTCCGCTGCCGATTGTTTGCTTCACGCGCGAGGGCCTGGTTCCAGCCAAATTCTGCGCCGAGCTTCGAGAAGGCCAGATCGCATGGATGTCGGAGGCGCAGATTGACGGCATTCCGGTGATGCGCGCATCCATTACCAGCTTCCGGACGGTCGAGAAGGACATTGCGTGGGTCGTATCGGAGATGAACGCCCGAATCTCCGGCGCCATGAAGCGCGAAGCGGTATTACAAGCGTAAGGAAGCAGGCACCGCCGCCGGTAGCGATGCTGCTGCGAAGTGCCGGGCACATGAAAACTCATGAAACTGGAAACCATTGCGATCCACGGTGGCTACGAAGCCGACCCCACGACGAAATCCGTGGCTGTCCCGATCTATCAGACTGTTTCGTACGCGTTTGACAGCGCTGACCATGCCGCAGCGCTCTTTAATCTTGAGGTGGAAGGTTACCGCTATACCCGCATCCAAAATCCAACCACGGCGGTCTTGGAACGGCGCGTTGCCGCGCTCGAAGGAGGCATTGAGGCCCTTTGTGCCGGCAGCGGACAAGCGGCGGTGAATTATGCCGTCCTGAACCTGACGGAACTGGGCTCCAATATCGTTTCCGTCCCTACGCTCTATGGCACCACGCACACGCTCTTTGCGCATATCTTGCCAAGTCAGGGCGTGACCGTCCGCTTTGCGGAGAACGATTGCGCAATGTCCATCGCCAAGCTCATCGACGCCAAGACGCGAGCGGTCTTCTGCGAAAGCGTCGGGAATCCAGCGGGAAACATCTGCGACATCGAAGAACTTGCGCGGGCCGCTCACGATCATGGCGTGCCCCTCATCGTCGATAACACGGTTGCCTCCCCGGTTCTTTTGCGGCCCATCGAGCACGGGGCGGACATTGTGGTCGACTCGCTGACCAAGTTCCTGGGTGGCCATGGCACCACGCTGGGTGGCGCGATCGTCGACAGCGGGAATTTCGATTGGAAGCGGAATGCTTCGCGCTTCCCGGCTTTCAGCACACCGGATGCCTCCTATCACGGCCTTGTCTACACCGGGCATTTCGGAAGGGCGGCCTACATTGCGCGCTGCCGCAGCGTGTACCAACGTTGCACCGGCGCCGTGCTTTCGCCTCTGAGCGCCTTCCTTCTATTGCAGGGAATCGAAACCGTCGCACTGCGCGTGGAGCGCCATGTGGAAAACGCCAGAAAGGTGGCCGCGTTCTTTCACGGCCACCCCCGGGTGAATTGGGTCAATTACGCCGGATTTCCCGAGAGTCCCTATTATCCTTTGGCGCAGAAGTATTTAAACGGCCGTGCCTGCTCGCTCATGTCCGTCGGCGTCAAAGGAGGCTTTCCGGCAGCGGTGAAATTCCATGACGCGCTGAAGCTGGTGACACGGCTGGTCAATCTTGGCGATGCAAAATCGCTGGCCTGCCATCCTGCCTCAACGACGCATCGGCAGATGTCGGCCGAAGAACAACTGCGCGCCGGTGTTTTGCCGGAGATGATCCGCCTCAGCATCGGGATCGAGCATATCGACGACATTCTGGACGATTTGGATCAAGCGCTCGCGGCCGCCTCATAGGCTCAACCGATAGCCGCCCGCGAATTGGAAGGGACGAGAAACATGCCGGTCCACACGAATTCCAGCGGTTCCCACGATGCCCGTGGGAACAGCATCGCCTTTCCCGGCCGCCAGGCGTCTTTGTCCGGCCCCGAGCGGGCGGGCGAATGGATCGCGATTGGGCTGATCAACAATATGCCGGATGCGGCTTTCAGAGCCACCGAGCGCCAGTTTGTTTCTCTTCTGGGGGCGGCGGCCGGCGATCATACCCAGATCCTGCTGCATCTCTACCTCTTGCCTGAGATCCCCAGAATGGCATTGAGCGCGAGTGACGCTTGCAAATACTCCAGCATCGAGACCCTGGGAGACACGCGGTTGGATGGCCTGATCGTAACCGGCCGAGAGCCGGTGATGCAGGATTTGAGGCAAGAGTGTTACTGGGGAAGCCTCACGCGGGTTTTGGAATGGGCAAAAGAGAACACCTGCTCGGCCGTCTGGTCTTGCCTGGCCGCGCACGCCGCCGTTTTCCACCTGGATGGCATCTGCCGCCGCAGGAACGGGAAAAAGATTTCCGGCGTGATGGAGTGTGAACGCGTATCCGAACACCGGTTGAATGCGAACACCGCCTCTCGCTTTCACGTTCCCCATTCCCGTTACAACGGCGTGGCCGAGGACGACCTGGCGGCCGGCGGATATCGTGTGCTTGCCCGGGCCGCGGATGCAGGCGTGGACACCTTCGTCAAAGAAGGAAAGAGCCTGTTCGTTTTCCTGCAGGGCCATCCCGAGTACGAATCCGGCACGCTGCTGCGCGAATACCGTAGAGATGTCGAACGGTACCTCAGACGCGAATCGGAAACCTATCCCTCGATGCCGCGCGCGTATTTCGACTCCTCCACGGAAGCAAACCTGATCGCCCTGGGTGAGCAAGCCTTGTCGGCGAGAAGCGAGAAACTGATGGCCGGATTCAACCGCGCCTTATTGGAGAAAAACATCGAGAACACGTGGCGCCGGCCCGGGATCTCCCTGTACAGGAATTGGCTCGAGTATCTCGGGGCGCGGAAGTGCGCCGGCAAGCGCGCAAGCGAAGGACTTCTTGTGGCGTGACCATTGTTTTCCGAAGGAGTGCATCGATGAGCCGCACCCTATCCGTTCCATTCCGGCCGGAAGTCGCTCTTCCGGAACTCAAGTTGTTGATCGGCAATCGCTGGGTCGGAAGCGAGTCGGGAAGGACTTTCGCGACCATCGATCCTTCGACCGGAGAGGAGATTTGCCAGGTTGCCGAAGCGGACGCTGCCGACGTAAACAACGCGGTTCGCGCTGCGCGCGCTGCCTTCGAACAAGGCCCGTGGCGCGCCATGCGTGCATCGGAACGAGGCAGGCTCCTCGATCGGCTGGCCGGCTTGATCGAAGCCGACGCCGGCCACTTGGCGCAGCTTGAGTCGCTCGATAATGGCAAGGCCCTTTCTGTGGCGAGAGCGGTGGATGTAACCAGGACGGTCGCCTGTTACCGCTACTTTGCTGGATGGGCAGACAAGGTTCAAGGCAAAACCATCCCCATCGACGGCGACTTCCAGTGCTATACACGCCATGAGCCCATCGGCGTGGTCGGGCAGATCGTTCCTTGGAACTTCCCCATGCTGATGATGGCCTGGAAGTTGGCTCCCGCGTTAGCGACGGGGAATACCGTTGTCTTCAAGCCGGCCGAGCAAACGCCGCTTTCGGCGCTACGTATAGGAGAATTGATATTGGAAGCGGGCTTCCCGGAGGGCGTGGTCAATGTGTTGCCGGGATTCGGGCCCACAGCGGGCGCCGCCATCGCCCGGCACATGGACGTGGACAAAGTGGCGTTCACCGGCTCGACCGAAGTGGGCCGCCGGATCATGGAGGCCGCCGCGCAGTCCAATCTGAAGCCGGTAACTCTCGAGTTAGGTGGAAAGAGTCCTAACATTATCTTCGAAGACGTCGACCTGGACGAAGCCGTGGAGGGTGCGCACCTGGGTCTATTCTCGAATCAGGGACAATCGTGCTGCGCCGGATCGCGGGTCTTCGTCCAGGAGACAATCTACGATGCGTTTATCGAAAAGAGCGTCGCCCGCGCCCGGACGCGGGTGGTTGGCGATCCCTTCGATCCCAAAACCGAATTGGGACCATTGGTGGACAAGACGCAGTTCGAAAAGGTTACGAGCTATATCGAATCGGGGCGTAGCGAGGCCGCCACGCTTGCCTGCGGTGGGAAACGCATCGGGAGTCGCGGCTACTTCCTTGAGCCTACCGTCTTCGCCGGCGTCCAGGATGAGATGAGGATCGCCAGGGAGGAAATCTTCGGGCCGGTAATGAGCGTCATCGCTTTCAAAAGTCTGGACGAGGCGATCGCCCGCGCAAATCGCACGAAGTATGGACTGGCGGCAGGAGTGTGGACTCGCGACATCAAAAAGGCGCTTGCGGTTGCCAACGGTGTACGAGCCGGCACGGTCTGGATCAATTGCTACAACGTCATCGACACGAGGGCGCCCTTTGGCGGCTTCAAGCAGTCGGGAATCGGACGTGAACTGGGCGAATATGGCCTGCAACAATACACGCAGGTCAAGACCGTTACCGCCAAGCTCTGACCGGTGCCGGCAAGCCGGTTTGCAGCGGGCTTTCCGCAACTCGGCGCCGGCTCTGAACGGATGACGGAAAAACTGGAAGTCATCAACGTCCCGGCGATGGTTGCCGATCATGGGGCGCCCGGCATGGGCCTATACGGTTCCAGCAAGGCCGCTATCAACCTGCTGACCAAAGCGTGGGCGGCCGAGTATGGCCCCAGCGCCGTTCGCGTCAATGTGGTAAGTCCCGGCCCCACGCGCACTGAAGGCACAGAGGCCATGGGCGAAGGTGTTGAGCGGCTCGCGGCGCAGGCCCCCGCTGCATCGTCATCCGGCCAACCGCCTTTAAAAAAATAAACTTTTCTTTTTGACAACGATAGTATAACGTTATATAATGTGATATGCATCGTCGCCGGTGGCCGTAGGCCGCCGGCCAAGAGGTGGTCCGATGCCGGAAGTTAACCGCAATCACGCAAGCTTGGACGAATGCGCGGCCCGCAATTCCCAAATCCCGGCCTCCGGCTTGAAAACCGCCCAACTCCCGCCGGAAGCCGCAACGTCCGCTAACGCGCCCGCCGGAATGCTCGCTTCTGCATCCTTGAGCCACGCCAATCGTGAAAAGGTTGAGAACCTCGCGCTCCTGAGAACCTTGCCGCCGATCGGAACCTATCTCCCGCGGTGCGCGCCAATGCGGTGCGTGAACTCGGGAATGTTGCCGCAAAATGGGCTCTGATCGATTGTTGGCCCGTCTCCGGTGGCGGAAACAAAAAAATGGAGCAGAACATCGTCTGCTCCAAGCACGAGTACGCAAAAATTATCAGCTGCACCCGCTGGTCGTGCCGCAGCTCAGGCATTTGTAGCAACTGCCGTTGCGGACCATGATGGCGCCGCACGTGGGACACGAGGGGGCATCGCCCATTTCGTACAACTCTTTCAAGCCGTCGG
>Ga0326728_10020113_pt1 | contig 12803 bp, 5 predicted proteins | sample MB3enrmetagenome_FD_207602 | JGI IMG/M metagenome (GOLD analysis project Ga0326728, IMG submission 207602) | Lab enriched peat soil microbial communities from McLean, Ithaca, NY, United States - MB31MN | ecosystem: Environmental > Terrestrial > Soil > Wetlands > Peat | place: USA: New York...
CCGCCAAGGATCCGTATTACGCAGGTCAAATCACGCCGACCTACGCGAATGATCCCAACGAGACGCAAATCCAGTACGACCTGTACCGTATCCCTTTCAACGACGGTAAAGGTGGCACGCCGGAACCCATCGCCGGCGCCTCACAGAACGGGATAAGCAACGATTTTCCGAAGGTTTCGCCCGATGGTCGATGGATCGTGTTTGTGGAGAATCGCAACGGTCTGCTGATGAGGCCCGACAGCAAGCTTCACATCGTGCCGTTCAGTGGCGGCCAGGCGCGGCAAATGAGCTGCAACCTGTCGCTGATGAATTCCTGGCACAGCTTCTCTCCCAACGGCCGGTGGCTCGTGTTTTCTTCCAAAGCCCGTTCGCTGTATACGCAATTGTTCCTGACGCACATTGACCCGGAGGGCCGCGACAGCCCGGCGATTTTGATCGAGAATGCCGCCGCCGCCAATCGCGCCGTGAATATTCCGGAATTCGTCAACGTGCCTGAAAACGGGCTTCAGAAGGTCAGTGCGCCGGCCACGGATTATTACCAGATCATCAGCCGGGCCAGAATCCTGGATTCGCAAGGCGATTTCAAGGGCGCACTGCTGGAGTGGCAGAAAGCGGTGGACTACGATCCGAAAGACGGCATGGCGCGCTTCTATATGGCGGCGGCGCTCGCGCAACAGGGCCAGCTCGCCCAGGCGCTGGAAGAGTTCCAGAAGTCCGTCGACCTTGATCCCATCAACGCGAGCGCTTACTTCTACTACGCCGGAGCCTTGCAACGTGCCGGCAGGCTGCCCGAGAGTATTGAGGCTTACAAGAAGGTCCTCGATATTCGTCCTGATGACGTGGTGACCGAAAAAAGCTTGGCGGCCGTGCTGATTGAAGCAGGGCGCAACGACGAAGCGGTTGCCGTTCTTCACAGCGTGCTCACGCTCGCCCCGCAGCTCGCCGAAGCGCATCACCTGCTGGGCGCGGTCCTGGCGACTTCCGGCCAGTTGGATGAGGGCATCGGCGAGTTGCAAGAAGCCGTGGCCATCGAGCCGGAAAACTCTCAGTTCCAGTACGACCTTGGCCGCGTCCTGGCGGCGCGACACAGTTTTGCCGACGCCATCCCGCACTTTCAGAAAGCCGCGGAGTTATCCATCAAGGATCCGCAGCAGCAAGTGGATAGCCTTCAAATGCTGGCGGGCATGTACTCGGAAGTGGGACGGTTTCCGGACGCCGTCCGCACTGCCCAGCAAGCCTTGGCTCTCGCCACCCAAGCCGGCGATTCTTCCCTTGCCGGTACGCTACGCGCGAGGATTGACTACTACCAGTCTCAGGAATCCAAGCCGCAATAAGTTCGCGACGGGCAGGGATTCATCATGGCTTATTGCGAGCCTGGGCTGAAGTTCGGTAATATTAGGACTGGAGGATCAATGCCGCGGGTGACGGTATGGCAATTACTTTTAGGACTTCTCCTTTCGGGCTCCTTAGGTCTGGGCCTGTGGGCCGGAGCCAGCCAGGCACCCGCCTCGAAAGCCGTAGCCGCTCAGCTCATCAAAGTTAATTATCCTCCCAATGGAGCGCTTTTCCCGCCCGACTTCGTTCCGCCGCTTTTTGTTTGGAGCGACTCCAGCCCCGCCGCCGGATTCTGGAGGATCAGGATTACGTTTGGCCGCGGCGCGTCCGCGATTCAGGCGGAATCGCCCGGTGAGCTGCCGCCCATCGGCCTGATTGACGAGAGTTTAGCGAAGCAGGGCGCGGTTCCGCCGCAGCTTCCCGAGGCTTGGCGCGGCGGGCACTCCTGGAGGCCGGACGCGGCGACGTGGGCGGCCATCAAGCTTCGCTCGACCAATCGCCCGGCGCTGGTGACGATCACCGGCTTCCCGGACGAGGCTTCAACTCAGGCCGTGTCGCGCGGCGAAGTCAGCATCGAAACTTCGAGTGACCCCGTGGGCGCCCCGATTTTCTTTCGTGACGTTCCGCTGGTGCTTTCCAACGAGGCCAAGAAGGGCGTCATTGCGCCGGTGCCCCAGGCCCTGATGCCCATGATCGCCTGGCGGTTGCGCTACGTTTCCGAGCCCGAGAGCCGGCTGATGATGACCAACATTCCGACTTGCATCAACTGCCATTCGTTTTCGCGCGATGGGAAATGGGTGGGGCTCGATGTGGACGGCCCGGCAAACGACAAAGGCTTGTACGCGATCGCCCCGGTGGAAAAGAGCACCTCCATCCAGGATAGGGACGTGATCCGCTGGAGCTCCTTCGCTGAGGAGGGAGCCATGCGCTTTGGCTTCATGTCCCAGATTTCGCCCAACGGCCGGTACATCATCACCTCCATCGAGCCGCCCGGCGGGCAAGTGCGCTCCTTCCAAACCCGGTTTTACAGCGCCTCTTACAACTCTTACGGCTTCAACCAGGTGTTTTACCCGACGCGCGGCATTCTGGCGTGGTATGACCGCGTCACGCATACGCTGAAGCCGCTTCCCGGCGCCGACGATCCGCGGTACGTGCAGGCCAGCGCTTTTTGGAGTCCGGACGGCCAATGGCTGGTTTTCTCGCGCGCCCCCGCCAAGGCTCCGTATGACCCGGGCCAGAAAATGGCAACTTACGCGAATGATCCCATCGAGACTCAGATCAAATACGACCTGTACCGCATCCCTTTCAACAACGGCCAAGGCGGCACGCCCCAGCGCATTGTGGGCGCCTCACAAACCGGGACGAGCAATGACTTCCCGAAGGTTTCCCCCGATTTACGCTGGGTGGTCTTCGTGGAGAATGGTAACGGCCTGTTGATGAGGCCTGACAGCAAGCTTTTTATCGCGCCGTTCCGGGGTGGCAAGGCGCGGCGCCTGCGCTGCAACCTGTCCCTGATGAATTCCTGGCATAGCTTCTCTCCCAACGGCCACTGGCTGGTTTTTTCTTCCAAGGGCCTTTCGCTCTACACCGAACTATTTCTGACCCATATCGACTCCGAGGGCAACGACAGCCCGGCGATTCTGATCGAAAACGCCACCGCCGCCAATCGCGCGGTGAACATTCCGGAATTCGTCAACGTGCCTGAAAACGGCCTTCAGAAGATTAGTGCGCCCGCCACGGATTATTACCAGATCATCAGCCGGGCCAAGACATTGGGTAAGCAAGGCCATTTCGAAGAGGCCTTGCAGGAGTTGCAGAGGGCGGTCGAATCCGATCCGAAGGACGGCACGGCGCACTACTTTATGGCGCTGGTGCTCCGGCAGCAGGGCCAGCTTGCGCAGGCGCTGGACCAGTTCCAGATGACCGTCACGCTCGATCCCAATAACGCGCTGGCTTATTACGACTACGCCGTCGCCCTGGAGCAGGCCGGCAGGCTGCCCGAGAGCATCGCCACGTACAAGAAGCTTCTCGAAATTCGTCCGGATGACGCGCTGCCCGAGAAAGACCTGGGGACCTTGCTGATCGAAGCGGAGCGGAACGACGAGGCGGTGGTCGTGCTTCGCAAGGCAATCCAGGACGATCCGCAACTCGCCGAAGCGTATTACCTGCTGGGCGTTCTCCACGGGAAATCCGGCCAGTTGGATGACGCCATCACGCAGTTGCAGAAGGCCGTGGCGCTGAAGCCTCAAACCTATGAATTCCAGTACGTCCTCGGCCGGGTCCTGGCGGCGCGAGGCCGCTTCGCGGACGCACTTCCGCGCTTCGAGAAGGCCGTGGAATTGTCAGCCGGCAATCCCGAGCAGCAACTGGACAGCCTCCCAATGCTGGCGGGCGTGTACTCCGAGGTGGGACGATTCCAGGACGCCGTGCGCACCGCCCAGCAAGCCTTGGACCTGGCTACTCGGGCCAGCAATTCCTCCCTTGCGGACACGCTGCGCGCGAGAATTGGCTACTACCAATCTCAGGAATCCAAGCCACAATAAGTTCGCGACGGGCAGGGATTCATCCTACAATCCCTTTGCCTTCCTGCACTGTGATATATCGATCGATAGGTAGGCCGGTGAGCCGTTCGACCTTGCCGCTGGGCAGCGGCCATTTCACCTCCACCCAATCCATCTGAGTGCGCGGGCCGATGCCCAGCACCATACGCGGATCGTGGCAGGAGAGATAACCGCCGCCCGCAATCTTCATCGCCGAACGTTTCAGGTCGCCGGCCTGCCAGGTGAGGATAGCTCCGACGGCATCCGGATTGCACGTCTTGCCGATCAGGCGAATGCCGAGCCAGTGGTTATGTTTGCCAATGTTATTCCGCAGCACTATAGGCGGTCCGTCGTTCGGAATGATCAGGGCATCAATGCCGCCGTCGTTGTTGAAATCCCCGATGGCCAGGCCGCGCCCCGCGTAGGCCGTCTGGAACACCGGGCCGCTCTGGGCGCTTACGTTTTGATAAGTGTGCTGGTAGTCGCGGCCCCCATTGTGCCGCCATAACAGCGGTTTCTCCTTGAACGTGACCATGCCGAAGCGCTCCTCCACCTTATTGTCAGGATGGCCGGTGACGATAAAGAGGTCGATGTTGCCGTCGTTGTCGTAATCAAAGAACTTCACGCCCCAGGCGCTCATGTACCGCACCGTCATCCCGATGCCATTGGAGAGAGATTCGTCTTCGAACGTTTCGTCGTGGCTGTTATGGTAGAGGGAGAACATTTCCTCGTCGACGTCGGTCAGGAAGAGGTCCATCCAGCCGTCCTGGTCGTAATCGGCGGAGTCCACGCCCATGCCGGAGCGAGCCCGGCCGTCGGCGCTGTACCCGGTCCCGGATTGCAGCCCGATTTCCTCGAACTTGCCGTGGCCGCGGTTGGCAAAAAGAAAATTCGGCATGGTGTCGTTGGACACAAAGAGGTCCATCAGCCCGTCGTTGTTGATGTCCGTGGCTACGACTCCCCAGGCGATGCCGCGCACGCTGGCGATGCCCGACGACTCGCTCACGTCGGTAAAGGTCCCATCGCCGTTGTTGTGGAACAGATAGCAGGCCGTGGGAGGATAGACGGTGGGGATGCAGTAGTAGCGGTCGCCGGCTGCGGGGTTCCCGCAGAACTGGTTGTTGGATTTGTGGAAATCGACCGAGCGGCACACAAACAGGTCCAAGCGCCCGTCGTTGTCATAATCGAACCACACGGCGCTGGACGCCCAACCGGGCGCAGCCACGCCTGCTTTGGCGGTGACGTCTGTGAACGTTCCGTCGTGATTGTTGTGGTAGAGAATGCTGCGCTCGTACTGCGTGACGTAGAGATCGGGCCAGCCGTCACCATCATAATCGCCCACGGCTACGCCCTGGCCAAACCCTCCGCCCGCCACGCCCGCCTTCTCCGTGACATCGGTGAACGTGCCATCGCGGTTGTTATGGTAGAGGGCGTTGCGAAGGGGAGGATGTGGGTCGTAAAAGTCACACTTCCCGCTGTTGACAAAATAAAGGTCCATCCATCCGTCATTATCGTAGTCAATGAACCCCCCGCCCCCGCCGAGGGTCTCAGGCAGATAGAAATCCAGCGAAGCGGCATTCCGATGGATCCAGGTGATGCCGCTCTGCGTGGGGGGAATCTCTTCAAAAGCAAATGGCTCCGGCGAGGCCTGCGCGGTCTGTAAGCTGTAGAGCAGCGACCGCCCGCTCCAGAGTCTCGAGCTGCCTGCTCCTGCAATCCCCAGGGTCTTTAGAAATTTGCGGCGTGAAACCGCTGGAATACCATTCCTCTTTTTGCGCATCCCTCTTGCCTTAAAGCCCTCCTAACGCTGACATTCTCCGCCGTTACGCCAAAGCAGCGCCCTGAATGTTAATGGTCACGGTTCATTGATGCGGGTCGCGGGCGGGTGGACTCTGCAATTGATTTGGCGCGATTTCACCAAGCGCGCTTGAATTCCTGGAGGAGCTTTTGACATCTGAGGCCCCTCCCGAGCGCTTGCTCTGGTCGAGGGCACTCAAGCGCCGAAATTCGGCTTGCTCGGCGGCAGCTTCCTTCGGCCGCTTCGCCTTGGCCAAAGCCAGAGCGAGATTATATCGAATCTCCGCTTCCACCGGGGCAAGGCGTTTCGCGATGGAGAGCTCATCGACCGCCTCCGTCACCTTATCCGTGGCCAGCAGAGCCCGTCCCAGCAAATAATGCGCCCAAGGAGACCGAGGCGCAAGCTTCACAGCCTCTTGCGCCAAAGGCAGCGCGTCCTGGAAGCGGTTGAGGTGAACATCCACGCGAGCCAACAGCACGTAGGGCACGGCGCTCTCGGGATTAATCTTTATCTCCTCGCGAAGTTGTTCTTCCGCCTTCTCAAACCGTGAGAGTCCGGCGAGCATCTGCCCGTAGGCGTAATGGACGAAAGGCGTAGTGGGGTAGTCGCGTATTAGTTGTTGAAACGACTTGTCCGCCTCGTTGTAATCCTCGAGCGCCATGAGCTCCCCGGTTCTGCCAGCCGCTGAGACCAGTGCGTCTTTCTCCGGATCGATCTGGTCGGGAAGCACTGGCACCCGCAACACCGCCAGGCCAATCGCCATTTTGACATCCTGGGAGAGGACATTGTGATGGACCAAATAGAAAAGCGGTATGGTCGCCGTCTCAAAATCGCCGTGAAGGATGTCGAGCAGCGCCAAATGGTATTCCACAACGTTCCATAGCTCGTCATTGAGCGCTTGGCTTTTGGCCTTGGTCATCTCAAGGTGGACAAACGCGTTCGCGTAATCGTGCGTCTCGAATTCGCAAAGCCCCAACAAGGCCAGTCCCGCTCCACTCTGTCGATCCAGTTCCACAAGGTTGTGAAAGGCTTTCACGCCGTCGCCATAATTGTTCGCGTCGTAATCAAGCGTCCCGAGATACCACCAGCCTTCTTCCCAGCGCGGGTTGAGGCGTAGCGCTTTCGTATAGAGGTCGACCGCCTCTGGCAGCCGGTTTTGTTCGCGAGCTTCCGTGGCGCGCGCCGCAAGTTTCTTGAATTCTGCAGAACCCGCGTCGCTCTTCGCGGCAGGGTTCGCCTTTTTTTGAGGGGCGGACTCCGCCGCGCTCTCCGTGGCCGGCTTGGCGTTCTCTTGAGGCGCGGCGAATGCCCGGGCTGCGCCGATCGAGAGACTCAGCCCGCCCAGCACGCAGCCCCACACAGCGGCCGCCCTGAGGTTCGAGAGCAGCCGTCTACGCACCGTCCAAAATCTCAACCTGGTGTGTGGGTCAGTCAAGGGGAACCAATAAGCTGTTCTTTTCAGTTGCTGCGGCGTCCGCCAAACTCTGGAGGCGCTGGAACTCCTGCATCTCAGCCGCCGCGCGGTCTTTCTCGCCCATCTTACTGCATATTTGCGAAATCTGGTAGTGCGGCCGCGGATTCTTTGGATCGATGCGGGCCGCCTCCTCGAACTCCTTCAACGCTTCCGAGTCGTCATTCTGCCGGTGAAGAGCCTGGCCGAGCCCCAGCCGCGCCTCAAACATGCCCGGATCCAGGCTCACCGCCTGACGAAAGCTTTCCGCTGCTCTCTGGAGGTCGCCCTGGTGTGCATAGATGCGTCCCATATTCACAAGGATGGTCGGGTCGTTGGGATCCAGGGAGGTCAGCGAACGGAGAGCTTTCAGGGCCTGGTCCCACTCGTGTTGAGTCCAGTACACGCGTGCGATGTCGCGCAACAAACCGGGCGATGGCCCATCCTCCCGCAAAGCCGTATCGTAAATCTCAAGCGCTTTGTCTTGCTGCCCCATAGCTTCGAAATTCTCGGCCGCCAGCTCCAGGGTCAGCTCGGAATTTGGAAACTTTCGCGCCAAGTCCCGATAAAAACCATAGGAGAGGCTCTGAAGCGTCTCGCCCAGAACAAAAGCCGAACGAGAGTCCGACTTCAGCTTCAAAGCCCGCAGCGTGGCCAGCGACTGTTCGGCCGCCCGAACCCAGTTCTCGTCCAGAAAAGCCGCGCGAAAACCCTGGTAAGCCGCCTCGGACGGAAACGCCCGCTCCACATAATTTCCAGCCAGATGGTCTGCGGTCAGAAAAAACCGGATGGAAAGGCCGACGCCAGTCAGGTCTTGCAGCTTGATGCTTTGGTTTGCGCCATCTGAGCTCGCCGCGACTGTCGTTTCAATGCCTTTGAACCAATCGGGCCATTCGTAATCCTTAAATCGTTTCTTTCCCAGTTCTACGCCTTCTTGCGCCTCGTGATGCAAACCCAGAAGTCCGGCTGCGGCAACATAATCCTCATACTCTGCGGGGAGCTCGAGGCTGCTCGGCGGGATGCTCTGGATGATTTTCACGGCTCCTGCACGCCGCTCGGCCTGTTCCGCCAAAGCCAGCGCCAAGCGCAGCTTTGCCCACACGAGCCCGGGCGCATTTTTAAGGCATTGCTCGAACGCCGCCTCCGCTTCAGGATACCGGCCCATTTCAAGATAAGCCGACCCCAGTGAAAAATCGGTTTCGGGATCATCCGGATTTGCTTTTTGAGCCAACTGGTAGTGGTCGATGGCGGGCGGCCACTGTTGTTGCACGGCGCTTCTCTGGCCCTCGAGCACATGCCGATAAAAAACGTCGCCCGCGCGGTGCGCGAACACCCGACCGTAGGCTTGGGCGGCCAGACCAAGGCCAGCCTGTCCCGCAACGTAGTAAGCGGCGGCATTCCCGGGATCGAGAGCGAGCGCTCGGACCGCAGCTTCAAGGGATTCATCCAGCTTATTCAAGTTGCCTGCGGCTTGGGACCTCAGAAACCAGGCGTTCGCGTCTCGAGGATTCAGCCGGGAGGCCGTTTCAAGCTCCCGGAGAGCTTTGGCGTCGTGGTGCAGCGCCAGATCGCAGGATCCGGAAAAGAGCCAAGGCGCGAACAACGTGGGGTCCAAGGTTCTCGCCCGCTCGAGTGCCGGGAGGGCTTCCTGGCAATCGCCCGCCAGGGCGCGAGTCACGCCCAGGTTGCTCCATGCCTTAGCGGACTGCGGCTGCATCTTCACCTGATTTTCGTACTCTTTCGCCGCAGCCTCGTATTGTGCCGCCTGGCTGCTTTTCGAAGCGGAAGATTCCTGCGGGGCTGCGGCGGGGGCGGGAAGCGCCGCTAATGCCTGCCCGGCCCAGCATGCCATGATTGCCAAACCGACTTTAGTTTTAGTTTCGAGCTGTGGCCACAGCTTCATGAGTGCGTCACCGCAGGCGCCGCGCCTTCATTTATTCTGGGGCGCTTGAGCCGCGCTCTTGCCGCCGGACAACCACTTGAGACTCTTGCCTTCAGCTTGGAGACGGGCGTGGTCAGCCTCCTGGAGCGCGGCAGCGATGGCTCTTTCCCTCGTGGCTTCCTCCGTTTTGTGCAGGCGAAAGTAGACTTGCGCAAGGAGCACGTGAGCGTCCGTTAAGCTTGGATACTTCTGCACAATGCTTTCCAAACTCGCTTCGGCCTTCTGATAATACTGCTGGGCGAGCTGCGCGGAGGTCGTCGCCGTCTCGGCGGCGGATTGCACGGCCAGGACGGAAAGCTCATAAGCGGGGCCTGGGTTGTCGGATTGCAGCTCGTTTGCCTTCTCGAGATACTTTAGGGCGTCTGCATTGTCTCCCTGGACGCGATCCAACTGGCCAAGCAGATAATTGGCTTTAAAGTTGTCCGGGTCCCTGGCGAGTTCCTTCAGGAAGGCCGCTTTGGCTTGGTCCAGCTCGGCCATGGCCGCCAGCCCCGCGCCCAGATTGGCGTAAATGCCCGGCAGCGTGGGATTCATTTTCTCCGCCTTCCGGAACGCTTGCAGCGCCCCCTGCCAATTCTTGACGCCCAGCAAAGCTTCTCCCAGAATCATGTAAGCCTCAGCGGAGTTCACCTGCGAGAGCGAACTATCAATTAGCGGAATGGCCTTAACGTTCATTCCCATCCGCATGTACGACGCGCCCAGGATATAGGCGGCCGTGGGGTCGCCCGGCGACGCCTGATGCACCAGGCCCGCTTCGTAACCCGCTAGCGGGTAATCGCCCAAATCAAAATGAGCATAGGCCAGCAACTCCAACGTCTTGGCGTCGTGCGGGTCGGCCATTAAGGAGCGCGCAAACTGCTCCGACGCCTCCTTCGGACGGTTCGTCTTCATATACGCCAGGCCAAGGTTGGTGAGAACGTTCGCGTTCTCCGGGTCGAGCGCCAGCGCCTGCCCATACGCCTGGATGGCTTCGGAGAATCTCTTCTGCTGTGCGTAGGCAATGCCGAGGTTCGCCAGCATCTTGAAGGTCGGCGGACTCTTGGACAGGCACTTGTTGTATTCGATGACCGCCAAGTCAGGCTGTTTCTGGGACAGGGCCTGGTCGCCAAGAATGCAGGCCGGAGGCTCCTGACCTTTCGCGCCCGAGGCTGGAGGCTCCTGGGCTGGCGCGCCCCACGCCTGGGCCGCCAGGCAGAAGACGATCAGGGCGGTAGGGATTCGCTGATAGGATTTCATGGTCCCATTCTACACGAAAGTTCCGCATTCGACCTCACAAAGATAACGGGAGAGCTGGAATTGCCGATTTTCGATTGTCGATTGACTGCCGCACCGCTTCTTCAATCGACCCGCCGCGGCGGGGCAATCAGCAATCGGCAATCATGGTCAACGCCGTGCCAGGAAAAGAAAAGGGGCGGGTATTGCGCCCGCCCCTTGTGACTTACATTCCATCCGAACAGGCCCGGAATGGCGGCCTCAGAAATAGAACTTGAGAGCCAACTCCATCTCCCGGTGGCCATGTTTGCTCAGGATGCACCCCACCGTGTTGCCGCCGCTGCAATTAGCATTGGCGTTGAGGACAGGTGTGGCATAGCCTTGGGTGAAACTGGTCGCGCCCGCTGGTAGCATCCAATTCAAATTCGGGTTTGCGACTGCATCCTGGGCCGGAGTATCGAGTTGCGCGCGGTTGAACATATCGAAGGCCGCGATGCGGAACTCGAGCCGCCGCCCCTGTTCGTCGAGCTTAAAGCTCTTGAACAGCGTCATGTCCCAGTTATTCGACGCCGGTCCGAGGAACTGCGGCACCTCGGTTGTGCCCAACTGGTTGATTTGCGGGAGCGAGATCGACGCCGGATTGAACCACTGGTGACCTACGCCTTTTTGGGTAATGCCCTTTTGCGGGTTGAACAGGATCGTCGGATATAAGCTGCGGTCGGGTGTCCCGTACCAGCCTACGCCGTTTGCGTTAAAATTACCGCAGAGCCCATAATTCTGTGTTTCCACGCCTAGTGCGTTGGGCTCGAAGCAATTGATAGTGCCGGTGGTCGCGGAACCACCAACGTAGGCCTGTGGAGATCCGCTTTGGTAGTTGGTGATGCCGGAGAGCTGCCAGCCATCTAGAAAGCCTCCCGCCACCTTGCTGCCGCTGAAATACTTGGCGGCCGCATTCGGCAGTTGGTAGATGTAGGAGACATTGAGCATCTGCGGCAGAGAATACGACATGAGACCGTAATTCAGCTTTGAATTGAACGGGTCAACGGTCCCGTTATAGCCCCCGGAGTACCCCATCGTCTTTGACCAAGTGTAGGCAGTGAGCAGCGTGAGGCCGTGGGTCACATTCCGCCTCACCGTCACTTGCAGGCCGTTGTAGTTCGACGTTGAGACGTGGTGCAGGAGGTCCATGGCCCCGAAAGGCTTGTAGATGCGGAGCGCGTTCTGGGTACCGCTATTGCTCGCACCGGCGATCGGGTTCTCCGTTCCCGGAACCCACATTGTCCCCAAGGGTATGGGGGCGAATATATTCTCGATGTATAGGTGCCGCCCGACAGTGCCAACGTAAGCGGCTTCAAGAATAGTCTTCCAGCCGATGTCCTGGTCAAGTGTGAAATTCCACGAGTAATTCATCGCGCCATGGTTGTCGTGAGTGTCATACATGGTGGTGCTGATAGCTCCGACCGAGCTTAAGGGGTTAAGGGTTGCATAATAACCGAACCCCGTCGCAGCAGGATTTGCCGCCGAAGGATCGTACCTGGTGGGTGAGCCAATGCTGGTACTGAACTCGAAGGGAGGGTTTTGTGCGGCACCGAAGATGGTATTGCCTTGGTCACGCTCCTCATAAACTCCCCCGCCGACGCGAAGCACCGTCTTCCCAGTTCCAAACACGTCGTAGGCGATTCCTATCCGGGGCTCAACGACCAGGGGCGGGTTGGGGAACCCGCCACTCGCCGGCAGTCCGCTAGCGAACTGTGCGCGGACGGACGGGGGGATGTAAGGCTGGTTTTCAACCAACTTGTATCCAGACCCGACCTGAACGCCGTCGTTGATGCTAGTGTCGTTGGCCGCCGTCCAGATGGCGGGGTTAAACGTGCTGACCTCCCCGCGCGCCTCCCTCCAAGGCGGAAAGTAGGCAAAACGCGCGCCGTAGTTCAGAGTCAACTTCCGATTCACTTTCCAGGAGTCCTGGGCATAAAACTCGTAATTCCAGAACCGCCACATGCCATCCGGGTCGTTGGTGGACTGCGACCATTGGTACATGTTTTGGTCCAGCAAATCACCGAAAACGTTTCCGGTTGTGGTGACGCCCGCCCAACCCACATTCGACCAAATGCTGCCATTCACTCCGGCTTGATTCTGGTCGTTGCGCGTATGGTTCATCGCAAAACCGAATTGCAAGGTGTGCGTCCCCTTGACCTTGGTTAGATTGTCGGTAAGCTCAAATGTGGTCTTGTTGCCATAAATCCCGTTGTACTCATCGCCTTGGCCCCAATCCTGTGAATTAGGCGGCTGGCCGTTCCATACACTGGGGACCTCGACCGACCGGGTAAAGTCTGTTCCACCCGATCCGATTGCCCAATTGACCCCTGGGAGGACCTGGAGTAAGGAGGTGCTGGCCATCTTGCTGGGATCCGCATATTTGTAGGGGTAGTTTATAGCGCCCATGTTGAACTGGACCTCGTTGGTCAGCGTGGGATTGATGACCGTGACCACATTGATCGAGGCGTTCTCTCCGCTGTCATGCCC
>Ga0326728_10020115_pt1 | contig 12803 bp, 6 predicted proteins | sample MB3enrmetagenome_FD_207602 | JGI IMG/M metagenome (GOLD analysis project Ga0326728, IMG submission 207602) | Lab enriched peat soil microbial communities from McLean, Ithaca, NY, United States - MB31MN | ecosystem: Environmental > Terrestrial > Soil > Wetlands > Peat | place: USA: New York...
AGGAGAAGAAGTTCTCGCCGAGCGGCAACTGGTGTTGGAGGACGTGCCTGAGTTTCACTTCTACCTTTTTCCTTCCGCCCACATGTGTGTGGCATACGAGAACACAATGTTCCTGGCCCACCATGATGCCGATTACGCGGTCGCCCAAGCCGTTCATATGCTGGACAAATATCCCGAAGCGACGTGGACGGTGGAATATGCCTGGGGATTGAAGCTCTACTGGGACAAGCACCCCGAGCAGCGGGACCTGGTCCGCCGGTTGGTGCGGGAGGGCCGATTGGAAGTGGGAGGGCGATTCGCGCCCAACATCCAGGATGGACTGGATGGAGAGAGCCTGGCGCGGCAGATTGCTGAAACGCAGTGGTGGCTGGAGAGGACCTTCGGAGTGCGTGCGCGAGCCGCCTTCGACTGGGATAACATGGTTTATTACCCCCAGGAGTCCCAGCTTTACCGCCAGGGCGGACTGATCGGTTGGGTCGCTGGCGCTTATATGGACTTTAGCGACTACCCGGGGCGTCCCTCAACATCCCGTCGCGAGGGTTCACCCTTCTTCAAACATGTGGGCGAGGATGGATCCCAGGTGGTTGTGCTGGCGCCTGCGCGCGGCTTGCACGGCCACTATTGCACGAATGATGTTGTTGAGTTCTACAGCAACAGGACCGGCCGCGGCCTGTTGCGGACGCTCAATCCCCAAGGCATCACGGCAGAGTACGGGCACAAGCTGGCAGAGCTTGTTCGCAAGACGCAGAAACTCTCGGGGATGGATTTCCTGGCAGGCTCGGCCGACTGCGGAGATCAGAGCGGCCCCAGCGAGGATCTCTACGTCAAGGCACGGATATGGAACGCGACGTTTGCGAACCCGAAGATTGAATTTCTCTCTGCTGCCGAGTGCCTGAGGAAAGGAGAATCCACCGGTCGCGTGGTTGACCGCGTCGAGGGTGACATTCCCTGGTGGATACGGCAGGTCGGGAACATGTTAGTGCTGCGGTTTCGTGCCAACGAAGTAGCTGCGGACTTGCGTTTCGCGGAGACGATGGCGTCTTTGGACTCGTTGACCCTTGGCGCGATGTACCCCGCGGACGCCCTCTCGCTGGCCTGGGAAGAGCTTCTGCAAGTGGAGCAGCACGAGCAGCTCTCCAGTGCGGTGTGCAATGGCGATGATGTGCTGGATTGGAGCAACGCCAGGCTTGACCGCGCCCAGGCGGTCGCCCGATCCGCCGCCCACGAGGCGATGCGCGACATCGCTTCACGTATCGCCGCGAAGCTGCCAGGGCGGCCGGTCGTCGTCTTCAACCGGCTCAACTGGGAGACCCATGACGTAGTTGCCGTGAAACTTCCCGAGGGAGAAACGAACTTCAGGATATTGGACGACGCCGGGCGGGAAGTTCCTTCCGCCATGAAGAGTGCGGCGGAACCTGAAGGAATTGCTTTTGCGGCGTCTGCTCCCGGGCTGGGTTACAGGACCTATTACCTTGCGTCGGGCGGCGCAGTCAAGACCACTAGGCCGCAGAAGAAATCCAACGCAAGAATTGGCCTTAGCATTGAAAATGAGTTTTACCGGCTCAAAGTGGCTCCCAGGACCGGCTTGGTCGTAAGCCTGTTTGACAAGACGCTGCGGCAAGAACTCATTGATCCAGCGCGTCCGGCAGGGGGCTTTCGGCTGGTCGAAGATAAGGGGAAGGATTGGCACGAGTCGCATCCCACCGGGAAAGTCTGGCGGCAGGGAGATTACTCAAATTCAACCGTTACGATTGAACTCACTCCGCTCGGTCAGGAGCTTGTGGCGCGTGGTCCACTGCTCGGCGAGGGTGAAGCGAACTTCGGCAAGTTCCGCGAGGCACGCTACCGGCTGGCAGCAGGAATCCCTCGCCTGGACATCGCGATTCGCTACAGTTGGGACGCGGACAAATCGCGCCGGGCCTGGTTGATGTTCGATCTGCCCCTGGCGCTGAGCAAAGTTAAAGCCACGTACGGGACACCCTACGGCGCCTGGGACTACCGGGAATTCGCAGGCAGCCAGCCAACATTGCAGCGGATTCGCACGATGCATAATTGGTGCGACCTGTACGAACCTGACGCCGGCGTTGGCGTGACGGTCGCCGGACCTTCCACACAGCTTGAGCTTAACGATGACGGTCTGGCGATTGCCCTGACCAGCCGGCACGGAGACACGTCAGGTGATCTCTGTATTGGGTTGGATGGCGAGCACTCTTTTCATTACGCGATGCGCAGTCATCGTGGCGACTGGCGCGAGAGCCAGGCCGTGCGTTTCGGCGCTGAGCACGAGGCCGGGCGCAGTCCGATGGGGGCTGTCCTGGCCACGCCGCGAGGCGGGAGCTTGCCGGCCACGCAGACTCTTCTTCATGTCAATGGGGAACATCTGGTTGTTACCGCGCTCAAGCAGGCCCATGAGGGAGAGGATATTGTGCTGCGCTTGTACGAGGCTGACGGCAAACCGGACGTTCTCTCGCTGCCGGAGGTCTCTCGACAGGGCATAGCGGCGGCATGGGAGTCAAACATCGTCGAGGATAGGGTCGCGCCGTTAACGCCTGCAGCCCTTGAGCAAGTCCACGTTGCGCCGTGGGAGATCATCTCCCTGCGATTAGGGCTCGTATCCCGTGGAGGTGAAGAGAAAGACTGGAAGCAGTGAGGAAGGTTCGGGTTCCCGCCTTGCCCGGCATTGGCGGAGGAAGGCTTCCCGGCGGCATCACTTACCCTACTGGCTCACGGCAGTAATTCGCGTGAGCCAGCAGGTTTCTTCTCTATGGCCGGTTGATCCCCTATTTGTTGCCTGGCCTCTCAAGAGCATCGGCGCCATCGGTGAGCCATGGGAGCGAGAAACGGGCGAAGGTGATCTTCTCCATAGTGCAACGCACTCCCCGCTCGTAGAGAACGCCGAGTTCCCCATTTGGAAGAACGGTTAGGCAAGAGTAACCCGAAAAGCCGGTGTTCAGCAGTTTGGCGACGGGCCAGGTCTTTCCCTCATCGTAGCTGAGCCGCACGGTCAGATTGATCCGGTCCACTTTGCTTGCGGGATTGGAAAAGAGCAGGCGGTCTTTTGCGAACTGAGGAGTTGCGGTGTATCGAATGATGCTCCCCATGCAACTCGGCTCAATCAGCGCAGGGTCAGTGGTAATCTTCGACCACGTCAGCCCTCCGTCTTTGCTGGTTGCGATCCCTCGATGGCCTTCAGTCCGGAGGTACCTTATATTAAGCAGGAGCGAGCCGTCCTGCAGTTCGACGACCTGACATTCGTCCCCCTTCTCATCCGTTGACCCGCCTATTCGCCAGGTTTTGCCGTGGTCATCGCTAAAGATCATGTAGTTCGCCCCGATGGCTCCGGTCACATGAAGGCTTGGGATCAGCAGTCGTCCTGTTCGCATCTGGATTCCGACGCCCGGACCGGGAAGGACGCGGGTCCACCCCCGCCGGTTCACCGACTTCGTGATGTCAGCTGGACCGCTCCAGGTTGCGCCATCATCATCACTGTGCATGACCCACACGTCGCTGATCCGATCCGTCGCTTTCGCCACCGCGTCGTTGTCCTTGTATTTCGTGGTGGAGGTCCTTACGAACATCAGCCAGATAATCCCGGTATCGCGATCTTGCACGGCGGTCGGGTTATTGAGTGCGTTGGTGCCGTCTTTTGCAACGACCTGCACAGGGCCCCACGTTTTGCCGCCATCGAAGCTTCGCCGCAAAAGAATTTCGATGTGGCCCTGATCGTCTGCATGGTTCTTGCGGCCCTCCGTGAACGCGAGGACTACGCCCTTTTGGGTGGTCAGCAGCGCAGGAATACGGTAGGTGTTGTAGTTGCCCTGGCGATAGCTGAAGAGATCGATTTGTTCAGGAGCCGGCCTTCCCGGTTTTGCTTGCCCAAGCTTCTTGTCCTTGGCACAGCCAGGTGACAACAGCAGCGCAAAGAGCGCGAGCGGAATCACAGGGTAATAGGAAATAGTCTTTTTCACATTCACGGTGCTTCACTCCTCCCCGTTTTGCAGGCTTATGCAAAAGACAGGGTCTATGCTGGGATTTCAAACGTGATGACTCGGGGCGCTACTTTACACCGGACCGCATCGGCACACAATACAAAGCTCACTGGTCGTGTTCATGCATCGCCCGGCCCGTTTGTACACGCCGAAGAGGGTCGGCCGCTGGAAGCACCCCGGCACTCGGGAACGTTGTGTGCGGAGGCGGCCAGATGTAGTATTGCCGGTCGACTGCGAAGCCATAATGGAAATTCCGGCTGAAGTCCCAACGAGGTATGGAAATGAGAAACGAGAAATCGAGGCGAGAGTTTCTGGTTGCGCTGGCGGGAGGCTCCGCTGCGATCGTGAGTGGTGGATTCAGCGAGGCGAAGGACTCCGCTCACTCACCGAGTCTTTGCAAGCTTGAGGGGCGGCTTTCTCACTACGATGGGAACCGGCTGGCCGAAACGACGGCGGTCCCGCTTGCGCAGAGTGGAATGACGAATGCCCCCCTTCGCTTTCAGCAGGCTGACTGGGCTTGCAACTGCCGCGCGCTGCCGGTTCCAGGGCGGCCGGAAGCGATCGATTTCTTCCTGCGCTTCAAAGTCACGGGGGGAAGCGCACAGAATTGCAGCATCGGCGCCCGGCTGGGTTTCGAAGATTGGTCGAAAGAAAACTACGTGCTGATGCCCGGCGCGCTCTACAACGGGAATCGATTTGAGTCGCGCCGCCTGAAGTACCCGCCTCTTGTAGAGGACCCCGCGGACATCGCGGTGAAGGGACCCATCATCGTCACGGACATTCCGCGCCTGAATAACCACGACGGCCCATCAAGGGTTCAACTCGTGACCGGGGATGTCGCGACCCCGGCCATGGGCTTCTACTCGCCACGCTTGAAGTCGGCCGTCTGGCTGCTGACGGAGCAGGCGACAAGACTCGGCGACACCGGACTGGGGATCGAAGAAACCGACCAGCGGGACAAGGCCTTCTTCACCCTCACGGCTCCCCGGGTGCGAGAGCTTTACAAGTACACCATCTGCGACATGCAACGTCCCTCTAAAGACCGGGGAGCCGATTTGCACGCGGGAGACGAAGTCGAGATGCGCTTTCGCCTTTATGTTTTTCCGGCTGAAAGCGTCCAGACCCTTTTCGACCGTTTTGTCGAGATTCGCAAGGACCTTTCAGGCCCCACCAAGCTCCGCCATCAGATCCCTTTTTCGCAGGCATGGGAAATCCAGGAGGAGAAATATAACCGGCAGAACTGGGTGGAACAGCAAGGGTTCTACTCCGTGGGCCTGCGGGAAAATATCTACCAGACCTGGCAAATCGGCTGGGTGGGCGGCCTGATGGTCACTTATCCCTTGCTGGTTGAGGGAAATGCCACCTCGCAAGCGCGCGCACGGAGGAATTTCGACTTCGTCTTTCCAAAAGGGATGGGACCGTCCGGCTTCTTCCATGGCGTCGGCGACGGTGAAAAATGGTACAACGACGGTTTCGGAAAGCCCTACGCAGCGAAGTGGCACCTTCTGCGCAAGAGCGCTGACGCACTCTACTTCATTCTCAAACAGTTCTTGCTCCTGCGAAAGAAAGATAGTACCTGGAAACCCACTCCAGCGTGGGAACTCGGGACCACGCGCTGTGCGAACGCCTTTATGCGCCTTTGGGAGAAGTACGGGCAGTTCGGCCAGTTCGTTGATCTTGAGACAGGTGACATTGTGGTGGGAGGGTCCACCAGCGCGGCGACCGCTTGCGCCGGCCTCGCCCTCGCCGCGGGATTCTTTTCTGCGCCGGATTATCTGCGTGCCGCCGAAGCGGCCGCAGACGATTACTACGAGCGCTACGTAAAGGCCGGAATCTCAGTGGGTGGGCCGGGGGAGGCCTGCCAGTGCCCCGATAGCGAGTCCGCCTTTGGACTGCTCGAATCCTTCGTGGTGCTGTACGAGACCACGGGTGATGGAAAGTGGTTACGCCGCGCTTGCGACATGGCGCACCAGTGCGCCACCTGGATGGTCTCCTATAACTTCCATTTCCCCCCGCAGAGTCTTTTCGGCCGCCTCGAAATGCACAGCACCGGGTCGGTCTTCGCCAACGCCCAGAATAAACACAGTGCCCCCGGCATCGCTACTCTTTCCGGGGATTCTCTGTTCAAACTCTATCGCTACACGGGAAAGCGCATTTATCTGGAACTGATCCAGGAACTGGCGCACAACCTGCCCCAGTACCTGTCTCGGGCTGACCGGCCGGTGGGTAAGATGCCGCCCGGGTGGATGAATGAGCGAGTGGAATTGGGAGATTGGCTTGAACCCATCGGCGAGATCTTCAATGGGTCCTGTTGGTGCGAAGTTTCAAACATGCTGACGTGGGTTGGAATCCCCGGCCTGTACGTCCAGCCTGACGCCGGCCTGGTTTGCGCAATTGACCATATTGACGTTGAGACTACACAGAACACTAGGCAGCGGCTGGCGATTCGAGTCACCAATCCCACAAAGTTCATAGCCGTCGTCAAGGTCTTCGCGGAAAACTCCGCCCAAGCCCGGCAAATGCTCGGGCAGAACGGGTTGTGGAATTGCCCGAAAGTGAAGATCCCGCCGGGTCGTTCCACCAGCCTCCACTTCCGAAAGTCTGATGGCAGGCTGTCCACAGCTTCTTGAGAGACTTCAATTTCATGAGGCAAAATCGATACGCAGCCGATACTCGTGGTTGCGTTCCGGCCGCAAAATAGCTACCTGCTCGTTGATGAACGCCTCATACGGGCGGCCGTTGAGGCTGACAGCGGCCACCTTGCGGCCCTGCGGCGCGCGGGCGTTGATCACAATCTTATCCAGGGGCCGGTTCGCCTGGTCGCCGCGGGGTTTGATTTGAAAGTGATAGTCAATCCGGCTGCCATCCGGCCGTGGTTCCACAGCCAGATCCAATTCGCCGAAATCGGTCGGCAGCTTGGCAATGCGGATGCCCTTCTCACCTTGCTGCCAGCGACGCATCGTCGCAGGTGTCAGCAGCAGCGTTGCTCCATCTTCCATAACCAGCAAATGACGGAACAGGCTGAGCCACAGCGTGTCAGCCCAATTATGCGGTTGATCCCCGCCGGCAAGATTCTGAGCATTCTCATAGCCCTCGCCCCAACTGAAGGTTAAGCCAGCCGTGTCCGTGTAGGCGCAGAAGACATCCAGCGTCTTCTCGGGTTCCCCTCGCAGAATATAGCTGATCGCCCAATCAACGGTGATGTAAGGCCAGCATCCTTCCGCGGAATCGCTGTACAACCCGCCTCCCCACTGGTTGGCCATGCGCTCCATCGCGCGAAAAGTGCCGGTGAGCATGGGATCGTGCGCATCCAGCGTTCGAGTCGGCCAAAGAAGAGGAGTGTGACCCCAGAAGTTATACATTCCTTCGCCTTCACTCTCGACGCCAAACCAGAGGTTCCCCTCGTAAAGGCCGGTCCGCCTGAATGTCTGCTGGAAGGATTTGTACAGGCTGGCCCGAAGCTCCCGGGCTTCGCGGGCAAAGAGTTCCCGGTCAGCACTCCGTCCGGCAGCTCGGGCAGCTTCCGCGGCCTCGGTCAAGCCGAGGATGGCCCAGGCGTCCACGTAATACTGGTGCATTCCCTTCTTCATATCCCACACTTCCATCGCACCCGCCTGGATCAGTCCGTAGCGTGGATCAGAGGGATCCTTTATCTCCTGCATGTGCCGCTGCCGGGAATTGACGAGCCACATCGCACCCCGCCTGATGAATGGATAAGCCGTCTTCTCCAGCCATTGGCGGTCACCGGAAAGCCTGTAATGCTGAACCAGCGCCCAAAGGTTCTGGCCTTGGGCATCATACTGGCCAGGACGAGTCAGCCAGGCACCATCCTCCCGCATGCCCAGCCGCAGCGGCGCGTCACCAAAGGCGATCGGACCTTCGGGAACATCCTTCATATTCATGCAGTAACTCTTTAATAATCGCTCGGCCAGATCATGCAAACCGGCCAGGTCGTAGGCGTAGGCTTCGTAACAGTGATCGCGGTAGGAAAAGTCGTAGTAATTCCAAGGGCTGCAAACGTTAAACCAGACATCCTCGCTGACTTTGACGTCGTGAATGGCGCGAGTGGCAACCCGCGAAAGGTAAACGTTCTCCAGGACGGGGTCCGGCGTTTCAATCCGTGCGAGACGGGAAAAGAACCTATTCCAGAAATCAATCACCGACCGTTCGGCCTCGACAGGCGGGTAACTTCGCATTTTCGCGATCTGGCGCGAATCAAATGGAGGAACAGCCTCGCCAGGCAAAACCTGCTGAAATGCGTGAGAGATGGCTCCCATACTGGCGGGCTGCCGGCGGTGAATGGGCGGCACCTTGATCCAGAAGGTCTTTGTCTCACCCGGCGCCACATCACCGCCGTAAATCAGATTAAGCCGGCAAAGCCCCGCGTCGCTCAGGTCGTAGACCTGGTTCTTCCAGCCGACTTCCGGCGTAATGCCGACGTCGATGAATTTCAGGCATTGCTTGTTCATCGAGCCGCTGTAGACGGCCGCATCGTTGCTGATCTTTAGGCCGTCGGGGAAAAGATAGATGGCGCTCAGGCGAGTGTGCTTCAGCCGCGAAGTGTCCGCATTTTTCGCCCTGATTTCGATGTAACCGTCCCCGTCCACATCGTGCACACCGTCGAAACGGAGGCAGATGGGAGGGCTGTCTTTGCCGGAATAGTCAATCGCGTCGGCGGCGCGAGGAGCAGCCCCCTCGACTTCATACTGAAAAACAAGATCGCCGGTCTTTTTGGGCTGAGGCAACAGTTTCCCGATTCGCGGGGCGGACGCCAGATATACCGTATATTGTTTGCCGGGCGTCACCTTGACTCGGTACACAACGGGCAACCCATCCAATCCGATCCGCGTGGTGTGGATGCCGGGGCCGTCCGCCTTACCACCACCCTGGAAGTAGCTCTTGGTGCGTTTGTCCACGAGCCCCCAATCACGAGTCAATAGGCGGGTCGTTTGCGGTGGATCGGTGAGGAAGAATGGCGCATCCCCCAACCCCCTCACCACGTCGCCCTCCAGGCGCATGTCGGGCGGTCCGTCCACACCCGCAACGAACTTGCCTTCGAGGTGAGATTGAGACGGATTCCGAATCTCCAGCTTATACAAGTCCATGGCATCCCCTGCGTCACCGAAGGGAACGGCCATCACTGAGACGCGATACGCAAGGCCCTTGTACTCCCAGCCGGCCCAGATCGCAGGCAGCTTATCGTCGACAAGCCCCAGGCGAAAGCTCTCAAGCTCTCCGGGAGGGAAGTCTTCGGCGCCGGGTTCAAGGCTGAAGGCAAGATCGTAAGCGGGATAACGAACACGCATCTGGCGTCCCAGGCAGTTGAAGGCGTTCTTCCCGCTTGTTGTCCCGTAGGCGCTCCACTCGTTTGCCGCGCTGTTGCGGCCGGGCGCTGTTTCTTCGAAATGGTAGTTGAATTTCAATTCCCGGGGTTCACCTGTACGCTTCAACCGCGGCCGTTCATAGTTGCCCTTGCCGATCCGGGAGAGTTCCGCCAATTGCCTGGCAATCTCTGCCTGGGAAGCTGCCGCCGGCAAATGGCCCTCACTATCTTGTGCCCGAGCACTTTCCTTATTGGAAACGAGACCGGGAAAAAGGTGAGAGGCCGGATCCGACTGGCCCAGCGCTTTCGGCAGAGCCACGCCAGCCGCCGCCAGGGTCAGGAACTTTCTCCTTCGAATTCCTTTGGGCATCCTTCGTTTCTCCTTCTGAATAAGAGTTGCGGGCGCCTTCCACCGATCCGGGAAAGCCGTAACTCCAGGAAGTGTGAGTTGTGCTGGTTACTGGCTAGGCGCTCAAGCGTTGGGCGGCATCCGCATCGGCGTAAGCCGCTACGATCTCTCCAAAGAAAAAGCGGTGGAAATCTCCACGGACGTAAGCCTCATCGCGGACCGTCTGCATTAGCGCGTCGGGCGCCAGATCATTCCGGTACAGCGTCCGGCACTCGTAGTGCACAACGCATTCCTTGACAATAGGGGTCCGCACCTGCTGGCTTGGAATCGGCGTCAAGTCCGCCTCTTGAAACTTGTCGTGGTCTCTTCCCGAAACCGATCCGCAATGGCTCACGGCCGCTGCCAGTTCCCGAGGAGGCACGTTGACCGTGAAGTCACCGATCTGCTCCAGCCGGCTGTAGGTATGCCGCGAAGGCCTCACCATGACGATGAAGAGCGGCCGCGCCCAGATGGAGCCTATCATTCCCCAGCCAATCGTCATGACGTTCGCTTTTCCGTCCGAACCCGCAGTGACCAGCAGCAATCCATCCTCGCGCATCCGCTGAATCGTCTGGGCAAAATAATCTGTGTACCGTACCTGTACCTTAGCCATTGTAGTTTCACCTCTGCCAGAGTATGCATTTCAAGCTTCCAGTTGACTTACTGTACACCATACGCCACGGCGATTGGCAAGCCCCTGCGTGTGATTCCGGCGCCGGAGGCTTCAGCGTTCGTCCAAATCGGTCCGCCTCGCAGCCTGCCGGGGCCGGGGGGCGAAAACTGTGCAGGGCCGCAAGGAGATCGGCCCACCTTCGTTCGCAATGCTCACTCAGGTTGTCCCATCCATGGCCGTTATCCAGCTTGGAAGCATTGCAAGGAATCGCAGTCGGATGTATCTTACGCGTCGGCCGGAAACTCGAAAAAGGGAATCCCGGACGATGTGCGAAGGAAAGGATCGTCAGATGGCGACTGACCCAATGGTCTATTTGGATGGGAAACTTATGCCTGCCACGCAGGCTCACGTCTCCATATACAACATGGGAGTGGTCCTTGGGGTGACGGTGACGGACATGACCCGAACGTTTCGCAAGCAGGCTTACCGCCTGGAGGATCATATCCGCCGCTTCTATGAGTCGTGCAAATATGCCCACCTCAAGCCCCCAATTTCTGCGGAAGAGACGGTGGAGGTGACACGCGAGCTGATCGATCACAACGCCGCGCTCCTGCCTCCCGAAGGCGAGCTCGGAATCATTCACTTCATCACTCCTGGTGAAAATCAGATCTATGCCGGATCAGCCGGTAAGGGTCAGGAAATGAAGCCGACCTATTGCATCCATTCCTTCCCGCTGCCGTTCTTCCTCTTCCGCAAGATCGTCAGCGAAGGCGTACACTTGGTGGTTCCTTCCACACGTCATGTCCCGCCGCAATGCGTTGATCCAAAGATCAAGAACCGAAGCCGCTTGCACTGGTGGTTGGCGGACTACGAAACTCATTTAGTTGATCCGGATGCGATGTCGTGGCTATTGGACCTCGACGGAAACCTCACGGAAAGCAGCGGGGCCAACGTATTGATCGTCAAGGACGGGACAGTGCTCTCGCCGGCCCCCCGCAACATCTTGCTTGGCATCAGCCGCAAAATTGTGTTCGAACTCTGCGCAAAACTGGCGGTTCCCTTCGTAGAGCGAGACCTGCAACTGCATGACGCCCTCACTGCAGACGAAATCTTTTTGACGACAACCCCTTATTGTATGGCGCCCGTCACGCGGGTTAATGGCATGCCGATCGGTGACGGTAAAACAGGGAAACCGGTCTTCGAGCGAATCCTCAAAGCCTGGAGTGCTGATGTGGGCGTGGATATCCGCGGGCAGTTCCTGAATGCCGCCGTGGCCTGACTCTGAAGGTTTCCAGCGACTCCCATGCCCAGCGGAGAGATCGTCGCAGATCATGAGCCATCCCAAGATTTGAAATCCTTTATTGAAAGGTGGAGACCTCCAGCGTAAACTGGCGGCGTACTTTCTCGATCGCACCACCGGACAGAGCTTATGAACGATGGCAAAAGGCGTTCCGACCGCATTGTGCTCACCATCCCCCTCAGCGTCTATGGAAAGGACGCCGCAGGCTGCGAATTCAGGAAGGGTGGTCGCACGCTCACAATCAACCGCCATGGCGCCCGCATTCAATTCCACCACGCGCTAAGCGGTGGCCAGATTATCAGAATTCTTAGTCTGGCCAGCAAGAAGGAGGCAACATTTCGAGTGATCGGTCCCGTCGCCCCGTTTACTGACCGTGGTGGTGAATGGGGCGTCGAGTGTGTTGACCCCAAAGCCAACATCTGGGGCGTCCAGTTCCCACCTATTGAGGAATGCCAGAACACCGGATTCAAGGCATTGCTGGAATGCAAGAAATGCCACACGACAGCGCTGCATCCTGTATCGCTTGTGGAGGTGGAGGTTCTTGACACCTCCGGAATTATTATCAAGCCCTGTGAAGACTGCCAAAACGAGTCTTCATGGGGCTATGTGGAGATGGATCCCGTATTTTCCATCCGCTCCGGAGACAAAATGGTGGCCGCAGGGAAAATCCACAGCTCCTCGCGCGCGCAGAAAAAACCAAGCCGACAGCGCCACCGCCAGGACTCTCAACAGGTGTCAGTGTTGGTCCGTGACTACTATGGTTCCTCGGAAATTGCCAGGAGCGAAAGCGTATCACAGGCGGGATTCTGCTTTTTCAGTGAAAAGGACTACATGGTAGGTCAGGGAATACTGGCCACATGCCCCTACGATTCCCAATCCACCCGCATCGAGACGCGCGCGCGAATCGTTCAGTGCCAGGAAAACCCCGAAACACACCGCAAGGTTTATGTGGCGAGGTACGAACCAAGGAGTGAGGAATTCGGTCCGGCCCCGGAATCCACCGCGTGATTCTTGAACCCTTCAGATTCGCGAACCCCACATGCTGGCGGAGACGAATGCGTGTGCAAACTTCGACTGCTGGATACAAAGGATTGGTGCGGAGGGAGGGAATCGAACCCTCACTTCCCGTAAGGGAAAAGGGATTTTAAGTCCCTTGCGTCTACCAGTTCCGCCACCCCCGCACGCTGACA
>Ga0326728_10020116_pt1 | contig 12802 bp, 14 predicted proteins | sample MB3enrmetagenome_FD_207602 | JGI IMG/M metagenome (GOLD analysis project Ga0326728, IMG submission 207602) | Lab enriched peat soil microbial communities from McLean, Ithaca, NY, United States - MB31MN | ecosystem: Environmental > Terrestrial > Soil > Wetlands > Peat | place: USA: New York...
GAAAGGGATGAAGCGGAAGACGGCAATCGCCCGCTCGCTCATCCACGACCCGGCGTTCCTTGTCTATGACGAAGCGACGAGCGGGCTTGACCCGATGACCTCGCGGTTCATCGCGGATTACCTGCGCCGGCTTAAGAAAGAGGGCAAGACCATCGTTCTCTCTGCGCACAACCTCTACCAGGTGGAAGCGATCTGCGACAAGGTGATGATCCTCCGGCGCGGCAGGATGGTCGCGTTCGGTACCATGCGCGAGCTCCGCGACCAGTTCGGTTCGATCACCTACACGATCTTCTTCTCCATTGACGACCCGGGCAGGCTGGTAGGGCACTCGAAGCCCTACCGGCAGGAGGAAGGGTTCTGGATCTGCGACGTGCAGGATATGCAGGAGCTCAACGAGAGCTCCACCGCCATCACCGATGCGGGCGGCCGGGTGGAGCGGATCGAGTCGCGGTATCCCTCGCTCGAAGAGATGCTCGTGAAGATCGGGAAGTAGACGGCATTATCCCGTGCCGTTTTGCCGTGACAGCGTCTCGCTGTCATTACCGGTTTTCCGGTTTTGGGGTATCAACAGGTCACATGCAGGATTGCCACAAATCCCTTCTTCCCATGCCCGATCTCATTGAGGACCTGAGGCGTCGGCGCTATCACCGGCCCGTACGGGGCGAGGACGATCTTTGCATCCGGTGTGAGCGGGAGGTCCCCGTACTGTCCCGTGCCGATATAGACCGCCGACGGTTTCTCGTCAGCAAGGAAATCGAGTTCGGCGCTGGAGAGCGGCGTGTGCCCGTACTCTCCTTTACAGTCCTTTGACGCTTTCTTTTTCCGTTTCGATACCTTGCCGTCCGCGTGAATGATGACGTCGTGCTCGTACCGTGTGCCGCCAATCTCGATCCACCCGAATCCGGTCTTCATGCAGAACACCTCCCGGTCATGATGGCAGTCCATGCCTATCAGGTTTTTCCTGCGGGTGCCGGCTCGTCCGCTTACGCCACTCTCACGGCCGTCCCGGTGTTCCGTGCGGTGGTGATGATGGTGGTGCCGCCGCCGCATGTTTCCATGAAAGATCGTGCGGTGCACTCGGTCTCCCGCACGCCGGTGTCGCAGACCGCGTAGCAGGCCGGGCCAAACGAACTGAGGCCGGCCCCTGCTGCGCCGGCGGATCTCATCGCATCCAGCAGATTGGGTACGCACGGCGGCTGGAGAGAGAGTTCGACCTTCTTGAAGCCGAGCTGCTGGATCGCATTGACGGACGAACCGAACAGGTCGAGGTCGCGTTCGACAAGGCCGGGCAGCATCCGCATCAGTATCTCGTGAGTGAGCGCCCTCACCTCCTCCACCGGGACCGGGCAATGGCGCCGGAAGATGTCCGCCTCCATCGCCCCGCTCGCCCCGGAAGGAAGGTTGGGGATGGCAAGCAGGATCTGCCAGTCCGCGGGGAAATCATGGCGGGCGATCACCGGCGGCGGGCGAACGCCACGCGAGGCAGAAGACGGGCGGAAATCGGATTTATCGCATCCAGCTCCGAACCGGTGCCCCCCATCGATGATAAATCCTCCACGGTCGAACGCAGCAGTTCCGATGCCGGATGTCCCGCCCCTCCCGGCCAGCCGGGCAAGTTCCTGCGTCGCAAGCGGCCTCCCGTACAGCTCGCAGAGCGCACGTGCAGTGGCAAGTGCCAGCTGTGTACCGCTCCCGAGACCGACATGGAGCGGGTACGTCTTCCGCACCACGAACGACGCGCTGCTGCCGGCCCGGATGCCGGCAAGGACGAGGCCGGCGACATCCTCCACGAGCTCCGCGGTACGGTTGTCGCACCCCTTCACACCGAACTCCGGGCTCTGCTGCGCCTCCACCTGGATGCCGGGCTCGTCAAGCGCGATGCCGACGCCACCGTCCACCCTGCCCGAACCGCCATGCATGTCGATGAGCGTGAGGTGGATGCGTGACGGTGTCTCGACGATCACGCGCCGTTCGTCGAGGAACATGTTGTACGGGAACTGTTCCTCGATAAAGATAAGCGGCTCGCCATTGCGGATGATCCGGTACTGGCGGCAGAGGAGGGGCTCGTTTTTGAGGAGGGAAAAGATCCGTCTCCCTTCGCTGCCGGTGTCTGCGACCCGGGCGTTCAGGATCTCGCGCCGAGCCTCGATGCGGTGGTGGCTGATGATCCTGCCGATCGGGATGTCCGCTTTCATCAGGTCATCCCTGAACTCCGGCGGGAGGCGGCTGATCGGGGTCTCAGAGATGGCGTGGACGAGAATGCGGCCGGTACCGGTGTCCTTCAGATCGACGACCCGGTGGTTGACCGGGTCCCCTTTGCGTATCCCGAGCCGTTCTGCCGTGGCAGTATCTGCTCCGACGATCTCCTGCCTGTCGGTCTCAACGGCAACCATGTTGCCGGTTACGGTCTCGAGCAGCTGCGTGACCGACCCGTCGGTGACAAGGAGAAGCTTCTGGACCGGTGAGAGCCTGCCCACGCGCCCTTCGATCTCGCGGATGTCCTGCGTGATATCCATCCAACCAACCTTGCCCCATGGGGTAATAAGGGTGATGATCAACCGGTTCGATACCCGTCTCTTCCGAGCCGTTAATGCCAGACATTGCACTGGCACCGGCGAATGGATACGAGTATTAACGCCGCGATGGAGGCCGCCGTGGCTTTTTGCGGAAAGTTTCCGGTGAATCTGCAGAGGATGGTACCAGTTCAATAATTGCGGCGGTGATCTCCCGCATAAGCCGCCCCCGTTTCCCAATCACGTCCCCGCTCCGGAGGCAGAGAACCCGCGAGGTCATCACGTAGCTCTCGGCAAAGAGGTCGAGACCGCCGGTAGAGAAATCATCGATGGAGAGCGGCAGGCTGGGCGCATCGGACGGTGGACTGCTGCTGACCGGGCAGACGTGGACCCTGCCGGATTCTTCCGTGCGGATCACCACGACCGGCCGGGTCTTTGGCAGGGTCCGGTCATCCAGCGCCACCGAAGCGAGGAGGACATCGCCTTCCACATACTGCCCCATAGCTGATATGTCCGGCACCCGATGCCATAAGGTGTTTGCTTTTGACGGTGCAGGATTCTTCTCTCAAGGTGGTTCAATTACCAGAAATACCGATTTAAGAGGGAATGGAATGGGAATATCTGCACCGATCGGACACGGGGCATCGATCCTGATAGGAGCGTGGTTTCGACCGGTTTTTTGTGCTGGTGCTCTTTTTGGTTTGGCGTGGTGGTATTTGCCTCGGTGGGTATGCTGCCGTTCATACATCTGTAACGGGAAGCTCCCTTCGGGATCAGGATCGCGGCGCTCACGCTTTTTGCCCGGTCTGCCCAAACAGAATTCTTTATTCATAGAACGTCAAAGGGGAATTGATGCCACGCTGTGATCTCTGCGGCAAGCCCACGACCATGCCATTTCACTGCCAGTACTGCGGCGGCAATTTCTGTGACGAGCACCGGCTCCCGCCCAACCACCAGTGCGCCGGCATTGCGGCATGGCGCAAAAAGCCGACGCCGGGTATTGGTATCCAGTACAGCAGGGGAGGCGGCGCCACACCGACCAAGGGCGGGTTCATCCCCCGGCCGGAGAGGAGATCGGCCGGAAGCCGGTGGGGCACCTTCCCGTACCTGAAGGTCGCGATCGCGGCGATCGTGGTTATTGCCCTGCTTCTTCTCTGTCTCGGCCTGACCGGGTTCCGGTTGTAATATCTTCCATTCTCGCAGTGGGTAGAGACCCGCCGTTTCTCACCCGGCGACTGCATTCCGGTTCTTTACCGGATATGGGGGCGGGCCAGAAAATATGCCCGCTTCCTGCGGCCACCGGGTACATCCCCCGTAACCTCTCCAGGCCGGTTCGCGAGGCGCCTGAGGTGTATGATAGGAATGTACTGCCCAACGGCCGGTGCCGTTAACCATGAATATCCTGTTGGCATACACTTAATCTGCGATGCCGGCACCAATACCCCACCGGTTCCCTCCGGGTAAGACGCTCGCGGAGGAACTCTGCGCCGCCATGAAACGGATCGAAGCCTGCGGTGTTGTCTATCCCGTGGGGTATTACCCGGCGCTTCTGGAGAAGTACACCCGTGAGGAGGTTCTCTATCCGCACATCCTGATTATCCTCGGGGAACCGCGGATCAACCACCATTTCTTCTATTCGCGTGCACTCAAAAGGACCGGCCGGTTTCTGGATTACGGCTGCGGCACCGGCGACAATGTCCGGCAGCTGATACGCGATGGTTTTCCCCCGGAGCGGATTACCGCATTCGATATCAACCGGGCGAGCATCAATCTTGGCTTTGACCTGTACCGTGATTGTGAGGAGATCGGGGATCTCTTTGTTGTATCAGAGAAGGTCCCGTTCGGGCCGGCGGAGTTTGACACGATCTATTCCGCATCGGTTTTCCATGTGATTGCAGATGACGCGGAATTCGATGCGTATCTCACGAACGCGTGGTCTGCCCTCAAACCGGATGGTGTTCTCTTCGGATCCACGCTCGGGTTGAAGGGAGGGGCGGTCAGGAATCTGGATCAACGGGGGCCGCCACGGGTGATGCCGAGGGAGCAGCTGGCTGGGCACCTCACCGGTGCAGGTTTTTCCTGCCCGAAGATCGTGGAGCGGTATCATGTCCCGCATTATGCCGCCGATCACCATGATGACATGTGCGTCTTTGAGTTCTGCACGAATAAGCCAGCGTAGGCAGATTCACGTGCCGTGTCCGGAAATATCTGATCAATGCCCGGGGGAGATCCTGTCTCCTCTTTCTGTTGATAACCGATCTCCGTGTAGAGTCTGCAAAACTGCTCCGGCATTATCATACCTGCCAGCATTTTTCCCGTTTTATAAATTCATGGGAGTATGATAAACTATACACGTATATACCCCGCGTGCAAGAGGGAAGTGTGTGAAGATTATGGCAAACGATTCCATCGTATTTCACGGCAACCTGCAGCAATTGCTGGAGAAAGTGGAATCCGGCGAGATGATCCCGAAGCTCCAGGCCTCGCACGCTCCCATGTGCAAGTTTTTTACCGCATATTATGTCATCAGCGGCATCCGGCATGTCGTCCCCCTTGTCCACGGCCCGACCGGGTGCCCGCTGTACATGTCCGACTTTGTCAGGACCCGGGAGTGCTGTGAGATCCGGGGCGTCCCGCTCGAACCCACCGCGTGCACCACCCTTGACGAGAGCCACGTGATCTATGGCGGCGAGGGAAAACTGCTGGAGGCCGTGAAAGAGGCATACGCGAAGTACCACCCCGACCTGATCGTCATCCTCTCCTGCTGCTGCTCCGGGATCATCGGCGATGACGTGGAGAGCATTGCCCGCGAGGCGGAGAAACAGGTCGGCTGCCGGGTGCTGGCGCTCAAGAGTGAAGGGTTCGGCGGCGACTTCCGGAGCGGCTACGAGGACGCGTTCAAGCTGATCATGGAGCTGATGGAGCCCCCGAAAACAACAATGAAAGGGACGATCAACATTCTCGGGGCCCGCTGGGGCCCGTCGCCGACTGAATTTAACTGGGACATGGACGAGATAGAACGGCTCCTTGGTGAAGTCGGTATAAAAATCAACGCAGTGATCGCGGGGGGTTGCACGGTCGAGCAGATCCGGCATGCCCGGGAGGTTGAACTGAACGCCTCGTGGTGCTATGACTGGGGCCAGAAGCTCGGCGACCTGATGCAGGAACGGTTCGGCACCCCGTACAGCAAGACGGGACAGCCTTACGGGTACGAGGCCACGAAGGAGTGGATCCTCGGGGTGGCCACCCCGCTGGGCATGGAGAAGGAAGCGCTCGCGGTGATAGAGCGGGAGACAAAGGAGGTGGAGCCGGACCTTGCCTACCTGAAAGAGGCCCTCGCGGGAAAGAACGTGATCATCGAGATCTCGGAATTCCCCGGCCCCATCCGGGCCCTCTCGCTTGCACGGATGGCGGCGGAGTTCGGTGCCCACCCGGTCGTGATCAACGTCCATCCCTACACGATCAAGGAGCGGATGCCCAGCATCAAGTACGTGCTCGGGACGGGCATCAACCCGGAGATCATCCTCACGAAAGGACTGTTCCATCTCGGGAGCTTCCGCTCATCGAAAGAGACCGAGGACGAACTGGAGGCAATCGTCCGGGAGTATGACAATGTCATCTTCTTCGGGAACTCCGGGCGGTTCCCGCCCTGCCCGGTGGTGAACCTGACGCTGATGAACCCGTCGTACCAGCCCCAGTACGGGTTCCGGGGGATCAGGAACATCGCGGCCCTCGTCCGGCAGGCACTGGAGAACAAGGACCTGCCGCGTTCGCGCCTCTTCAGGGGGATGCTCTATGGGACCGGTACAAAGTGAACGGGCAAAAGGGATAGAAATGCCGGCGGAGGAGAAATGCCGGGACCCGTACCTCCGGTGCGCCTTCAACGGCGCCGCCCAGACGGCACTGGGGGTCTCCGGTTCTGCCCTCCTTGCCCACTCGCCGCAGGGATGCGATTACCTCGTCAACAACGCATTTGCTTGGCAGGAGTGCGACTACATGGAGACGATGACGCTCTGCACGAAACTGTGCGTGGACGAGATCGTGCATGGAGGGGAAGAGATCCTTGCCCGCACAATCCGCGAGGCAAAGGACCTCAGGATCTCCGCTTTATTCGTGATCAGCGCCTGCGGGCCGGAGATTGTGGGCGACGATATCCCCGCTGTGTGTGATGAGATGCAGCCTGAGGTGAAGTTCCGGCTCGTCCCCATCCCGTGCGCCGGGTTCCGGGGCTCGCAGTACGACGGCATCGACATCGCGCTGGACACGATGGTAAAAAAACTTACAAAACCGGGCGGTGAAAAAATCCCAAATTCCGTCTGCCTCATCGCCCCGCATGCAAATGCGAATCCGACGTGGATAGCGGACCTCGCATGGGTACAACAGGTCCTCTCCCGGATGGGAGTCCGGGTCGTTGTCACACTCACCCACCGGACTCCCCTTGCCGAGATCGAGAACCTCGCATCTGCAGAGGCGTCCATTGTCCTGAGCCACGATGCCGGCGAGAAGCTGGCCGACTACCTTTCAGCGACGTATAGCATCGAACAGGTCTGCAGAGGGATACCCCTGCCCATCGGCATGACCAACACGAGGCGCTGGCTCACGGCACTCGGGGAGCGGTTCGACGCGGCCAAGACAGCGGAAGAGATGGTCGCGGAGGGTGAACGGATGGTGACGGCCACGTGCCGGCGCAAGATGCCAATGGCGCGGTTCCTGTACCGGACGCCGGCAGCGATTGTTGCCGATGCGACGGTCGGTATCCCGCTGGTCCGGTTCGTGACCGAAGAGATGGAGATGACCCCGGAACTCATCGCTCTTTACAGCTCCCGGCCTACAGTCCGGGATCTGCTTGCAAAGGAACTGGGCGATCTCGGGCTCAACCCGAAGGTCGTATACGGCACAGACGTATATACGACACGGGAGAGCCTCCGGGAGATCAGGCCCCGGGTCGTGTTTGGCAGCACGATCGAGCGGCACGCCAGCGAGGGGCTTGGCGTGGCGTACGTGGTCGAGGTGGTGAGGATGATGCGCCAGTTCCGGATGATCAACCGGGAATACTTCGGATATACCGGGATCCTGAACCTGTTCGAGTGCGTCCAGAACGAGTGGACGATGGGGTGGCGTTCCAAAGAGAAACGGTACGAGGCGAAGTGGTGAAAGCGATGAGACAGATCGCGATATATGGCAAGGGGGGCATCGGCAAGAGCACGATCGCCTCGAATGTGTCCGCAGCCCTGAGCGGAATGGGGCACACGGTCATGCAGGTCGGCTGCGACCCCAAGCGGGACTCGACGAGGATCCTTGCCGGGGGGAAGTTTATCCCTGCGGTGCTGGAAGAGCACCGGGAGCAGCTGAGGCTGGGAAAAGACGAGTATGCGATCAAGCTGGATCATATCGTCTTTAAGTCTCCCGGCGGGATCTACCTCGTCGAGGCGGGAGGTCCGGAACCGGGTGTCGGGTGTGCCGGCCGGGGCGTGCTGACTGCCCTGCAGATCCTGAAAGATCTCAAGGCCTTCGAGACCTACGGGATTGACGTGGCGATCTACGATGTGCTCGGCGATGTCGTCTGCGGTGGTTTCTCGATGCCGATACGGGAGGGGTTTGCAAAGGAGATCTACCTCATCTGTTCCGGCGGCTTCATGAGCATCTACGCGGCAAATAACATCGCCCGGGCCATCCAGCGCCTCGCAAAGCGGGGGGATACCGGGCTTGCCGGGATCATCTGCAACAGCAACGGCGACGAGGCAACCGAGCATGCGGTCATCCCGGCCTTTGCGGCAAAACTGGGGACATCATTTGTCCAATTCGTCCCCCGGAGCCCGGTCATCCAGGCATGTGAGCTCGAAGGGCGGCCGGTGGTGGAGCACGCTCCCGGTTCACCGGAGGCGGGCATCTTCCGGGACCTCGCAAAGGCGATGATGGAGAACGATTCCCGGGTGATCCCGACCCCGGTCAACGACCTTGCCGAGCTGGAGCGGATGTACCGGGAGCATATCGTAAAAAAATAAGAGTCCCCAACGTCCCGTGGTGAGCGAGTATGAAATATCCCGATATGGACAGGATTTACCGGAACATCCCGCTCGATAAAATTCCCTGGAACAATGAGACACCGCCTGAGGTACTCGTCAATATAGTGACGAGCGGGAAAGTCCGGCCCTGCAAGGCCATTGATCTCGGGTGCGGGGCGGGAAACTACGCGATCTACCTCGCCGGCCAAGGGTTTGAGATGACCGGGGTCGATGGTTCCCCCGCTGCCATAAAAATTGCCACGGAACATGCACAGAAGCGGGGGGCCCGGTGCCGGTTCATCGTCGCGGACGTTCTTGGCGACCTCCATGAAGTGGATGAGAAGTTTGACTTTGCCTACGACTGGGAGTTACTGCACCATATTTTTCCGGAAGACCGGGAGACCTACATCCGGAATGTCCATAAAATTCTCAAGCCGGGCGCCGCTTACCTTTCTGTCTGCTTCTCCGAGAAGGACCCCCAGTTCGGCGGCTCTGGCAAATTCCGGAAGACCGTGATCGGGACGACGCTCTATTTCTCTTCCGAGTCCGAGATCCGGGACCTTTTCTCGCCGTATTTTCTCATCAGGGAACTGAAGACCATTGAGATCGAGGCCAGGTTCGGGTCGCACTTAGCCATTTATGCGTGGTCCGAACGGCGCTGAATGTTTTCACGGGGTGGAGTACCCGATCCCTTTTCCCGGCCGAATTCTTTTGCCGGTGCTATGCCTTATAACCCCTTGACCAGATTTCTCTTCTGGATTGCTTTTGCGAGCAGGACGAAGATGACGATGATGATCACCAGCACGAGTGCGTCGAGTGCCGGCGGGTAGACGGCATCGTTCGTGAGCGCTGCGTGGAAGAGGTCCACGAGATAGGTGAGCGGCGAGATGGAGGTAAGCACAAATTCCCACCCCGTCAGCTGGTTCAGCGGGATGAAGATGCCACTCGCGAAGATGAGCGGGAGCCGGACCAGGCTCGAGAGCATCATCACGTTTGACGGCACATCGGTCGCCATCGAAGCAAACAGCGTGCCGAGAGCGGCAAACCCGATTGCCCCTAAGATGAATGCCACCACGAGCACCAGCGCACTGGTGAGTGGCAGGTGCAGGAGCGCGAGGCTTACCCCCCAGACGATTGCAGTGATGGCAACCCCGAATATCGCGCCGGCAGCGATGTCGCCAAGGATGATGCTCTCGAGGATCACGGGCAGCGAAAGGAGCCGCTCATAGGTCTTTTCCCGTTTCTCCCACGGGGTGATCAGGGGTCCGACCGAGGATGATGTGAAAAAGAGCATCATCGCCAGAAAGCCCGGGAAGAACGCAATGAGATTGAGGCTCCTCCCGATGAAATAGGTAAAGAACATTAAAAAGGGGAAGAGCAGGCCGAAGACAACCACCGGTCCCCGGTAATAGTAGATCCGCATGTTCTTCTCGGCGACCAGCCACACGCTCCGGGCAAAGACACCTGCGTCCAGATCCATCATGCACCTTCCGTGAGACGCACGAATGCCTCTTCCAGCGAGAGCCCCGATGTCGCGATCGAGGTGATGGTCAGGTGCTCCCGTTCCGCAACGGCACCGAGGAATTTTATGACCCGGTCCGGGTCATTGGTATAGACCCGCCAGTTGTCCCCCCAGCGTTCTGCCCGGGAGATATTTTCGTGAACGAACAGATCTTTTCCGACCGGTTGCGCGAACGCGACCTCCACGTATTTCGTGGTGTCAAAGGTCTTTTTCAGGTTCTCCGGGCTGCCGGTCGCGATAATTTTGCCTTTATCGATGATGCTGATCGTGTTGCAGAGCGCGTGTGCCTCCTCGATGTTGTGGGTCGTGAGCAGGATCGTGCTGCCGGTTTCGTTCATGTGGTGGATGGTCTCGATCACGAGCCGGCGGCTCTGCACGTCAAGGCCCGTTGTCGGCTCGTCAAGGATGAGCACCGGAGGCGAATGGACGATGGCGCACGCGATGCTGATCCGCTGCCGCATCCCCTTCGAGAAGGTGCGGACGTAGTCGTCTTTCCGTTCCGCGAGGCCCATCTGCCGGAGGATCTCCCGTGTCCGCTCTTTCCGTGTGTTGCGGTCCAGCCCGTAAAATCTTGCCATCCAGAGGACGTTCTGTTCCGCGGTCATGTCTCCGTAGACCGTGCTGTTCTCGGGGATCACGCCCATCTTCAGCTTGGCCGCCAGCGGATTTTTTTGGATGTCGATCCCGTCGATCCATACCGATCCTGTGTCCGGGGAGAGCACACCGGTCAGCAGCCGGATCGTCGTGGTCTTTCCCGCCCCGTTCGGCCCCAAAAAACCAAAGACGCTCCCCTCTTTTACCGCAAGTGAAACATCATTGACTGCCGTGACCGGCCCGAATGATTTGCAGAGATGATCCGCTTCTATTGCATCCATAAAATGTCCACCTTTGCGTGATCCCGTGGCTGGCATACGGTCTTTCTTTTCAGCCTATCCTTAGATCTATATCGATCTCTCTTGATATCGGTTATGGATATCCCGGTATACCTCCTGGTTATGACGCATTTATAGGTTGATTTGGGATTTTTTACGAGCTGAAATATTGGGCATCAACTGCTGACGCAAAAGAACCTGACTTCCATTCATGCCGTGTTCACGGTTACACGATCCTCTCAAGGATCTCCACAGCATCCCGCACAAGTGCCGGGCATTTCGTGACAAAGAGTTCCCTGTCACGTGCCTGCGCATATTCTTCCGGATTGCCGAGGTCAAATCCAAGCAGTTCCGTGCAGTTGACTGAACCGTTCTTTTGGGTGAATTCATGGATGAACTGCTGCACGAGCGCGTGGGTTTTATCCCGTGCAGCATTGCCCTTGGGTGTCGCCTTGCCGTATTTGAGGCCGATGACCATGATCGCGCCGGACACAGCGCCGCAGATATTGCCGGTCTTGGAGATCCCGGAGCCAAACCCGCCGGAAATTTTCCAGGCTGTTCTCCTGTCAATGCCGGATTCCTCCGGGAAACTGCTCAGTACTGCCTGCGAGCAGGAGAACCCGTCCATAAACGTGGAATATGCCTCATCTGATCTGGTGGTCGTTGTCATTGCTGATCCGCCTTCTCTCCCCCGCACAAACACGGTTCTTCTGTTGACGGGCTGCAGCAGGAACTCTCCGGACCCCCGCAACTGCATTCGCAACTATCCATATCCTTTCCCCGGAGAGCAGCCGAGATCATCGCCCAGGCGCACCCGACACCGCTCTGCACCTCGATCGCTTGAACCGGGCAATTATTCGCACAGGCGCCGCACTCCATACATGCGGTTGGACGGGTGAGTTCCACACGATCCGATCCTTCTGTAAAGACTGCATGCGGACAGACCTGCGTGCAGCGTTTACAGTTGATGCACCGTTCGGGATAGTACCGGAGGGTATTTTCAAGGTACGAATTCAGCATCAGATCCCCCCGATAGCCCTGCTTATACCAATGGCGATTCCCGCAAGCGATCCTGCCACGGCCATGACGACCATGATTGGAACATACCGGAAAATTTCTTTTTTCACACCGGTTCTCGATGTGAAGGTCGTGCAGCCGGTAAAGTTCAGTGCAAGGTACGAGACCACGGATGATATCATGAGCAGCGCCGATGCAGCTCCGAGTGCATTCGCCCAGAACGGCAGCGAGGGATTTGTCCCGAATATGACTGCAAAGGGGAGGCCTACCATGATACCCAGGATCAGCCCTTTCGTGGAGAAGTCCTGTGTCGGGATGAATGGCAGAAGTGCCGGGAAGAGCACGGTCCCGGCAAGGACGGCGGATACGGCTGCGGCCGCTGCAACCAGCCCGGCAAGGAACCAGAGGGCGATTGCCATGATGAACATTGGAAGGGCGATGTGGACAAACTCCACCGGAGTCAGGACTAGGCGATCCGCAAACGGGAACACCACCCGTCGCATGGCAGGGGTCGCCGTGTGCGTCTTCAGGTACTCCGGCAGATCCCGTGCCCGTACCGGACCATACTCCACGGTGAACCCGGACTTCCGCAGAACTTCCGGCCACGAGATCCCCGGCGCCCCCAGCTGGGGGATGATGATCCTGCGGTGCTGAACAATTTCGTAAAGACCGGTGGACTCGATGCGGCTGACCAGTTCGTCAGTCCCGAACGTGCCTTTCCCGGCAGCGCACCAGACGTTGATGCCGTTCGTATCCAGTACGAGAATATAGCAGTCGATGCCGGCGAGCGCAGACCGGAGGACGTCGAAGCTGAGCGTGTAATTTGCGGATGCAAAGACCGGTGAATCTGCGGTCGGGTTGCCGAGCCGGTAC
>Ga0326728_10020117_pt1 | contig 12801 bp, 9 predicted proteins | sample MB3enrmetagenome_FD_207602 | JGI IMG/M metagenome (GOLD analysis project Ga0326728, IMG submission 207602) | Lab enriched peat soil microbial communities from McLean, Ithaca, NY, United States - MB31MN | ecosystem: Environmental > Terrestrial > Soil > Wetlands > Peat | place: USA: New York...
AAAAAAGTACAAGTTACAATTATGTGACAACTCAGTTACAATCAGACGACAGGCTTCCCAAGACAGAAATATTCTCCATCAACGGACTCCTCCTGGCCAAAGCATTCACCTTGCCGATCACAACTGGTGTTTTTGCGCCTTTTGCGATTCTTCGCGGCTATTGCCTTCTTTCCGTGTGCAGTCTATTTCACCAGCTTCCCAGTGCGGCTTCGATTTTTCCATCTGCATAAATTCTCTTTTCATACAGCATTTTAGCATCATTTTCGGCGCTAACGAGAACGCCGCAGGATAGAATACAAGAAATCGCCGCAAAAAAGCGCAAGAGACGCAAAATAGGATTTTCGGCCTTTTGCTCTTTGCACTTTCTTTGCCGCCAACCAGAAAAGGCAACTCAATGAAAGATATCATGGAACTGTCCGATATGGTGCGCAAAACTGCTTTTGCCATCCACTGTTACCACAAGAATGGTCACTTGGAGAAAGTATATGAAAACGCGCTGGCGCACCGCTTGCGAAAAATCGGGCTTGATGTGAAGCAGCAGCATCCGCTCAAGGTTTACGACGAGGACGGCACATTGATTGGAGAGTACTATGCCGACCTGCTGGTGGACAATCGCCTCCTCGTGGAGTTGAAGGCGGCCAAAGCCCTGGCCGATGAGCATACTGCCCAGGTGCTCGGCTACCTGCGTGCGTCGCGCATGGAGCATGGCCTCTTGATGAACTTTGGCGCACCAAAGTTTGAAATCCGCAAGTATGCCCTGAGCCAGAATGACGACAGATCCCCATCCGGCGGCGTACTCGGTTTGTTACTCTCCCTTCTTGCGACTTTTGCGCTTTTTCGCGGCTAATCTGGTCTGTCTGGCGTTTACAAAGAAGCAATGATATAGCCGCGAAGAGGCGCAAGAGACGCAAAAAGGGATTTGTATTCCGCCCTTTTTCGCGGCAGGTTCGTTGTATGATTTTTGGCGCTCACTGTTCCACGGCCGGCGGGGTTGCCAGGGCGCTGGAACGCGGGGCGTCCGTCGGCTGCAAGGTCGTCCAGATATTTGTCAAGAATAATATGCAGTGGTTCGGACGGCCGCCTCCGCCCGCCGACATTGCGCGGTTCAAGCGGGAGAAGGCGCGCCTCCGGTTCGCCGCCGTTTTCGGGCACACGGGGTATCTGATCAATCTGGGGGCGGGGCCGTCCGGCAACCGCGCCAAATCCCTGCAATCGCTGATCCAGGAAATCAACTTGGCCGGGGCGCTCAGTTTGCCGTTTCTTGTCCTGCATCCGGGGGCGCATCTGGGCGCGGGCGAAACAGCCGGCCTGCGGCGGATCGTGGCCGGATTGGATGAAGCGCTGCGCGCAACCAAGGACGCCAAAGTCCGGATCGCCCTCGAAAACACGGCGGGGCAGGGGAGTTGCCTGGGAAATCGAATCGAGCATTTGGCGGCCATTTACGACGGCGTGGAAACCCCCGGACGCCTGGGATTGTGTATTGACACGGCCCACCTCTTCGCCGCGGGATACGATATTCGAACCGGCAAGGGCTGGGACAAAACGATGCGGCGGATTGACACGCTAATTGGCCGGAAGGAGATTTTGGCCTTTCATCTCAACGATTCAAAAACGGACCTCGGCTCGCGGGTGGACCGGCACGAAGACATTGGCAGGGGCAAAATCGGGCTGAAAGGGTTCCGCCACATTGTCAACGACGCGCGCTTCAAAAATTCCCCGGGCTGCCTGGAGACGCCCAAATCCGACGATCTGCATGAAGACGCGGCCAATCTGGCCGTGCTGCGCTCGCTTGTGGCGGGTTCCGGCTCTTAATCTTAATCCTAATTCTAATCCTAATCTTCTTCAGTGACCGAAGGGACCAAAGGGACGGAAGGGACAAGATTAAGATTAAGATTAAGATTAGGATTAGGATTAGGATTGGGATTAGGATTGGGAATCAAAACGGTTCTTCCGGGTGGTCGCGCAGGTATTGGGCCAGACCGGGCAGGGGAAAGGAGAGAAGTTTTTGGATTTTGGCACAGTTCAAGGACACGTCCGCCGGACGCGGCGCGCCCCGGTATTCCCGCAGTGAACAGGTTTCGATGCGGGGCTTGAGTTCAGGATGGCGGCCCGCCGCCAATTCGCCAATGGCCGCGCGCGACAGGCGCTCGCTGCCGGCCAGATGATACAACCCGGATTGGCGTTGCCCGGCCAATTCCCAGACAGCGCGGGCCGTCACCGAGGCCGGAATCGGGCAGCGAAATTCATCGAAAAACAACTTCACCGCCCGGCCCTTTTTCCAGGCGGCCTGCATTTGCACGTTGCAGGCGCTGGTTCCATTGGGCGAAGCGCCGCTGTTCAACGAGGCGCGGATGACGGTGTGCCGCGGATTTGTCAACACGATTTGTTCAGCCTGAGCTTTTGTCTCCGCATAAACGCTCAGTGGATTGACAGGGTCCGTCTCGATGTAATTGCCTTTGCGCCCGTCAAAGACCAAATCGGTGGAAAAGAATATAAAATCAGCCTCCGCCGCCAGGGCGGCCAGATGCGCCGTCGCCTCGACGTTGATTTTTTTGGCCAGCGCGGGATTGGCCTGGCAGGCGGCGCTCTGGGACAGCGCCGCGCAATGAATGACCAGGGCCGGTCGGTCCGCGTGAAACCGGTTTTCGACGGACGCTAAATCCGTCAAATCAAGCATGGGGCGGGTGAGGGGAATGATTTCAAATTGGGCCGAGCCGGGCGTTTTTGCATTGGCCAGACAATGGCCAATCAAACCGCCCGCCCCGGTGATCCAGGCGCGCCTGGAAGGTTCATTGGTTTCCATCTCATCCCGCATTGGCCAGCGGTTGGGAGGAGATTTGCAACATGCGTTCGATGGGCGCCCTGGCTCGTTGCAGGATGTCGGCGCTCAATTCCACCCTGGGATGGAGATGGGCCATGCAATCGTAGAGTTTTTCCAGCGTGTTCATTTTCATGAATTTGCACTCGTTGCAGCGGCAATTCTCCACCGGCACGGGAATAAACCGTTTGCCCGGACACTCTTTGTTCAAGCGATGGATGATGCCGGCCTCGGTGGCAATGAGGATGGCCGGGGCCGGAGAGCGTTTGCAAAAGGCGACCATCTGTTCGGTCGAACAAATTTCGTCGGCCAACAGGCGCACGGCTTTGGTGCATTCGGGATGGGCGACGAGCGGGGCGTCGGGAAAATCCCGGCGAATGCGCATGACGCCGGCGTGGGTGAACTCCACGTGGGCATAACAACTGCCGGCCCACAACGTCATTTTCCGGCCGGTCTGTTCCATCACCCAGGCCCCGAGGTTTTCGTCCGGCACGAACAGGAGGTCGCGGTCTTTGGGGGCGGCCTTGACAATTTTGACCGCGTTGCCGCTGGTGCATATAACATCGCTGAGGGCCTTGACCTCCGCGCTGCAATTGATGTAGGTCACGGTGTAAAAATTGGGATTGGCGGCCTGCAGGGCCTTCAATTTCGGCGCGGGGCAGCTTTCCTCCAGGGAACAGCCCGCGTCCTTGTCAGGAAGAATGACGGTTTTGGTGGGATTGAGGATTTTGGCCGTTTCGGCCATGAAATGCACGCCGCAGAAGACAATCACATCGGCCTTGGTTTTGGCGGCCTGTTGTGAGAGGCCGAGGGAATCGCCCACGAAATCGGCGACATCCTGGATTTCGGGCACCTGGTAATTATGGGCCAGGATGATGGCGTTCAGGGCGCGTTTGAGCTTGAGAATATCGCGCGAGAGGGCATCCAGCCGTTCCGGCGGCAAAGGAATGCGGGTGACAAACTCCGGCTGGCCCGTTGGTTGAACTTGAGTTTGATCAATCATAAAGGTAGCTTACTTCGACGCGGGCGCCGGGGCAACTCCCGTCGCCAAGGCAAATGCAGCCAATTTTCCAAGTATGCAAGGGAAATCTTAATCTTAATCTTAATCCTCAGATTATCGGCTGCACGAAGGAGTTAGGATTAGGATTAGGATTAGGATTAAGATTAGGAACTGGTTTAGTTGCCCAACGGGTTGCGCCAGGTCTGTTTATCCTATGAACACCCCAGGCTTTCGCCGCAGTTGAGGCACTTGTAGCAGATGCCGTTGCGCACGGCGACGTGGCCGCAGTTGGGACAGGTGGGAGCGTCGCTTTGAAAACGCCCGAGTTGCTGGCTCAAAGGCGAAAGGACCCGCCCGCCGGCGGGAGCGGCGGCGGGATCGCCGTTGCCATTTCCATTGCCCTCCGGGCCGCGCGCCGCCGGCTGAATCAGAATGTCAGTGTCGTCCGCGAGCGGGAGGTCAGGCACCGGCCGGTTTATTTTTTTTTTGACCTCTTCCATGAGGCCGGGCATGGCCAGTTCGGGCTGGGTGCGCGAGGCGACATTGGCCTCGCGGTAGCCCGGCATAAACTGCAAGGCCAGCCAGCGAAAGACGTAATCAATAATGGAAGCGGCATTGCGAATTTCCGGGTTTTTGGTAAAGCCGGACGGCTCGAAGCGTTGATGCGCAAACTTGCGCAGCAACGCCTCGAGCGGCACGCCGTATTGCAGCGCGAGGCTGGTCAGCGTGCCTATGGTGTCCATCAGTCCCCCAATGGTCGATCCCTCCTTGGCCATGGTGATAAAAAGCTCGCCGGGTTGTCGGTTGTCAAACAGGCCGACGGTCAAATAACCTTCATGCCCGGCAATGTCGAATTTATGAGTGACAGCCTCGCGGGTGTCGGGCAGGCGGCGGCGCAAGGGCTGGCCGTCCCGGGCCTTGAACCTTTCGATCTCGGCTTCCAGTTCGTGGAGGCGGGCCGCGTCGGCCGGTTCTTCGCCGTCCGTGGTTTTCCTGGTGTTGAGCGGCTGGGAGCGCTTGGAACCGTCCCGATAAATGGCGACGCATTTGAGGCCCATTTTCCAGGCTTGCACGTAGGCGTCCTGGATGTCTTCGACCGTGCAGTCGTGGGGCAGATTGACTGTTTTGGAAATGGCGCCGCTGATGAAGGGCTGGGCGGCGGCCATCATTTTCAAATGGGCCATGTAACTGATGCTGCGCTTGCCGCGCCAGGCCTTGAAGGCGCAATCGAACACCGGCAAATGGGCGGGTTTCAGGCCGCCGGGGACGGTGGCGCCATTGTCTTCGACATCCTCGATGGTGTCGTATTTTTCGACGTGGGCGACGATGGGGGCAATTTCCTGTTCGGCATAGCCGAGGCGGCGCAAGGCGTCGGGGACGCCGCGGTTGACGATTTTGAACATGCCGCCGCCGGCGAGGAGTTTATACTTGACTAGAGCGATGTCGGGTTCGATGCCGGTGGTGTCGCAATCCATGAGGAAGGCGATGGTGCCGGTGGGGGCCAGGACGGTGACCTGGGCGTTGCGATAGCCCGATTCGCGGCCGCGATTCAGGGCGCGGGTCCAGCATTGGCGCGCTTCCTCTTTCAGGCAGGCGAACTCGGCGCTGGGATGAATGTCTTGGACGGCGGCGCGATGCTGCTGAATGACGCCGAGCATGGCGGCCACGTTGTCTTTGGCGGCGGGCCGGCTGACATGGGCGCAGCGGGCGTCGTAGTAACCCTTGAACGGCCCCATGACGCTGGCGAGGTCGGCGGATTGCTCGTAAGCGTGGCCGGTCATGATGGCGGTGAGGGCGCCGGCCAGAGCGCGGGCTTCGTTGGAATCGTAAGGCAGGCCGTAGCTCATAATGAGGGAGCCCAGGTTGGCGTAACCCAGTCCGAGGGTGCGAAAAACATGCGAGTTTTCGGCGATTTCCGGTGTGGGATAGCTGGCATTGTCAACGATGATTTCCTGGGCGGTGATGAAAATGCGGACGGCGGCTTTGAACCGTTGGATGTCAAACCTGCCATTGTCGCTTTTGAACTTCATCAAATTGATCGAGGCAAGATTACAGGCGGTATTATTGAGAAAGACGTATTCGGAGCAGGGATTGGTGGAATGAATCGGCTCGGTGCCTTTGCAGGTGTGCCACTTTTGGATGGCGCCGTCGTATTGCAAGCCGGGATCGCCGCAGGTCCAGGTTCCGGCGGCAATTTTATGGAGCAAAGTGGCGGCGTCCTTCTTTTCCAAGGGAGCGCCGGTCACCGTGCAGGTGAACCATTCTTTGCCGCCGAGGGCGGCCTGCATGAAGTCATCGCTGGCCCGCACGGAGAGGTTTTCGTTTTGGTACATGACACTGCCATAGGCGTCGCCATTGTAGGAGCCGTCGTAGCCCTGCTCGATCAAGGCCCAGGCCTTTTTTTCCTCTTTCTGTTTGGCGTCAATGAACTCCTCGATGTCGCCGTGGCAATCGCGCAACGTATTCATCTTGGCGGCCCGGCGGGTTTTGCCGCCGGATTTGACGACATTGGCCACCTGGTCATAGACCTTGAGGAAAGAGAGGGGGCCGCTGGGACGGCCGCCGCCGCTGAGTTTTTCGCGGCTGGAACGAATCGGGCTGAGATCGGTGCCGGTGCCGGAACCGTATTTGAAGAGCATGGCCTCGCTATGGGCCAGACGCATGATGCTTTCCATGTTGTCCTCCACGGACTGAATGAAGCAGGCGCTGCCTTGGGGAAATTCGTATTGGGTGCGGGCCCGTTCGGGGGATTGGATTTGGCGATTGTAAAACCAATTGCCGCGCGAAGAGGCGCGGCCGACGCCATATTGATGGTAAAGGCCGACGTTGAACCAGACCGGGGAATTAAAGGCGCCGTATTGGTTGAGGCAGAGCCAGACCAATTCATCGTAAAAAACCTCCCCATTGGCCTTGTCAAAATAACCATCCGCAACGCCCCAATCGGCAATCGTCCGGCAAACGCGATGGATCAGTTGGCGGGCGGAGGTTTCCCGTTCCGCCGTATTGAGTTCACCGTAGAAATACTTCGAAACGACCACCTTGGTGGCCAGAAACGACCAGGATTTGGGAACTTCGACATTCTCCTGTTTGAAAATGACTTTCCCGCCGTCGTCGGTGATTTCAGCCGTGCGGTTTTCCCATTCGATTTGGTCGAAAGGCTTAACGGTTGCGTCGCTGAAAACCCTTTCAATGAGCAGGGTTTTCGCCGGAGCCGCACCGGTCAGACGGCCACGAACCGCCGTAGTGGCAGTTGTTTTTGAACGCCGCCGACCTTGAGTCGAAGCGGCAGGGCGAACGTGTTCACGCGCATCAATCATAGAAAAAGCCTTCTTTTCGTGTCTCGAGTTAAATATTGTCCAAAATATAAATATCCGGCCCCTACATTCGGTAAAAAGGCGGCCATTTTCAGACCGCCAGCCCCATTCCGTAGGGAGTTGGCGCGACTCTAACACCACATATAGTGGCGGCAAGAAAAATCTGAAAAAAAAGTTATCGCGGGGTTATTCACGGGGAAATTGCCACGATTTAGGCCCAAAAACCGCGCTTTTTTCAAGCATTGTGAACAAGGTTGGGCGGCCCATTGTGAACAAGTTTAGGCGCTTTCAGGGGGGTTGGCGGTCATTTTGCTCTGCGAAGGCGCCGATGGCGCATGGATTTGGGGGTTTGGGGACGGATTCTGCCGGGTTTTGCCTTGCGAACGGGGGCAATGGTCTTGGCGCGCGCCCGCCCCACCAGCACGATGGGGCAGCCTTCGAAACCGAAAGCGCGCCGCATTTCGCCCGCCAAATACCTTTTATATTGGTCCGAAAACAAATCTTCGCGGTTGACGAACAACAGAAAAGTGGGCGGCGATTGTCTGACCTGCGTGGCGTAAAAGAACTTTAAACGGTGCCCGGCGGAGCTGACGGGCTGGCGGCGTTCGATGGCATCGCGCAAAGTGCGGTTGAGGATGGGAGTGGGCACCTTTTGTTGCAATTGGGCGGCGACGTAGCGGATCGATTCGAGCAGGCGGTCCAAATGGAAGCCCGATTTGGCCGAGGTGAAAAGGACCGGGGCATAATCGAGAAAAAACAAGTGTTCCTGCACCCATTGGGCGAATTCCGACAGGCTGGTGAGCGGTCTGTCCTGGCCTTCGCGTCTTTTTTTGCCGTCCTCCCGGCGCCATTCCTTTCGCGCGGTCTCCAGCTCCGGCGCCACGAGATCCCATTTGTTGACAACCAAAATGCAGGCCTTGCGCTCCTCCACGATTTTGCCGGCCACCTTTTTGTCCTGGCTCGTCAGGCCGGATTCCGCGTCCATGACAAAAATGACAATGTCGCTGCGGGCGATGGAATCCTCCGTCCGTTTGACGCTGAAAAACTCGACGGAATCGCCGATGCGCCGTTCCTGGCGGACGCCGGCGGTGTCGATCAAAATATATTTTTGCCGCACCCCGTCCGTCTCGACTTCGAAGGGAACATCCACGGCGTCGCGCGTCGTGCCCGGGATGGGGGTGACAATGACCCGCTGCGAATAGGTCAAGGCATTGATCAAGGAGGATTTGCCGACGTTGGGCCGGCCCACGACGGCCAGCTTCAGAGACGGTTCGGCGTCGGGAACTTTCTTCTCCGCCCCGGCGGTTTCGGGCGGAAGCAGCGCCACGGCGGCGTCCATCAACGCCTCAATGCCCCGATGGTGAATGGCGCTGACCGGGAAGATTTTGGGAAAACCCAGCGCGGCAAATTCATCGGCCCCGGCCTCTTCGCGATCGTTATCGGTCTTGTTGACAGCCACCAGCGCCTCCTTGCCGGAATGCCGCAAGCGTTGCGCGACCTCGCGGTCCAGCGGGACGATGCCTTCCCGCACATCGACGACCAGGATGATGACCGCGGCGGCGTCAATGGCCAATTGCACCTGCTCGATGGCCGCTTGCGCGATGAGGGTTTGGGCCTTTTCCCGCCGCGCCAGTCCGATGCCGCCGGTATCCACGAGGGTAAAGACGCGCCCATGCCATTCGGCCTCGGCGGTGACGCGGTCGCGCGTGACCCCGGGTTCGTCGTGGACAATGGCGATGCGCTTTCCGACGATGCGATTAAACAGCGCGGATTTACCGACGTTGGGCCTTCCCACAATGGCGATTAAACCTGGCATTGTTATGGAGTTAATCGGCGTTCTGGGTGTGCAGGTCGGTTTTGAGGACCTCGCCGGTTTTGCCGGAGAGGTAAAGATCGCCGATCTCAACCGTCTGATCTAGTTTGCCCAGCCGGGCCGCCCAGAAGCGGATTTTCCAGGTTGAGCCGATTGCCGTCCGTTCCAGCCAGAATTGAGTGGCTCGCAAATGGAGCTTTTTCAGCAGGGGTTCCTTCAGGGCAATCGCCAGGGCGCGGTCGGAATTGATTTTCAGTTTCTTCCAGTCCAGTTGCCTGGCGCCGGTGAGCGAATCGAGCAAATGCTTGGGCCGTTTGATTTCCGTCACCTTGCCGGCGACGAAGGTGACTTCCGTCGTCTTAAAGGCGGCGGTGGGATCGAAGTAGGCGATATGCCAGACATCGGGGAGCAGACCGCCGATCGATTTCTCCGAACGGATTTGCGTGATTCTGTTTTTGGCCTGCGGGGCGATGACTTTGTCGCCCTCCTTGACCAAAGCGAAGGCGGTCATTTGGGCCGCAGATAAACTTTGACCCGGTCCGCCCAAAGCCAGAGCCAGAAGGGCCAGGGTTGAAAAAAGCCGCGATTTCATGGGCGCAGTGTAGCCCGGGCCGGCCCAATTGCAAAAGCCTTCCGGTTTCCTTGACACCGGCGCCTCCTCTCCCTAGGCTCCGAACGTAAAGACTTGAGCGTCCGCCCCGGAATTTACCTTCCGGGATTTTTATTGTCGCGGCACAACGCCAATGGAGCTTGCAAAAAGATTATGGCCAACACGATTTTAGTCGGCGCCCAGTGGGGCGACGAGGGCAAGGGAAAAATCATCGATGTCTTGACCGACAAGGCCGACCTCGTTGTCCGCACCCAGGGCGGCAACAACGCCGGACACACGGTTTATATCGGCCGGAAAAAATACATCCTGCATCTCATTCCGTCCGGCATCCTGCGCCGCGGCAAGACCTGCGTCATTGGCAATGGCGTGGTGGTGGATCCGGTGAGTTTGGTGGCGGAAATCGAGGATCTGAAAAAGCTCGGCGTGCGGGTCAAACGTTTGTTTATCAGCGAATCGGCCCACCTGGTTTTGCCCTATCATCGGGAGTTGGACGAGCAACGGGAAATCCTCAAAGGCAAAAACAAAATCGGCACGACCAAGCGCGGCATCGGACCGGCCTATGGCGATAAAGCGGCCCGGACGGGGTTGCGGATGATCGATTTGATCAACGCGGATCGATTCGAGGCGCTGCTGCGTTCGAAGATCCAGGAGAATAACGGGATTCTCAAGGCCCTTGGGGCGAAACCCCTTTCTTTTTGCAAGGTCCACGCCGCTTACCGGGCGGCGGGAGACCAATTGCGGCCCTTTGTGGCCAACACCGTTGTGTTGCTGCACGAGGCGGCCCGGGGCGGGGCGAATATTTTGTTCGAGGGCGCGCAAGGCACGTTCCTGGACATTGATCACGGAACCTATCCGTTTGTCACTTCGTCCAACACGACGGCGGGCGGGGCCTGCACCGGCTCGGGAATGCCGCCCCACAAAGTGGATAGCGTGGTGGGAGTGATGAAGGCGTACACAACGCGCGTGGGCGAGGGGCCGCTGCCGACGGAGAGCGCCGACATCAGCGACATGCTCCATGCCATGGGGCGGGAGTTCGGCGCCACGACGGGCCGGCCGCGGCGTTGCGGGTGGTTCGACGCGGTGGCCACCCATTATGCCACCATCCTCAATGGCATTGATGAACTGGCGGTCACGTGCCTGGACGGCCTGGACACGATGGAAACGATCAAAGTTTGCCTGGGCTACCGAACGGGGCTGACGCGCCTGGATTATGTGCCGACGGACATTGAACTGATGGCCAAATGTGAACCGGTCTATGCCGAGTTTCCGGGTTGGAAAACTTCGACGACCCGTTGCGCGACATGGAAGGAACTGCCCGTCGCGGCGCGAAATTATCTGAAGGCCCTGGCCGAATTGACCGGCGCGCGGTTGAAAATTGTGTCGGTCGGGCCGGCGCGGGCACAGACCATTTTTCTTTAATTAAGAATTAAGAAGGCGGAATTAAGAAGTAAAAGCTGCCGGATTAGTTGCGTTTTTCGTAATTCATAATTCTTACTTTTGCCTTTCCCGCGAAGTGCTGCGGCCGGGCGCTGATGAGCGCCGCGCCAATCCGCGCTCTGTGCCCGCCAAACTGCGCTGGGCGGTCAAACCGGTTTTCATTCAGGGCACACGCATCTGGATTCCGCCGCAAAAACTCAAAAGCAACAAATTCATTGCTGAAAATGAAATTGACACTCCCCCGCATTGGAAAGCATGAATGCGGGGGAGTGTCAATTTATAGTGCATATTTAATCGGTCCCCCGTGTCAAGGAAAAACAATCAAAGGAAAAACAATCAAAAACAATCGAGACCATTCCGTCGCCCCATCCTAAACTGCGCTGGGCGGTCAAACCGGTTTTCATTCAGGTCAGGCCATCTGGATTCCATCGCAAAAACTCAAAAGCAACAAATTCATTGCTGAAAATGAAATTGGCGCTCCCCCGCAGTGGAAAAGCTGGAATGCGGGGGAGCGCCAATTTTATAGTGCATATTTAATCGGTCCCCCGTGTCAAGGAAAAACAATCAAAGGAAAAACAATTAAAAACAATCGAGACCATTCCGTCGCCCCATCCTAAATTGCACTGGGCGGTCAAATCGGTTTTCATTCAGGTCAGACCATCTGGATTCCATCGCAAAAACCCAAAAGCAACGAATTCTTTGCTGGAAGTGGAATTGGCGCTACCCGCATTGAAAGCCGCAATGCGGGTAGCGCCAATTTATAGTGCATATTGAATCGGTCCTCCATGTCAAGGAAAAACAATCAAAAAAATAATCAAAAACAATCGAGGCTATGCCGTCGCCCCATCCTGACTCCAAGCCATACCCTGGGCCCTATCCTCCTTGACTTGCAATGAATTGCAAGGAGTGGCAGAGACTGAAATGCGTCTGCCCCGGGTTTTCATTTGTCAGCGGCCCATTTAGAGGGTAAGCTCAACCTTGGTGTGGCAAAGCTTTCGACTTTAACTGTAACTTTACATTTTGATTGATGACGCGTGGCCGCAGTGAAAATTAGAAATCAAAAGAAAACTTCATCTGCCCCGGCGAAGGCAGCCGGCGAACCGCCGCCTTCTCCGGCAGCTTCCAACCACCAGGATTGGCTGCAATCGCTCGAAGCCATGCTGGAGATCACGTTGAAAAATCAAGGTCCGGACAAGGCCAATCTCCTTGTGGCCGACTTGATTGCGCGCTTGCGGGCGGCGGGAGTCCAAACGCCCTGCCCGGTGAGCACGCCGTACATCAACACGATCGCCCCCGAAGAGGAGCCGCCGTATCCGGGCAATCGCGAGATCGAGCGGCGCATCAAAAGCCTGGCCCGCTGGAATGCCATGGCCATGGTGGTCAACGCCAATCAAAACGAAAGCGGAGTGGGCGGGCATATTTCCAGTTACGCTTCGATGGCCACCCTTTACGAAGTGGCCTACAACCATTTTTTTCGCGGCGGCGATGGCGGGCAGCTGGCTGATTTGGTTTATTTCCAGGGCCACACCACGCCCGGCAACTACGCCCGCGCCTTTCTGGAATACCGGCTGGATGAAGGGCACCTGCATAATTTCCGCATGGAATTGGCTGACGGCGGCGGCCTTTCCTCGTATCCGCATCCCTATTTGATGCCCGATTTCTGGCAGTTTCCGACCGTCTCGATGGGGTTGGGTCCGTTGATGTCCATTTACCAGGCGCGATTCATGCGCTACCTCGAAGCGCGCGGCTTGCTGGCCTCGGTGGAAGAGCCCCGTGTCTGGGCATTTGTGGGCGATGGAGAAACGGACG
>Ga0326728_10020119_pt1 | contig 12800 bp, 10 predicted proteins | sample MB3enrmetagenome_FD_207602 | JGI IMG/M metagenome (GOLD analysis project Ga0326728, IMG submission 207602) | Lab enriched peat soil microbial communities from McLean, Ithaca, NY, United States - MB31MN | ecosystem: Environmental > Terrestrial > Soil > Wetlands > Peat | place: USA: New York...
CCGCCAGAGCCGGGGAATTCCAGTTTTCGCAGGCCGCCGAGCTTCGTTTGTCACTATCGGGAACCTGCGTCCCGAGCGAAGCTATCTCTTCCCATTCAATCGCCGTGCATCGTCACGAGCAAAAACCCCGAGGAATGGATCGCATGAAAAAGCAGAAGTCCGCAGTCGCCATGAAGTCCCGCAAAACAGTTTCCGTTTACAAAGACGCGAAACAGCCCTCCGCCCGGCGCGTGAGAGACCTGCTCTCGCGGATGACGCTGGAGGAAAAAGCCGCACAGATGCTGTGCATCTGGCAGAAGAAAGCCGAGACGCTGGTGGATGCGGACGGTAACTTCGATCTCCAAAAGGCGAAGAAGGCCTTTCGCGACGGTCGTGGACTGGGACAGGTTGGCCGGCCGAGCGATGCCGGCGGCGGCAAAGACGCTCGCGGCATGGCCGAGCTGACCAACGCCATCCAGAAGTTTTTCCTGGAAAACAGCCGCCTGGGCATTCCGGTGATCTTTCACGAAGAATGCCTGCACGGCCATGCGGCGCCGGGTGGAACCAGTTTTCCGCAGCCCATTGCCTTGGGCGCAACCTTCAATCCCGCATTGGTGGAGTCGTTGTTCACCTTGACGGCTCTGGAAGCTCGCCTGCGCGGCGCGCATCATGCGCTCACCCCGGTGGTGGATGTGGCGCGCGAACCTCGGTGGGGACGTGTGGAGGAAACCTACGGCGAAGATCCTTACCTGGTTTCGCGAATGGGAATCGCGGCGGTGCGCGGTTTTCAAGGAGATAAAAACTTTCGTGATAAACGGCATCTGCTGGCCACGCTGAAGCACTTTGTGGGACACGGACAGCCTGAATCGGGCATGAACTGCGCTCCGGCTAACGTATCTATGCGGGTGTTGCGGGAAACCTTCCTTTACACCTTCAGAGAAGCGCTGCGCGAAGCGGGAGCCGTGACGCTGATGGCGTCGTACAACGAGATCGACGGCGTGCCCTCGCATGCAAACAAGTGGCTGCTGCGGGACCTGCTGCGCAAGGAGTGGGGCTTCAAGGGATTTGTGGTCTCGGATTACTTCGCCATCTGGGAGCTGGGTTACCGGCCGGACACGCATGGCCACAACGTCGCCAAAGACAAGAAGGAATCGTGCGCGCTGGCCGTGAATGCGGGCGTCAATATCGAGCTGCCCGATCCGGATTGCTACCTGCATCTTGTGGAACTGGTGAAGAAGGGCGTGCTGAAGGAATCGCAGATCGACGAACTGGTTGCACCTATGCTTTTCTGGAAGTTCGAGATGGGATTGTTCGACGACCCATACGTCGATCCCGCGGTGGCGGAACGCGTGGTTGGCTGCGACGAGCATCGCGGCCTGGCGTTAAAGGCGGCGCATGAAGCCATCACCCTGCTCAAGAACGAAAATAACCTTGCGCCTCTCGATCTGAACTCGATCAAGACCATCGCGGTGATCGGACCGAATGCGAACCGAGGCTTGCTGGGCGGATACAGCGGTGTGCCGAAACACAATGTCACGGTGCTGGACGGCATCCGGGAAAAGGCCGGGAAGAAGGCGAAGGTTCTCTACAGCGAGGGATGCAAGATCACCATCGGCGGCAACTGGAACCAGGATGAGGTGGTGCCGAGCGATCCGGAAGAGGATCGCAAACAGATTGCCGAAGCGGTCGAGGTGGCTCGGAAGGCCGACGTCATCGTGTTGGCAATCGGCGGAAACGAGCAGACCTCGCGCGAGGCCTGGGGGCTGAACCACATGGGCGATCGCACCAGCCTCGACCTGATCGGACGCCAGGATGAGCTGGTGAAAGCGATGCTGGCGCTGGGCAAGCCGGTCATCGTTTTCCTGTTCAACGGCAGGCCGCTATCGATCAACTACGTAGCTCAGAACGTGCCGGTGATTTACGAATGCTTTTATCTGGGCCAGGAGACAGGACACGCGGTTGCCGACGTGCTCTTCGGCGAAACCAACCCGGGCGGCAAGCTTCCGATTTCGGTGCCTCGCTCGGTGGGCCACCTGCCGGTCTTCTACAACTACAAGCCGTCGGCGCGGCGTGGATACCTCTTCGACGATGTCTCGCCTCTCTATGCCTTCGGGTTTGGGCTGAGCTACACGAGCTTTAACCTCTCGAACACGAGGTTGAAGAAAAAGAAGATTCGGATGAAGGAATCAACTCAGGTTCTGGTGGATGTGACCAACACGGGCAAGCGCGCCGGAGCCGAAGTGGTGCAGCTTTACATTCGCGATCTGGTAAGTTCAGTGACGCGTCCGGTGAAGGAGCTCAAAGGCTTCAAAAAAGTATGGCTCCAGCCCGGCGAACGCGCCACGGTCACGCTCGACATTACGCCGGCTCAGCTTGCGTTCTACGACGTGAATATGAAGTATGTGGTGGAACCCGGAGATTTTGAGGTTATGGTCGGCAACTCTTCACGGGATGCCGATCTTCAAAAGCTGATTCTGCAGGTGACAAAGTAGGCGCGGCCGGCAACGCCGGCGAAAGATGAGGCGGCAATGATCGAAAAACTTTCCTTCGCAGAAAAGTCCGGCTATGCCCTGGGCGACATGGCGGCCAATTTTATCTTCCAGGCCATGCTGGCACTGCAACTGGACTTCTACACCCACACCTTTGGCCTAACGGCGGCGCAGGCAGGAACGCTTTTCCTGGTCGCCGGCCTGGGTGTGGCTTGCCTCAATCCGGTCATGGGCGTGATTGCCGATCGTACCAGCACCAAATGGGGCAAGTTCCGACCTTGGCTGCTGTGGACAGCGCTGCCCTTCGGCATCATCGGCGTGCTCACCTTCACCACGCCGGGTTTCAGTCCTGCCGGAAAGATCATCTATGCCTGGACCACCTATATCCTGCTCAGAGTGATCTACACCGTCAATAATGTGCCTTATGCCTCGCTTACGGCGGTCATGACCGCAGACCCTGACGAGCGGACCAGCATCTCATCGTATCGCCAGATCGCGGCCAACTCCGCCGGCTTTATTGTCGCCAGCCTCGCCATCCCCATGGTCAGATTTTTCGGACACGGCAATGACGCACTCGGATATCAGCTCACCATGGGTTTCCTGTCGGTTCTGAGCATCATCTTCTTCGTCATCGCTTTTCTTGCCACCAAAGAACGTATCCAACCCGACCCGCAGCAGAAGACCTCACTCCGGCAGGACCTTTCCGACCTGTTCAAGAACCGGCCCTGGATCGTGCTGTTCCTGACCACGTTGTTTTATTTCACAGCTATTTTAGTGCGCGGTAACGTCATGCTGCCCTATTTCAGATTTGTTGCCGGCAACGTGAACCTCTACGCCTGGTTCAATGGTTTCGGGCTTGCCTCACTGCTTCTTGGCGTCGCCTGCTCCACCGCCGTGTCCGTCCGCGTTGGCAAGCGCCAGCTCTTTATTGCCAGCATGTTATTGGCGGGCGTCTTCAACACGGTGCTGTTAGTCATTCCGCCGAATGCCACCGTGGCGATCATCGCAGTGGAAGTACTTCGCCAATTCTCTTTTGGATTGTCGGGGCCCATCCTGTGGGCGATGATGGGCGACGTTGCCGACTACGGCGAGTGGAAGACAGGCCGCCGCGCCAGCGGTACAGTCACGTCCGCTGTCGTGTTCGCTCTCTGGGCTGGCATCGCCCTCGGCGGCGCTATCGCCGGATGGCTCTTCGCTCTGTACGGCTTCGTTTCCGAGGCTCAGGTGCAGACGGCGCATGCGCAGATGGGCATCCTTTTAACCGCGAGTGTCTATGCGGGACTGGCTTTCTTCGCCGCGGCTGCCTGTCTGTTTTTTTATCCCATCACACGAGAAATGAATCAGAAGATCGCCAACGAACTGGCCGAACGGCGCAAGGCGTTTGCTCCATACACAGCCTCGTAAACCTGCCATCGATTCGGCAAAGCATTAGGAAAGGAAGAACCATGTTAAGGAAAACGCGAACAAAGGTGCAATTGGCAGTGTTGACGGCGCTTATGGCTGGTTTAGTAGCCACAGCCCAGGCGCCCACCTCTCTGAAAGAGGCTTACCGAGGCGACTTTGTAATTGGCGCGGCAATCAACAGCGCCCAGATCACGGGCCAGGATAGCCGCGGGGATGCAATCATCGAGACGCAATTCAACTCCATTTCGCCGGAAAACTGTCTCAAGTGGGAGAACGTCCATCCTCAGCCAGGCGTCTATGCCTTCGATATTCCTGACCAGTACGTGGCCTTCGGCGAGGAGCATCACATGTTCATCGTAGGCCATAACCTGGTGTGGCATAACCAGGTTCCGGCATGGGTCTTCCGCAACGACAAAGGAGAATTGGTCGACCGCGAAACCCTGTTGAAGCGCCTGCACGCACACATTGCCACGGTTGTCGGCCGCTACAAAGGCCGCATTCAAAGTTGGGATGTGGTCAACGAAGCGCTCAATGAAGACGGTACCCTGCGCCAGTCTCTGTGGCTGAAGATCATCGGCGAGGATTATATTGCGAAAGCCTTTCAGTACGCGCACGAAGCCGACCCTCAGGCGCAGCTGACTTACAACGATTTCGCGCTGGAGAACGAACCCAAACGCAACGGGGCGCTCGCGCTCATCGCGAAGCTGAAGGACCAGGGCATCCTTGTCACATCCGTCGGACTGCAGGGACATAACGGTCTCACATGGCCCTCGATTGAGGATGAGGACATCACCATCTCCGCCTTCGCAAAGCTGGGAGTCAAGGTGGTGATCTCGGAACTGGATATTAACGTGCTGCCCCACGCTACACAGCAGCAAAGCGCCGAGGTCTCCCTCAACGTTCAACAGGACCCAAAACTGAACCCGTACGTCAACGGATTGCCGCAATCCGTGCAGCAGGAACTTGCCAAACGATACGCCGACTTATTCGGCGTCTATTTGAAGCACCGCGATGTGATCACCCGGGTGACGTTCTGGTGCGTGACGGATGGGGATTCCTGGCTGAATGACTGGCCGGTGAAGGGGCGCACCAGTTATCCGCTGCTTTTTGATCGCAGCGGTCAGCCAAAGCCGGCCTTCCAGGCAGTCATTCGAGCAGCAGCAGACGGCAAAACAAAAAAATAGGTTTCGGTTTCTTCCCAACTATGCCTCACTGAAACTCTGTCCGGCGCAAAAAGGACCTGATTCTTTCTCGCGATAGTATTGATCGTGGCGCTGCCGTGGTCAGAGTCGCTGCCGTCGAGGCGTTCCGCCGTTCTTTCCCAGTTCTGGCCGGATGATCGCCTAACTATAGCAAAACCAGAGAAGCTGTATCCCGAAACCACTAGAGCCAAGATGACGCAATCCTCTGGGGCATCATGATAGGTCTTCGTCGCTGAGGTGGGGCCATCAGGAAGCGGGGTCCTTCATCAAAACTCAACAGGACACAGAAACTCTGGTTTTGCTCTAGACGGGCCACACGTCCAATTCACCGCCGTTACCGAACCTGAAGAACTCCTCCGATCATGTCCAAGCGCTTCCCGGTAAGTTTATGCTGCCGCGATACCCAGCCCTGCACCATGGCGGACTGGCGCCCAGCTTCTCAGCCATCTTATGTTGCCAGAGGCCGAGCACCCTGTGCGCATTGCGAAACACGGGTCTACTGCCATCACTTTTCCCCATTCCGATAGGTGATGTGAAGTTTTCCACAAAACGCTGAAACGATAGCGAGTGAGCGTGCACTATAGGCTGTGCGGCAACTTAGAGCGCCGGTTTTCTGCGGCGCGAAGGCACATGCAATCCATCGAGAACAAGGGTTGGCCGCGCTGGATGGACCCGTGGCTGCGCTCGGATGGTGCGCAAGCCGCAATCAGGTTTTGAGGTAGGTTGATGGCTTTCCCCAACGATAAGCGCGCGGTTTCGTACTTTTCTTCGACGGGACTGCATCTCGTGTCGAAGAAAGATTTCTGCCGCGAGCAGAATTCTCAGGGGAGGGCTCCGGAATTTGACGATACGCACGAGATGGACATTCCGGATCGCATCCCGCCTGCCAACATTCCGGCAGCGGCCAAATTAAAGTTCATCGACAAGATCAAAAAGACGACTCCTCCGGCGAATTCGATACCCGCGGCGCAGATGATTTATCCAGAGCAGACGATTCTGGCGTCCAAGCCGAAGCTGTTGAGTGCAGTTGAGTTGCATCAACTGTACACCGGCACATCAGTTCCTGCGCATCGCTATCTGGCCAGTTTGCTGAGCACGGCCGTCAACTCACCGGCGATTGCTCTGGACCCTGCGAAATGGCTTGACGGTATCTCGGGAGTCAATCTATCGGAAGTGGTTGAAGCGTGGCTACATACTAACGGAAACACTGAATACGAGCAGTTGAACAGTATTGGGCTGGACGCGAATACGAGCCGGTTGACCGGCGTGCTAACGGTGAAGCAGCGCAGTGGTTACGCGGGAGGGCCTTCGACGGCGGGCAGCAGGGAGTTTGTCGCGTTCTGGGTTGACTGGGGTTCGGGGCTCCAGTATGAGGGAACAACCTCTATGGCGGCGCACGACTTTAGCAGCCTTTCAGCAGCAGGTTTGGAGTACAAGGTCTTTCTGCCGGTGCGTGTTCCAGCGCACACACAATCCGGCAGCAAAGGCGCAAGAAAGGTGAAGGTGCGGGCGGTGCTTTCGTGGAATACTCCGCCTTCCACCACCGATCCTTGTGCTCCTGTGGTCTGGGGAAACAGCCTGGATGGCTTAATCCTGATTCCTCTGGGCATCAACGTAAGCAGCGGCGCGCTACCCAGCTCAAAGGACGTGCCGGCTGGTTCTTGCCTGCGAGCGATGAGCTAGCTGGATCGACCGGCTTCCCCCAGAAGCAGACGGGACCCGCCTTTTGGAGCGGGTTCCGTCTGCAGCCAGATAGAAAGGAGAAACTTCGCGATGATCGATATCAATTATGCCTGGCGTTTTGCTCTCTGCGCGTTGGCTATCTGGAGGATAGCTCATTTACTGGCCCGGGAGAACGGCCCTTGGGATCTGATTGCGCGTCTGCGCGCCACGCTTGGCTCCGGCGTGTTGGGCCGCCTAATGGATTGCTTTTACTCTTTGAGTTTCTTGATTTCGCTGCCTCCTGCTATCTGGATGAGCAGCAGCTGGATGTGGTTTCTCGTCCAGTGGCTGGCGCTCTCGGCAGTGGCATGTTTACTGGAAAGGGCAATGCAGGGATGGCAAAGGAGCCGCCGCGTAATTCCCATTTCCACATCTTATCTGGATAAAGTCATCGGCGGAGTGTGAGGGCGATGCAGAGGCAACCACAAGCGAACTCTGAGAGTCCAGGCAGGGAGAGCAATCTGGAACTGTTTCACGGCCAGATGAATCAGGCGGTTCCGTGGCCGGAGTTATTGTATCCAGGCGAATTATCGAGATCTGGCAAGCCTCGTGCTTTGGACGGGAGAGAGTCGAAACTAGATATTTCTTTGAAATCGCCGTGGTTGTACTTGTCACTGATTTTGCTGATGTGGCTGCTATTGCTCTGAAAAGGACGCGGAAATGCCCCGGCTGCCGCGTCGGGCGTCCGGTTCGGCTCTCCACCAGAACAACTCATAAGTTTCGTGCGCAAGCAACCTCCGCAATGCTATACTTTGGCCACTCCCCTTGGCGGAGTCTGCGTTGCAATTTTATTCATTCAATGCCGGCTATGTGGAGAGTCTCTGTGCCGGTGACCAGCTGGTACAGGAACACTTCGTCGGCTATTTCACAGAATTGCTCCATCTCAAGCTACGCACCCGGCTACAATCCACACAAACCATTGAAGATGTTCGCCAGGAGACCTTTGCCCGCGTCTTGTCGGTTTTGCGCAGGGACGGCGGCTTGCGCCAGCCGGAGCGTCTAGGCGCCTTCGTGAATATGGTATGCAACAATGTGCTTTTTGAACATTACCGCTCCGAGGGCCGCAGCGAGTCGCTGGATGTGGAAGGGCAGCCAGAACTGGCCGCCAATGGCGCGGATGCCCTGGAGATGGCAGCTGCCGGGCAAATCAAGGACAAAGTCCGGGAGATTCTGCTCGACCTGGACCCGCGCGACCGCTCGCTGCTGCAGGCAGTCTTTATTGACGAACGCGACCGCGACGATGTCTGCCGGGAATTTGGCGTGGACCGCGACTATCTGCGGGTGATGCTGCATCGCGCCAAGCATGAATTCAAGACCGAATACGTCAAGCGCATCGGCAATCCGATGTCCCTGGGCGCAAATGCCTGCGAGGTTTGAAACGATTTGCCGGCCACGGTCACTATTATTTGTTGGACCGCATTGGGGATTGAGAAGATGGATCATAGCGAAGCTGTACAACAGATGATGGCTGAGCGTTATCTTCTTGATGAGCTTACGCCTGATACGCGCGAGGCCTTCGAGGAGCACCTCTTCGATTGCCCCGAGTGCGCCCTTGATCTTCGCGCCGGAGCCGCATTCGTGGAGGTAGCCAAAGCCCAGTTACCCATGCTGACCGGCGTATTGCACGCCCCAGCCCCATCCCGTTCCCGAAAGCCCTGGGTTGAGTGGGAGTGGTGGCTCAGCTGGATTCAGCCTGCCTTTGCCGTTCCCGCCTTCGCCACCTTGCTGCTGGTCCTCGGTTACCAGAATCTGGTCACCTATCCCGGATTGCGGGCGGCGGCCAGCCAGCCGCGCCTTCTCCCCTGGGCTCCTCTGCACGGAGCTATGCGGGACGGCGCTCCCTTGGCCATCACCGCCGACCGCCGGCACGGAGTTGCGCTTCCTGTCGATCTTCCCGCGCAGTCCAGCCTGGACGCCTATGCCTCCTACTGCTTCGACCTCTATGACCCTAAAGGGAAGCTTGCCTGGACCGGTGTAGTAGCCTCTCCCAACGAGAGCCAAAGCGGCGCTCAGCGGCTCTCCCTGGTGATTCCGGGCGCAATGCTGCAAAGCGGCGCTTATTCCCTGGTGGTCTCCGGCGCCGGGGCGCATGGAGAGCGCACCGTGATTGACCGGTACGCCTTTGATCTTCGTTTGACCGATTGATGCGTCTCCCCGGACGCCATAAAGTTCTCCCCCTACCCTAAACAGGAAAGGTGAAAGCGCCATGTCCGAAGTGAACGAAAGAACGCACCGATTCGACGCGGAAGCAACGGTCCTTTCGGGACAATTGGACCTTCCGGTCTCACAGAAAATTGAACCCCAGGCCTACTCGAAACTCCCGGAGAAGGGCGGCTACTTCAACCAGCGCGCGGATAGTTTCCGGATTGAAACAGTCATCTCCTTCCGCTCCGCCTATTCCCATGTCTCGGGCAGCCGCAGCCCTAAGCCGGGCAGGGGATGGGACACTTTAACCACTACAGTGGTGGAAGGGCTCAATGTGATGGAGGTGCTCACGGCCGACCGCGTCGTGGGGCAAACCATTACCGAACACCCCCTCGCAGGCTATGTGCCGACGATCTCCTTCCTCGGCACCCGCTTTGAGAATCTCCGCATCGCCGGCTACCCGGTCGAGGTGGAGTTCGATCACAACATCTTTGGCCCCAAGCCGATCGACGACGCGCCCTACACCCACGATCAGGGCTTTATCAGCCGCGTCGCCCGCCAGTATGACCGTATCTGTTCGCACAAAGATCTTCCGACAGAGCTGCTGGAACGGTACAATCGACTATCCCCCACTCTTGGCAAATCGGAGGCAGTCGAATGTTCTCTGGTCAACCAGGCGGCTGGCCGCTACCCTGGGATAAGCTTTGGGCACATCATCAGGGTTCCCGGATTCGGGATCATCACCCTGGCCAAGCTGACCGTGAAGCACGAGAACCACCACGAGAGGACGAAAGTCCCTCGAAAGACAACCATTACCCTGACCATGATCGATCTCCAGTTGGGCTGTCCCACCTCTGGGCACGTGCCGGTTGGGAATGGTGGATCCAACGGGGACACCGGATAGTAGAGCCAACGATTTCTCTGAATGCCCGCTGGACCCCGGAAACGACTTCGAGACTAGCGGGCATCGGGGAATGGTTTGGCAGCGCGTGGCGCTGCTTCCCGCCCCGGATTTCCCCCTATGCATGGGCACTTTTGCTATTGCTGCTGATTCCTCTCGAAGATACTCGTCCCGGCAGCGACCAGGCTGCGTATGACCATGCCGTGCAGATCTTTCAGCGGGGAGACCTGGCAAAAAGTCAGCAGGAAGCCGAACTGGGAACCTGGCAATATCAGGTCTCTCAGCCCAATTTTGCAACAAAATTTCTATTGCTCCAGGCGGAGACAATGGTACGCAGAGGGATGTACAACGATGCCCTGCGCCTTCTCGCCGGCTACCGCTCCGATTCCAACCCTCCGGAATTAACCGTTCGCAAACTGGCGATAGAGGCAGAGGCTCTGAGCCGCCAGCAACAGTTATCCTCTGCCAATCAAAGACTCGCCCAGGCCGAAGACCTTTGCGAGAGCGCTGACTATGCATCCTGCGGTAATGTACTCCGGTCGCGCGGCATCTTCGCCGGCAGGCAGGGCCAACTCGCTTTAGCGCGGCAGTATTTTTTTAAGAGTCTTCTCTTTGCTCGCGCCCATCAGGACCGTTGGGGGGAAGTTGCCGCGCTCAACAATCTGGGATTTGCCGACATGCAGATCAATCGCTTTGATGAAGCGGTGGATTGGTTGAGATCTGCCCACCGGGAGGCCGTGGAGTTGGGCTCGGACTACTGGACGCAACTGATTGTCGGCAATCTCGGATGGGCCTATTACAAATTGGGAGATGACGAAAGGGCACTGGAGCAGTTTCTGGAAGCAGAAAAGAGCGCCGCAAGGCTCGGAAATCTCCGCGGCGAAATCAGATGGATCAGTAATGCCGGGGCCGTCTATCACGATCAAGGCGACTCGACCCGTGCCGCTCAGTCCTATCGCCAGACGCTCGATCTGGCAAGGCAGATCGAGAGCAAAGAAGACATTGCGAACGCGTTGGAAGACCTGGCCCAGGTTTCGGTGGAGACTGGAAAGCTGGACGAGGCAAGCGTCTATCTCGATCAGGTTACTCCCATGGAGAGCGCGGGCGGCAATCGGCTGATATCGAATGTGATGCTGACACAGGGAATGCTGGCCGCCGCGCGCCGCCAGGATCAGCAGGCAGAGACGCTTTTTCGCGCCATCCAAAACAACCCGGAAAGCCCTACCACGGCACGGCTGAGTGCGGGGGACGAGTTGGCGGGGTTATTTGAATTGCAAGGCAACACCCAGGCTTCGGAACAGATGTACAAAGCCACGCTGACCGCCTTCGAGTCGGCGCGGGCGCAACTCAAGCACGATAACTCGCGGCTTCCCTTCGCGGCTAACGCCACCGGCATCTACGAAGACTACATTCACCTGCTGGTGCAAGAAGACAGAAGCGAGGAAGCTCTGGTCGTGGCCAGTCAGAGCCGCGCCCGGACGCTGGCCCAGGGCCTGGGCATGGCCATAAGCAAAACATCTTTCCATCCCTCAGCCATCAACCCCCGCCAGATTGCCCAACAAACCGGCGCAACGCTGCTTTTCTACTGGCTGGGAACCCGGCAGTCGTACCTGTGGGTCATCACGCAGTCTAAAATTACGCTGATTAAACTACCCCCGCAGATAGAGATTATTCCGCGCGTCCAGCGCTATAGCAAAGCTCTACTCGACCTGGAGGATCCGCTGCAAGCCGGCGATGAGGATGGACGAGCACTTTATCAAAATTTGGTAGCTCCGGCCGCAAAACTCATTCGTCCCAAGGCGCCGGTGATGATTCTGGCCGACGGTGCGCTGAGCCAGCTAAATTTTGAAACCCTGTTGGTCCCAGGTCATGGTCCGGAGGTTGGCCGCAGCACAGAGCCTGCTTATGGCGTGCATTACTGGATCGAAGACACAACTCTACTCTCGGCCCCATCGTTGTATCTGCTCGCAGCGGCAAAGCCTACACGTGGAATCAGCCGAAAGCTGCTTTTGCTAGGCAACCCTGTCTCGCCCAGCCCGGACTATCCCAGCTTACCGCTTTTCGGCGCTGAGATGACCCAGATTGAACGGCACTTTGCCTCACACCGTGCGACGGTCTTCGCTGGAGAACAAGCCAGTCCCGCAGCCTATTTGACCGGCAATCCAGCGCAGTACGCCTACATTCATTTTGTCTCTCATGCGGTTGCCAGCCGCACGGACCCCTTGGATTCGGCCATCATACTTTCTGGTTCCACGCTATCAGGCAGCAATGCCGGCGAGGCTTCCTTCAAGCTTTACGCGCGTGATATTATGCAGCATCCAATCGATGCCCGGTTGGTGACCATCTCGGCCTGTTACGGCAGCGGCACGCGCTCCTATGCGGGAGAAGGATTGGTGGGCCTCACCTGGGCATTTCTTCGCGCCGGCGCGCACAACGTCATCAGCGCACTCTGGGAGGTTAGTGACGATTCGACGCCACGCTTGATGGATACTCTCTATCAGAGCATGGAAGACGGCCAAACGCCCGCGACCGCGTTGCGCAACGCAAAACTCACCTTATTACATTCACAGAGCATATTTCGCAAACCATTTTTCTGGGCTCCATTCCAGATCTATACCAGGCGATAAGTCGCTTCTGAACATCTGGGCTGTGCGCGCGCGACTAGATTCAAAAAATAGAGGAATCTACCAGCTAAATTCTCGGGGTGAATTAATGAATTTCCCTGTGTTTTTCTTTGATATCAGAGAATTCGGTCCAGAGAACAGTTCGCCGGAGATTCCACCTTCCTCCACGCATACATTTTATAATCAATTGCTTACGATTATTTTTGTCTTTTAATCGCCAAGCTGAAGCTAGTGTTATGTCCCATAAATAACTTGCATAAATAATAGATTTGCGGTAAGGTAGAGTATGTCGATGGGACGGCCTCTACTTACTCTGGAATTGACTACAGAGGAG
>Ga0326728_10020122_pt1 | contig 12799 bp, 16 predicted proteins | sample MB3enrmetagenome_FD_207602 | JGI IMG/M metagenome (GOLD analysis project Ga0326728, IMG submission 207602) | Lab enriched peat soil microbial communities from McLean, Ithaca, NY, United States - MB31MN | ecosystem: Environmental > Terrestrial > Soil > Wetlands > Peat | place: USA: New York...
TGCATAAACCGATTAAAGAAATCCCCTGTTTTCGGCCATTTTTCATAGAGAGCGACGCTTTTCACGCCGGATTCAGGCTTCAGGAACATAGTCATTCAGCAGCCCTGAATAGAGTTCACGCCCCCCAATATCAGTGACGGCAATGTGGACGTCACAATGGGCGTCCGCGGAGTTGCCGCGCGGCATTTCGCCGCATTTGTCCACCAGCGACAGCCTGTAAATGTACTCCGGTTCGATGTCATCCATGGACTGCGGAGCTACCGGCACAAAGGACCAATTATAATTCCTCCCCTGACTTTCGATCCGCAAGCCGTTCGCAACCGCGCCGACCAGTTCCCACAGCGTCGTGAACTTCTTGCCTTGTAGAAGGAGTTTCAAATGTCGGCCGTGGCCGGTTGGCTGTCCGTCAAACTTCCGAAAAAAGTGGCCGACCTCGTGAACTGTTTCCCCGTCAAATTCGCGGGACCGATAGACCGTCAATGCATGAGTACTCATATTTTTTTGTTTCGTGCGGTTTTCGGGTGTCAAAGCTGCACAATATCGCCGTGAGATGATCCTGTAGATTCGCCCAAATGCCTGCGGGTTGCTGATCAGCCAGCGGCCATTGGATTTGTGCGGCGCCACACCGTCGTCCCAATCCACTTCGATCCCATGCTGATCCAACATGGCGTTGCCGTCGCGCATCGCTTCCAGGCCGAGTTGCGCCAGAATATCCATTTTGACCAGACCAACGGCCCCGCCGCGTCCATGTCGAATGGGTCTTGGCGTAGCCCTTGTTGGCGATAAAGGTCCCAAACAGCTTGGTGATGCTCTTGCCAAGGATGCCAACCCGAGGTGGCACCGGAAAATCTTCGAGCTTCACAGTGTCCGTGGTAATCTCCCTTCGTGACGGCATTTCGTGTGATATGCCATTTGGACATGGACGCGTTTTTCGCTTCCGTGGAACAACGGGACGACCCGGGGCTGCGCGGCCGCCCTGTGATTGTCGGCGCGCCCCCCACTCAACGCGGAGTGGTGTGTGCCGCCAGTTATGAGGCGCGGAAGTTTGGTGTCCGCTCTGCCATGCCCAGCGCCACGGCGGGGCGGCTTTGTCCCGCTGGCATTTTCGTGCGTCCGCGCATGGATCATTACCGGGAAGAATCGCGGCTAATCATGCAGATTGTCGCCCAAACCGGTGCGGTCGTGGAGGCCATGTCCATTGACGAGGCGTATCTCGACGTGTCCGCCATCAGCCAGGCGGAGGATGCGGACGCCTCGCTGTTCAAGGCCGTGCCGTTGGCGCGGCACTTGAAACAGCGGATTCTGTCCGAGCGCAAGTTGACCGCCACCATCGGCATTGCCTCCAACAAACTGCTGGCCAAAATCGCCAGCGACCACAAAAAACCTGATGGACTCACGGTCATTTCTGAACGTGAGAAGGTTTCGTTCTTGCGGCCGCTGCCGGTGCGGGTGATTTACGGGGTTGGCAAAGTCACCGAACAGACACTGGGCCGGGCGGGCATCGCCACGGTTGAGGATTTGCAGGACTACGCCGGCGATCTGCGCGCCTTGGTCGGCTCGTTCGGGCCGAAACTGAAACAGTTCGCGTTCGGCGAAGACGACCGCCCGCTGGAAATCGGGGACGAGATCAAGAGCATCAGCGGCGAAGAGACGTTTCTCAAAGACACCGATGACCGGAAGGTGCTACGGGCCTGCCTGCGAGAACAGGCGGCGGACATCTCGGCGCGGCTCAAACACAGGCGCTTGGGGGCGCACACGGTCCAGGTGAAGGTGCGCTACAGCGATTTCACCACCCTGACGCGCCAAATCTCAGTCGAGGAACCGATCACTGAGGTGTCTGATATTTACCGATTGGGTTGCTTCCTCCTCGGCCGGGAAAAACTGGTTTCGCGGCCGTTGCGCTTGCTGGGGTTGGGCGTCAGCAGTCTGCGCGAGCCGAATGGGCAGCAGCTTGTGCTCCTTTGAATTTGGAGGCATGAACCGAAATGCTCGCCATGATTTCCGGAACATCACGTCTCATTCCGGCTCACGGGGAGTTGTGGGATTTCGACGCACCACCCACCAGGTCCACAGACCGGCTCCGGCGCAAATCAAGGCTCCCGCCGTGATGGTCCACGGCACGCCAACGGCGTGCGACAGGAATCCTGATTCGAGGCCGCCCAAGGGCATCATGCCGCCGAACACCAGCGCCCAAATGCCCATCACCCGCCCGCGCATCGCGTTCGACACACTGCGCTGGACCAGGGTGTTGGTCGTCGAGAAATAGAGCAGCATTCCCCAGCCGCCCACGGCCAAACACACCAGCGCCAGCGGATACCAGCGCACGACCGCCAGCGCCACGAGCATGGCCGAGAACAACCACAGCCCGCCGAGGATCAGGAGCCGCGAGCGAACCCGGCTGCCCCAAGTAGCCACCGTCAGCGCGCCCAAAAGCGCTCCGCAGCCGTTGGCGCTGAGCAGGAGGCCGTAACCGCCCTCGCCGACGTACAAGATGTCCGTCGCATAGGCGGGCAGCAGCACCGCATAGGACCAGCCAAAGACGCCCACCACCGCGAAGAGCAGCATGAGGATGCGCACACGGCGATGCCCCGCCACATAACGAAAGCCCTCCAGGATATGACGTCCGGTTGAATGGGGTCTTTGAGGAGGCACAAACTTGGGCAGACGCATCATCAAGAGTCCGACGATGACCGCGATGAAACTGACTCCGTTCAAGAGGAAGCACCACGCCATGCCCACACGCGCCATCAGGAATCCCGCCACGGCCGGGCCAACGACCCTGGCCCCGTTGACGATGGAACTGTTCAGCGATATCGCGTTCATTAGGTCTTCGTGGCTGGTCATTTCCACCATGAACGACTGCCGGGCGGGCATGTCGAAGGCCATCGCCACGCCGCCCAGCGCCGCCAACACGAGGATTTCCCAGATCTGGATATGTCCGCTACCCACCAGCGCCGCGAAGACAAAGGCCGTCAGCATCATCCCGGACTGGGTGTACAAGACGACAGTGCGCTTGGAATGCCGGTCGGCCACCGAGCCGCCCCAAAGAGAGAGCAGCAGCATGGGGAGCGTCCCGATGGCGGCCACGGTGCCCAGCAGAACCTTGGAGCCGGTCAACTGATATACCAGCCAGCCTTGGGCGGTGCTCTGCATCCAGGTCCCGATGAGCGACACGAGCTGGCCCACGAAGAACAGCCGGAAATTGCGATGCTTCAACGCGGCGAAGGTGTCGCGCCATGACATGGCGCCAAGGACCCCGCCCCGGGCGTGCCCGGTAATCTCTTTGGGAACACTGGCGACTTGCGCGGCCGGTTCGGATGGTTCAGCGGGCATCGTCGTTGCTGATGGGATACTACGCCGTCGTAAAGTTCAAATCCAGAATGCGATGTGAGAAAAAACCACGAAGCGCCTATTCGTTTCGAACGGACACAACGGAAACCTCGGAGCATCGGATTTTGTTTTTGAAATTGGAGCAGATGTTGCACATTGAAAGGAAATCAGATGAACCAAAGAAAACTCGGAACTCAAGGATTGACCGTGTCGGCGCTCGGGCTTGGGTGCATGGGGATGTCGGAGTTCTACGGCGCGCGCGATGACCAGGAGTCCATCGCCACGATCCACCGCGCGCTTGCTTTGGGGGTGACCTTGCTCGACACGGCGGACATGTACGGCTGCGGTGAAAACGAGCGCCTGGTCGGACGCGCCATCCGAGGCCGCCGACAGGAGGCGATCCTGGCCACCAAATTTGGGAATGTGCGCGACGAGCGCGGGAGTTTCCTCGGCGTCAACGGCGCGCCCGAATATGTCCGCCAGTGCTGCGATGCCAGCCTGCGGCGGTTGGGCGTGGATGAAATTGATCTTTATTACCAGCATCGGGTGGACCCGAAAGTGCCGATTGAAGAGACCATCGGAGCCATGAGCGAACTGGTTCGCGCCGGCAAAGTGCATTACCTTGGATTGTCCGAAGCGGCCCCCGCCACGATCCGACGCGCGATGAAAGTGCATCCAATCAGCGCATTGCAGACGGAGTATTCCCTGTGGACGCGCGACATGGAGGCGGAAGTCCTGCCGGTCTGCCGGGAACTGGGAATTGGCTTCGTGGCCTACAGCCCCTTGGGGCGTGGCTTTCTCGCCGCGAGATTCAAGAAGGCCGGGGACCTGCCGCCGGGGGATTGGCGCCGGAACTCACCGCGGTTCCAAGGAGAGAATTTCGAGCGCAACCGGGCCCTGGTGGAGCGCATCGAATTACTGGCGGAGCGGAAGAAATGCACGGCGGCGCAACTGGCTTTGGGCTGGCTGCTTGCCCAGGGCGGCGATATCGTCCCCATCCCCGGCACCAAACAGCGGAAATATCTTGAAGAAAACGTCGCGGCGTTGAACATTGAACTAACACCGGCGGAACTGGAAGAAATCTCTGTCGCGACGCCTCCCGGAGCCGCCGCTGGCATGCGTTACCCGGAAGCAGGCATGCAGAGCGTCAACCGCTGACCGTGAGATTCTCCTGAGTCGGGTCAAACCCGAGGAACGCGACAACCCGCTCATTCAGCGTTATAAGGTATTAAAGACGGTCCTGTTTGTTCGTGCGACTTAAAGCGAACCAGGGCGTGAGCCATTGAACTCGTGGCGTAGCAATAGGCACAGTTAAACAGGCACGAGTCATACGCGCCGATATCTCTGCTCACTACGCAACCGCACGCAATCCGCTGCGCCGGATCTTTCTTGTGGTTCACATTGATGTTGAAAACCTTAAAAATCAAATCATCGTCCACGCACTTGCCAGGTTTCACTCCATAGCGACTCAAATCAATCTGCTCGGCGCAACTCGTAATCTCCATGTTGTTTCGTTTGGCCGCGCTCACCATTTCAACCATGGTGCGCCCCAATTCGGCTTCGTTGCATTCCATGGGCCAGATTCCCTGGCGGCTCAGAGCCTCCACCCGCCTCCTGATTTTATTATAAATATCCACAATGCTGATCACCGACTTAAAGGTGAAACCGCGAAGCGCGTCCGCAATGGAAGAATAGGAGTCAACGTGAAAACTTGGTTGGGTGACCGTCGTGAAGAAAATCGGATCGTACCGCCAAATAACGCGGCCGGGACCAATTCGCTCGGCCAGCCTTTTGAAAGTGGAAAGGGCGTCGGCAACCCCCGGCACCTTCGGGTCGATCTCCCTGGGGTTGTTTAGGACTGTGTATTGAAAGTAATAGCGCAATCCCCGGCTGTCTAATTCGTCCAAATATCGCATGAGCGGCTTGGGATTGCGAGTCCAAAATACTATTGCGGCTACATCGTCTGGTTTTAGGGAAACGCGACAAACCTGCTTTGGATTCACGGGATTGGGGACTTCGCAGTAACCGGCCCGGACACGATTGATCAACCACTCCGAATAAAATGCGGCTATATCGGTACGACGACTGGCACTGATTATAGTCTGCATAAAGCGTTCGCTTCAGGGATGCCGCATTTAAATGCCTGGCGTCCTAACGCGCTTTTCAATAATACTCAAGTCGTTTTACACGCATCTTTTCACGCCAAAGCTCGATTTGTTCACCCCTGTTGCCCAAGATACCACTGGTCCGATTCGAGGTCGTGTTTGAGCAGGTACTCCCGCTCGTCTACGGCTCGCATCTTGAAACAGTCAGCGCGGGGCCACTCGGGTTTGCTCTCGACCTGGTGCCAGCGGTCGAGCACCTCGACCACTTCGATGGTCCGTCCTTGCCAGATGAACCGGCGGGACGTCTCGCCGGCTTTGGCCCCGGCGTAGCATTCGACTTGAATCGGGATGAGTTTCATTAACCCGCCGCTGGGAGACTCTTATCCGGACCAAGGTCCACCATGTATGCGGCTGGCACTTGGCCGGCGATAATTTGACGAGCCAGGTTAAACCAGCGTTGGCAGCGGTCCAGAATCGCGTGGTCCGAACTGGATACAACCTGGTCTGTGACAGAAAGAACCCGGTCGGGATTCATCACCAGTTCAACCTCCCAAGGCCAGCCTGTCCCAGCGGCCACCTCCCGGATAATTCCTTTGAGGCGGCCGCTGTTGTCAACGGGGCTGTCCAGCAACCAGCGGCACTTGCTGACGCCCAATTGAGCAGCCATTTGGCCAATCGCGTGGAGTGCCGGGAGGGTCTCCTCCACCTTGTGGTAATGGGAATAAACCCCGGCCACGTCCCGGCAGCAATCGTCCCTGCCGATGAGGATCACTCCGCCGCCCAGAGCCGTCTCGACTGCCGTCAATACGTTAAAGCCGTCCAGCCAAAGCTCCTGGCCGCGCAACTGGGCCAGCCCGATGCAATGGGCCTGACGCCGTTCCTTGGCGGCCTTGGAACAGGCGCACCGGGCGATGGCGATGCGCTGCCGGCGGGCCAGGTGGTGGCGATCTCCCACCAGTTCTGTAGCGCAGCCGATGCCGTAACCATGGTCCAGCAACCAGCACAAATCACTGGTTGCCTGGCGCAAGGCGGCCAGGCGACCGGTGCCGAACAAACGCGCATCCTCCGGGTCTGCGCCCTTGTGCCGGTGGAATTTTCTCACGGTTTCGCACTCCTTTCAGAAACTGTTCCGCCTTCTTCCGTGTGGCCGGCGGCGAATTCTTGATCTGCTTTCGCACGAACCGCAGAGGCGGAGCCGGATTCTGGAGCAACTCAAAAAAATCTCCGTGCCTAATCGCTCCATGACTTTTTCCAACAGCCGAGGGTTCTTGATCACCCTGCGGGCGAGTGGCTGCGGGTTTGAAGCCGCCCGGCGAACAGATGCAATCGAAGCATTCATGGCGCAAGGTTACTCCGCGCCGTTGGGAGGGTCAATTGCTCGCCACTTCGGGGCCAGCCCGCCGCAGCCTGGGACGCGGCCGGTTGTGTTTTCCCGATGGACTTGAGTGAAGCGTTCCCTGATGGTAGATGTTGATTATGCCATTGTTAAAACTCGAAACTACAGTTGTCCTCTCTGAGGAAAAGCGGCAAGCCCTGCTGGCCTCCCTGTCCAAAACCGTCGCCGAAGCGATTGGCAAGCCGGAGCAATACGTCATGGTGGCCTCGAGCCAGGCCGCCATGCAGATGTCCGGCAGTCCAGGTGACGCGGCCTTTGTGGATGTCCGGAGCATTGGCGGGTTGACCGGCGTGGTGAACCGGAAGCTCTCCCAGAAGGTCTGCCAGTTGCTGCACGATTCTCTCGGAATTCCGCCAGATCGCATTTACCTCAACTTCACCGAGGTCCAAGCCAGCCATTGGGGCTGGAACGGCAACACGTTTGGGTGATGGCGATGGACCTGCCCGAGGCCAAAGGAACTTACGTGCTGTGCAAATCCAATTTATCACAGGTGACGCCACCGAACCCATTGGAGCTGGAAACAAAATCATCGCCCATGTCTGTAATGACATCGGCGCGTGGGGCGCAGGTTTTGTCCTGGCCATCTCCAAGCGATGGCCTCAGCCAAAGGCGGAATATCTGAAATCGCGGGGATGTCTGACGCTCGGCACACTCTCCCTGATCCAGGTTGATCCCAGCATTTGGGTGGCGAACATGATTGCCCAAAGGGGAATTCGCACCGAGGATGGTGTTCCTCCAATCCGCTATGCCGCGCTCAGGCAGTGATTGGGGATATTGGCTGTCGAAGCGCGGAAATTGCAGGCGACCATTCACATGCCGCGAATCGGTTGCGGCCTTGCAGGCGGGAAATGGGAATCCGTTGAGCCTTTGATTCGGATAGCAATGCCCACGACCGAGGTGTTTGTGTATGACCTGCCGCCAACCGCGATATCGAAGTGAGACGGCCATTGACCGCACCCCGCAGTCCCTGAGAACGGCCATTTCCGTGATTGACTCCAAACCCCAACCTGCATTACAAATTCCGCCATGACCGATCTTGCCACTTTAACAACAACGCAACTCCGCCAAGTCCTCGCCATCAAGGAGCAGATCGAGACGCTGCAAGGCCAACTCGATTCCATTGCTGGCGGAGGAGAAGTTCAATCCCCTTCAACTGAGGAAGCCCCCACTCCGGCCAAGCGCAAATATCACATGTCCACTGCCCATCGACGCAAACTCATAAAGGCTCTGGCCAGGGCACGGAAGATACGCTGGGCCAAGGCGAAGGGAACCAAAGCGAAGCCCTTCAAGAAGGATTGGCGCAGCAGTCCGGCGGTCAGGGCCAAACTCTCAGCGGCAGCCAAACTGAGATGGGCGAAGGCGAGGGCGGAGGGGAGGAAGACGCTGTGAGGAATACCTGAAAGGAATGGTTGAATGAGCCTGTGTGTCGCGTGGCGTTTTGCGAACAAGTTCTGTCTTGCATCTGAATCCTGCATTACGATTGGCACGGAGCAGCGCATGTGTGGTGTCAAGGTGGTTCAAGTGCCGATACGAATAATCCCAGCGGTGGATGCTCAGACACAACAATACTCTACCGTTTTTGAGTCGGTGTTTGGCTTCACTTTTTCGGGGCATTTCCTTACGGCATATTTAGTGAGGGAATTGCTCAGTGAAATATTGTTCCATCTCCAATATATCGGAACCCGAGAATCGCTAAACTTTAAAACGATTTGTGAAGTGGTGTTTGGCGTATACAACCGTATCGTTGCTGATCTAAACGCTGACGGTTTCGGATATGACCTCGACCTAATATTGATTGGTGCTTGTCCAGCAGAGCACGTCCCCAAAGCCGCACAGTTCTTTAGAGACGAAGCCGATAAGACATTGAAGTGGAAGCAGGTCTTGGAAGAATTCCCATTCAGCTATGTCGCCGTTGGCAGCGGCGAAGTTCGTTTTCACGAAGTGTTTGCCAGCCGAAGACAAACAGTGAGGGAAGTCCATTTTGCCGTGCTTCACTCCCTGCAAGAAATTGCAGACAGCCGCGAGATTCCATCGGTTGGAGGAGGGGTTCAATATGGTGAAGTGGAAGCAGGAGGCGAATTCCGCCTTTTTGGCACGTTGGACTTTGTAAAACGTAACGCGCGCGTCGATTCGGTTCAATTGGTGCAAGGAGTCGACTTAAGATCAATCTACGAAGGCGTCGGATTTAATGATCTACACGTTCACTATGACTTTATCAGTCCGTATCAAGCAAAGCGAGATCGATTCCTCGCAGAATTGCTTCAAGATTTGAAATAAGGAGTCTCCTATGAATGTTGTCTCTTGATCCACAGCTCTTCAGCCTGACCGAGCAAACGGCTACTAATGGCTTCGGGGTGGTGCTGCAAGGCTTCAAAAACAAATTTCATATCCTTCCACTCCTTAAATCCTGCGCTGTATCTGGTTGTATTGAAATTTTGGGAATAGCGATTCAATATCTCGAAACCTCTGTCAAGAAGTTCTTTAACGTCAGTATATGGAAGCGGAAATTCCTCTTCAAATAATTTTTTCCTGAACAATTCTCTCTCGTCTTTATGAAAGTGGACTCGGTCACGCCATTTCTTAAGATTCGACACTTTAGGATTCGTTTCGTGGCTTGAATACTCAACGTCAAGACCCAGTTGCTTTGGATCTAGCGGGCCAATAGATCGAATTAGGGAGTCTGCATGCGGATCCCCCGCCCGCCGCTTGCAAACCTCCGCCACATCGAAGATCTTCGAGTTTTTTCGCACCGTTAGCAGAAACCTGGGAAGGTTGAAGCTCTCGTTGTTCTGGTCATATATCCTGTGCAAATAAAGCAAGGACACATGGTAGTGCGCTCGCAATGTCGAATCCCAAAAGTGTGGAGAATATTTGAAAGTTTCCATGTGCTCCTGGCAAAGCCGTCGAATCTCGTCAAAGATTTCGTAGTAATAATTCGCCCAATACAATTCGTCCCAAAGCACACGAAGGTAGGCCTCGAACGTCTCCGGCGTTTCAAGCTTTAATGGTTTTAATTCTTTTTTCTGCCGGTCGCGGGCAACGCGAAGGATTTGATTTACCAAGTCGCTTGCGTCAACACAGTTGCCTGCCTGAAGTTTCTCCTGTAGGAAATCTTCAACGTCTTTGGCCAATACAATCGTCATGCACATAGTATGGGATCGTGGAAAGGCGGTGTCAAGTGATTATCAATTTCCATGGATGCAGAGTTTATGTGCCTCATTTGGATATCAACATGCTCCAGAACCCGAACTGGCCTGCCACGTCCAAATCCACAGGCTCCCGGTTGCTGGAAGGCCGGGTATAAGGCGTGATCCATATTCATTTTGGCCGGCACACTGGAATTTTCAGGTCTTTGCGCCTGCTCTTCATGCCACTGAGTGGGCGATTCACTCGCAGAGCTTCGCCATCACCTTGCCGGCATCGAACAGGTGCGCGAACTTTGGGGTGACCAAGCAGCAGAGGCGGCTCGATTGCACATCATTGCTGATTTGAAACAGAAAGGGTGGACCGAAGATCAGATGTTTCCCCAGGACGAGGAGCATTACAAGCGCATTTACTCGATTGGAGCGCTTTGGATGTCTTGGTGGTTCAGCCAAGACGGCGGCTCAATCCGCGCCAGTTGGTAATCCCCCGCCATCTGGAACCGGGCCCCGGAGTGAACCAAGAACGGGTGCTTCGGGGTGGTCTCCGGGTTGAACGCCTTCAACTCCTCCCGTGCGAATTTCAGGTCCAGGATGTAGGTGTCGATGGGGTCCGTTTCCCGCGCCTTGGGCCGCTGGGTGTAGGCCGCCAGCCGGATGGTCCGGCACAGCGGCAGGTAGGAAAAAATCTCCGCCGCAATGAAGGCGCATTCCCCGGTCACCAAGTCAAAATAATCGCGGTTGCGTTCCACCGTGTCGCGCGCCACCTCCCGGATCTCCCCGTTCTTGAGCAGCCTTTTCCGGGTGAACAGAATGACTTGTTCCATCTCAGGCAGGTCCAGATTCAACGAAACCAAGTCCGCCGTGTCGAAGAACAAACCGCACTGGGTTGCGTCCTGGAATGGCAGGTGCAGGCCGGTGAAGATTTCCGTCAGGGTGTGTTTGATCTCCTCAAGGTCACCGTCCGTCAGCCGCTTTAGCCAGGCTACGCGCTCCGTTTCCCGGGCCTCCCATTCCGCCTGGGCCGCCTTCAACTGTTGCTCGTAGTCGGCCAACGAATCCTGATAGCGCTGCTGGATTTCAGGCTGTCGTTCCTGCCACACGGCAGGGAAGAGGGTCTTCGCATGGTTCTGGGCAAACAACGCCGGCAGCAACCGATACGGTGCTTGGGATTTCACCGACTCAGTCAGCTCGTTGAGGCATTTGGTTTCTTCCTCCGGCCAGACCGGCTCCGGCGGAGGTTGCTGCGTGGATTCAAACGGCCGCTGGGTTTGGGCTTGGATGAAGTTTTCCAGGCTGGGAATTTCAGGGAGCGGTTTCCAGAAGTGGAGCATCTGCTGGTACTGCTCCCACTGGTCATCAATCGCTCGCTGCGCCTCCTGCGCCTTCTCTGCCTGCTCTTGGCGCCGCTGCATGGCCTCCCACTGGCTGGCGGAGAGGCGGCGTTCCACCGAGGGACGATCATAGCTCCGGGAGGAACTGACCAGGCGCTGCCGGTAGGACAGGCCGGTTCCCGGAATGCCGGCGGAGTCGTAAAGGCCGCGCGGGCCGAGGTTGATGTGGGCGCCGCGGACGCCCGCAGACAGGGAGACGCCGCTGCCGCTCAAGTTCAACTTCAGCCCTGGCAAGATGCTGACACGTCGGCTGAATCGAAAACCCATAATGAATCAATCGTTCGATAGATCGGCCAATATGTCCCCGGTTTTTCTCACCAGGCCAATGCGGGGAAATATCTTGGTGACGGCCAGCGTGTGCTCTTCCGCCGACAGGGCCGCCATGGCGTCTTCCGCGAAAACCTGATTGTACCCGTATTCGTAAGCGAACCGGGCGGTGCTTTCCACGCCGATGTTCGTCGAGATACCGCACAGGATCATGGCCGTTATGCCGCGCCTTCTGAATTCCAAGTCAAGCTCCGTCCCGTAAAACGCGCCCCACTGGCGTTTGGTGATCACGATATCGCCCGGTTTGGGACCCATTTCAGGGACAATCTCCGTCCAGTCCGGCGGCGGCTTTTGAAACTGCATGGGAGCGTCCGCGACCGGATGCAGGGCGTTTTTTCCGTCCGGCGACAGGGCAACCCTCACCAAAAAAACCGGCATCCCGTTTTTCCGGCACACCGCGGCCAGAGCCGCCGCATTTTTGACCACCAGGTCTGACGCATGAGGGGCGGTTTGCCTTCCGACAACACCTTTCTGGAGGTCAATGACCACCAGTGCCGTCTTTGATCTGTCAATCATTGTGTTTTTCATAAATCTCGTAGTGCCACTTTGGGATACGGCCACATGCTCAAGATTGATATCAACAACGTGAGAATGGCAAGCCCGCGCGCGTGGTGCCGAACCAAAGCACGAACGTGGGCAATTGCTGACGCTGATGGGATCAACCGATTTCCTGCATTGCGATGCCACTCGCATTTTACAATGATGGTCCGATGAAATCGCTGGAACCGCCAGATTCGCACCATTTGATCGCCGCAGATGGTTGGCTTGGCCTTGGCAACTGGCAAGAGGCTCAATCGGAAATCGAAAAAATCATCCCGGAGTTGCGGATACATCCTGACGTGCAGGAGGTCCGTTGGCAGATTCACGCCAAGGCGAAGAATTGGGAGGAGGCCATTTGCGTTGCCAGAGAAATCACACAACGCACGCCCGAGTTGCCCTTCGGTTGGGTTCATCTGGCCTATTCACTTCACGAATTGCTTCGTAATGCCGACATCAGGATTATGCCGCGCCGATTACGATTGCCTTGGGAACCTCGGCTGGGCTGACGTTTTTCTGCGGCATAATCATTGTTTCACAGTCCAGGTCGGCTGAACCCGATCTGGGGCG
>Ga0326728_10020123_pt1 | contig 12799 bp, 10 predicted proteins | sample MB3enrmetagenome_FD_207602 | JGI IMG/M metagenome (GOLD analysis project Ga0326728, IMG submission 207602) | Lab enriched peat soil microbial communities from McLean, Ithaca, NY, United States - MB31MN | ecosystem: Environmental > Terrestrial > Soil > Wetlands > Peat | place: USA: New York...
CCGGAGATTGACGACACGATTGTGATCGACATCAAGCCGGAGGACCTGCGCATCGACACCTACCGGTCTGGCGGTAAGGGCGGGCAGCATGTGAACACCACCGACTCCGCGGTGCGCATCACACACATCCCCACCGGCCTGGTGACGGGCTGCCAGAACGAGCGTTCGCAGCACAAGAACAAGGACCGCGCGATGAAGATGATGCGGTCGAAGCTGTATGAGTACGAGCTGGACAAGAAGAAGGCAGCGACGCGGAAGATTGAAGATTCGAAGCTGGAGATTGGGTTCGGCTCGCAGATACGCAGCTACGTGTTGCAGCCCTATCGCATGGCGAAGGACCTGCGCACGCGCGTGGAGGTGGGCGATGTGGACCGCGTGCTGGATGGCGATCTGGAGCCCTTCATCCGCGGCTATCTGCGCATGAGGCGCGAGGGAAATTTCTCTGCGTTGGTTGAAGAAGACGATGTGGCTTAGGGCCGAGGCATTTTCATTCGCTGACTGACCACAACGGAGAGTGGGATGAACGAGCCGGATGCAATCGAGACGATGCTGGGCGAGGGCGAAGCGCGGACGATTGCGGTCGTCGGGCTGTCGGACAATCCGGCGAAGCCCAGCCACTATGTTTCGGCGTACATGCAGCGGATGGGGTACAAAATTTATCCGGTGAACCCAGCCATCGAGACGGTGCTTGGCGAACGCAGCTACGCATCGCTGACGGAGTTGCCGGTGAAGCCGGATGTGGTGAACGTGTTTCGGGCGCCGTCGCGAATTTCGGCGATTGTGGACGAGATGCTGCTGCTGGGGCTAAAGAACCTATGGGTGCAATTGGGGATTGTAAACCTTGAGGCGGCAGAGCGTGCCGAACAGGGCGGAATCCGCGTGGTGATGGATCGCTGCATCATGGTGGAGCACCGGAGACGGCAGTTGTAGGGGCAGTTGTTAGTTTAAACGCACGGGTGATCAAAAATGCCAGATTTAGCAGCCATTTGATATGTGAGTCCGCTCGAAGATGCCGACCATGGTGACGACAATATCGACGTTCATGTCCATTTGACCGATGGGCGCGTCTATAGCCTTTGGTCGCAACCCCTATGAATATTTACAGGTGTATGACGAACGACGGAATCGATTACTTCTTTGGCACTCCGCCTCTCTTTGTTAAGTCACTGACCGACGAATGCATCAAAAGTGCGATTCTCGCTCTTTTGTCGGAGAGCTCTGGTCGTTGGCTCGAAGTGTACGGTACTCTGCAGACTTGACTGCGAGCACTGACGCCTTCGAAGGGCGCGAGCAAATACAATCATGGGTGTGAGGATTCGACGAATCATTTTGGCACTGGTGCTGGCGATCTGCGGCGTGGCCGCGGGTGTACATGCGCGCGCGCAGATTGCCGTGGTTGGCGACGGAGGCCCCGGCCCGGTGCGAGCGCAGCACCTGACCGCGGAGCTGGTTGCGCTGAGCCCTGCGATTGCGCCCGGCGGGACACAACAGGTGGGGCTGTTGCTCACGCTGGACAAGCACTGGCACGTCTACTGGATCAACCCTGGCGACTCCGGTGAGCCGCCGAAGATTGCCTGGACCCTGCCCGCGGGGATTACCGCTGGGCCAATGCAATTCCCCATCCCGAAACGGCTTCCGCTGGGTCCGCTGATGGACTTCGGCTACGAGGACGAAGTCGCATTTCCGGTGACGATCTCTGCTGCATCGACGCGGAAGCCGGGGCCGGTGCATCTGGATGCGCAGGTGAGCTGGCTGGTGTGCGCGCAGGTCTGCATTCCCGGCAAAGCGCATATGGGAATCGATCTGAGGGTGCAGCCTGGAGCGAAGCCGGGAGCGCTGGTTGGCGTGCTGGGCGATGCCCTGGCACTGATCCCGAAGCCGCTGCCCGCGGGCGCGAAGTTTTCCGTCATGGGAGGCGCACAGCGGTTTGTGCTCACGCTGAACGACGGCAGGCGCGAGAGCGACGCGGAGTTCTATCCCTATCCTGCCGAAGCCGCTGCGCATGAAGCCCAGCCTCCCGACGCAATCGTCAATGCGGCGGAGCAGAAGATCGAGTCGCTGCGCGATGGAGTGCGACTCACGGTGCAGCTCTCTCCTGATGCCGCGACCTTGCCCGCAACGCTGCATGGCGTATTCAAGCTCTCCAGCACCGAAGCTTACGACGTGACCGCGCCGATTGTGCCCGGCGAGATTGCGGCGGCAGGCAGCGGTTCCGCGACGAGCAAGGCTGCGATGGGCGCGATTGGCCTGGCATTTCTGGGTGGAATTCTGCTGAACCTGATGCCATGTGTCTTCCCGGTCCTCTTTCTGAAGGGGCTTGCGCTGGTGCAAAGTTCAAGTCAGAGCCGCACGCATCTGCTCCGCCATGGACTGTTCTATGCGCTTGGAATCCTGATCTCGTTCTGGGGGATTGTGGCCGCGCTGCTGGTGTTGCGCACCACCGGAAGCCATGCGGGCTGGGGCTTCCAACTGCAGTCGCCGGTCTTCATCGCTCTGCTTGCGTCGCTGATCTTCCTGCTCGCGCTCTCGCTGGCGGGGCAGTTCGAGATTGGCCTCACGCTGACATCGGCCGGCAGTTCCCTGGTCGATCGGGTGGGGGAAGGGAAGCAGGGCTATGCGGGCAGCTTCTTCACCGGAGTGCTGGCGACCGTGGTGGCCACTCCATGCACCGCGCCGCTGATGGGCGCTGCGATTGGATTCGCGCTGACGCAATCCGCTGGGGTAGTCTTCGCCGTCTTCACCGCGCTTGCGTTGGGGCTGGCCGCTCCGTATCTACTGCTGAGCTGGCAGCCGGCGTGGGTACGCGTTCTGCCTCGGCCGGGCGCGTGGATGGAGTTGCTGAAGCAGTTCACCGCAGTTCCGCTGTTCGCAACCGCGATCTGGCTGGCGTGGGTCTACGGCCAGTTGCACGCGAGTAGCGGCGTGAACCAGATGGCGCTGCTGCTGAGCTGTTTCCTGCTGCTGGCGATTGCGGGATGGACGCTTGGCCGATGGCCCGCCCGGTGGTCGAGCCGAATCGCGGCGGTGGTGTTGATCGCGCTGGGGCTGGCCATTCCGCTCTCGCAGACGCGGGGCGCAGCGCAGGCAGGAGCAGAGCCGGCGAGCATGGTGCAGGCGAGTGGAGCGGCGAAGAACGGCGCGGAGTTGGTATGGCAGCCGTACTCGGAGCAGGCGCTGGACGCCGCGCGCGCGGCGGGCCATCCAGTCTTTCTTGACTTCACCGCTGCGTGGTGCCTCAGTTGCCAGTTCAACGAGCGGGCTGTGCTGCGGTCGAGCGATGTTGAATCCGCATTGCGCGCGCACAACTTTGTGCTGCTGAAGGCGGACTGGACCAACGGCGATCCTGATATCACGAACAAGCTTGCCTCGGTGGGACGCGCCGGAGTGCCGACCTACGTGCTCTATTCTGCGGCTGCGGGCAGCGCGCCGGATGTTCTGCCCGAGCTGCTGACCAAGGGCCTGGTGCTGGCGGCCATCGAGCGCGACGTGAAGTAAAGAGGCGGGCGCTTAAATTCGTGGCGCTCCTTCCCACTCATCGCGGTGAGACTGCGATGAATGGGGCACCCATAATCCCACCCTTCGCAAAAGCGCGAAGGATGGGGCACCCAGCACGTAGTTATTATTTCGTCTTGCGCTTGCTCGCGCGGATGCGCGCGACCTCATCCATGCGCTGGGCGAGGAGTTTTTCGCGGCCCTCCTGCGTCGGGTGGTAGTAGCGGCGGCCGGCGAGCGACGGCGGCAGGCACTCCATGTCCGCCACGCGGCCTTCGACGTTGTGCGCGTACTGGTAGTCCTTGCCGTAGTCCAGCGACTTCATCAGCTTGGTAGGCGCGTTGCGCAGGTGCAGCGGGACGGGCTCCGCGGCGGTGGCTTCGATGTCGCCGAGGACGGCCCCGTAGGCGGTGTAGACGGAGTTCGACTTGGGCGCGAGCGCCAGGTAGACGATGGCCTGCGCCAGCGCCAGATCGCCTTCCGGCTGGCCGAGGAAGTGCATCGCATCCTTCGCGGAGAGGCAGAGATTAAGCGCCTCGGGCGCGGCCAGTCCGACGTCTTCGACTGCCATGCGCACGATGCGGCGCGCAACGTACATGGGGTCTTCGCCGGCCTGCAACATGCGGGCCAGCCAGTAGAGCGATGCGTCCACGTCGGAGTTGCGCACGCTCTTGTGCAGCGCGGAGATGATGTCGTAGTGCTGCTCGCCCTGCTTGTCGTAGAGCAGAACGCGCCGCTGTAACGCCTCGGCGGCAATCTCCTTGGTGATGAGCCGGGATGGTTCTTCGGCGGCGAGGCTTGCTGCGACATCCAGCGCGTTGAGCGCATTGCGCGCGTCGCCGCTGGCGTAGGATGCGATGGTGGCAAGCGCCTCTTCGTCGGCTGTAACTCCGGATGCACCCAGGCCGCGGGCTGAATTTACGCCGCGGGCGCTATCCGCGAGCGCGCGATGAAGCAGCGCGACAATTTGCGCCTCGGTCAGGGGCTGTAGCGTGTAGACGCGGCAGCGCGAGAGCAGCGCGGCGATCAGCTCGAACGAGGGGTTCTCGGTGGTCGCGCCAATCAGGCGAATCGTTCCGCGCTCGACGTAGGGCAGAAATGCGTCCTGCTGGGCTTTATTGAAGCGGTGGATCTCGTCGATGAACAGAATCGTGCGCGAACGGAATCCGGCAGCCTTCTCCGCGGCCACCATCACGGCCTTGATCTCCTTGATCCCGGACATGACGGCGGAGAACTCGATGAAGGTGGATTGCGTCATCGCGGCGATGATCTTGGCCAGCGTGGTTTTGCCGGTGCCGGGAGGCCCCCAGAAGATCATCGAGGCGGGATCGTCGTGCGCGATAGCCAGCGCCAACGGCTTGCCCGGCCCCAGCAGATGCTCCTGCCCAACGAACTCGTCCAGCGTGCGCGGCCTCATGCGATCGGCCAGCGGGGACTGACTGGCTTGCGCGGCTGCGGCATCGGGGATGGGGTTGAAGAGGTTCATGGGTGCAGGTTCGAGGTTCGAGGTTCGCGGTGCGAGGTTGTAGATGCGGCGCGTTGGCGAGTAGCTTCCCGTTGCCGCGAGGCTTCGAAGAGCAGAAGCGAACCGGCGACAGCGGCGTTGAGGCTTTCGACACGGCCGGACATGGGAATGGTGATGCGCGCGTCAGCCAACGCGAGCCACTCCTCGCCAAGCCCCGCACCTTCGTTGCCGATCATCAGGGCGCAGGGTTTGCTGAGGTCGGTCTCGAATACGGAATCAGCATCGGAGCCAGGCGCTACGGCGGCTATCATGCGAACACCCTGCGACTTCAGCGCGACGAGCTGCCCGGCGTTAATCTCCACAACAGGAACGCGGAAGACCGAACCGGCCGAGGCGCGCAGGGCCTTCGGGTTCCACTCGCTGACGGTTCCCGCGGTAGTGAAGACAGCCGTCGCGCCGAATGCCTCCGCCGAACGAATCAGCGTGCCCAGGTTACCGGGGTCCTGCAGACCGGCGGCCAGCAGCAACAGCGGAGCTTTGCCGCGGGCGGACTTCGCGGGCAATACAGATTCTAGTGTCCAGGTTGGCGGTACCAGCAGCGCGGCGATGCCTTGCGGGTGCTGCGTATCGACCGCGCTGTTGAAGACATCCTCCGCGAGAACCAACAGTTCGACACCGCGCGGAAGCCATACGGGAGGTGCAGCGCACTGGCTGAGGAAGACCGTTTTCAGGGGAAGCCCGCTGCTGAGCGCCTCCTGCAACATCGTCTCGCCTTCCAGGGCGATTAGTCCGCCGCTGAGCCTAGCATTTCCTCGTGAGCCGCGGGCGCTTCCCGCGAAGGCTGCGCGAAGCTGTTTGACCCGCGCATTGGTGCGGCTGGTGACGATACCGACGCTCGGCTGCGGAGTCATCTTCTGAAATCTTACGCTGTGAATGGGGAACCCAGCTTGCGGCGCGATGGGAACGAAGGAGCCAGCTTGCGATGCAAGGCCGAGGGCCGGCTGACGCGGAGAGCATCAGTTGCATGCCAGCGCTGTCCAGAGGCCCGGATTCGCAGGGCCGTTCTGGCTAACAATGCTGTAGTCGATGAAGGTGCCTGGGCTAATTTGTGTGCCCTCGGGCACGGAACACGCTGTACTCGCAGGCCCTGCTGCTATTGTGCAGGTGAGCAACGTGGACGCTGTACTGACAGGAGTGGCTAGAGTTCGCAGGGTCAACGTGGTCTGCGCCGTAAGCTGCGAGTAGACGTTCAGCGATGTCACGGTACATCCTAGCGGGACCCAGGTCAGCACGGCCGCCGACTCGGTCGCGCCAGCGTTCGAGTTGTTCACCGAGTAGTACTCCGGAGTAAGTCCTGGGGAGCCCCCGGACGGCTCTACATGAGAGATTGCCGCATCCGAAATACCGCTGCTGCTACCCCCTCCGACACCAGCCGGGCCGGTCGCACCCTGCGGTCCTTGCGAACCAGTTGCCCCGGTGGCACCCGTCGCGCCCTGTGCTCCGGTCGGCCCCGCTCCGCCTGCTGCCGCTAGCAGCGTCCAGGCCCCTCCATTTCCGGAGTTGGTATCCGGCTCAGCCGAGTTGTTGCTCACTGTGGCGATGTAAGTCGAGGCCGGGTTGCCGAAGGTCACCGCATCGTTCGCTGCGTACCCATATCCGGTGATCCACGCACCCTTGAAGTTCATTCCCACGGCTCCAGCTGCTCCGGTGGCTCCATTGGCTCCATTGGTTCCGGGTATTCCGTTTGCGCCGGCTGCACCGGCTGGTCCGGTTGCGCCCACGGGTCCGATCGCGCCGGAGGGCCCCGATATTCCGGTTGCGCCCGCAGGCCCAACTGGTCCCGCAGGTCCCTGCGGCCCGGTCGCACCGGTCAGCCCCGCGTAGCCGCTCGGTCCCTGCACTCCCTGCGCTCCCTGCGGCCCCGTCGCACCCGCCGCGCCCGCCGCCGCCAGCATTCCCCAGTACAGCGGACTCATATCCGGCTCGCGGCCCACGTTTGCCAGTAACGAGGAATAGCTAGAGCCTGCATAGGCAACCGCATCGCCCACCGCGTAAGAGGTCCCATTCATCCATTCGCCCCGGAAGGTGACGGGAGGCCCCTGCGGCCCGGTTGCGCCATTCGATCCCGCCTGTCCAGCCGGGCCGGTCGCACCTGTGCTCCCCGGTGTGCCGGGTAGACCCTGCAACCCCTGCGCCCCCGCCTGCGCCAGCATCGACCATACCGTGGGATAGTTGTCCGGCCGGTTCGACGAGTTACCCTCGCTGGCGATGTAGGTCGATCCGTTATAGCTGACCGCATCGTTCGCCGCGTACCCATAGCCGGTAACCCAGGCTCCTTCAAAGGCGATACCCGGAGACCCAATCGGCCCCTGGTTTCCTTGAAACCCCTGAATCCCCTGCGGCCCGATTGGCCCGGCTGGCCCGGTTGCTCCAGTCGTCCCAACTGGCCCGGTTGCACCGGCTGTTCCATCCTGCGCGAAGAGCGCCCACCACGCCGGACTCTGGTCGGGAGTATTGCCATGGCTGCTAGCTTGCAACGAGACATAGTCCGCGCCGTTGTAACGGACCCCATCGGCCAGCGCGTAGTTCACCACGGACGAGTAGACTCCCTGAAAAGAAAGCCCTACCGGCCCCGCAACTCCCTGCGGCCCCATCGGCCCGCTCAACCCCTGTGCGCCGGTGCTTCCTGGAATCCCCTGCGCACCCGCCTGTCCGGCAATCCCCTGGTTTCCCTGATCTCCCTTTTCCCCTGGAGGCCCCACACTTCCCGGCGACCCCTGCGGCCCCTGGGGTCCAGGTGCTCCTGCCGCGCCGGTCGACCCCTGCGGCCCCTGCGCCGTCAGTGGTCCCCATTGCTGAGGGCTAAGGCTCGGCGTATTGCCGTGGTTGCTGGCGATCAGCGAGGTATAGCTTGACCCCTGCCACAGCACTACATCGCCCAGCGCATAGTTTGTGACCGAGCTGTAGCTTCCTTGATACACGAATCCTGGAGGCCCTTGCGGCCCGGTTGGCCCGGCTGGCCCCGCCGGTCCCGCTGGGCGATCCACTGCCACCCGTACCACTTGCCCCCGCAGCAGCCAACAATCCCCACTCCGCCGGAGTGGATACTGGGTTGTTCCCATGGTTCGACGCGGCCAGCGAGAGGTAGCTCGACCCCTGATAGACCACCACGTCGCCCAACACGTAGTTGGTCGTGAAAGAGTATGTGCCCTGGTAATTCAATGCTGTACTACTGCCGGCCGGTCCCTGTGGCCCGGTTGCCCCCGTAGGCCCAGCCGGCCCTTGCGGCCCTGTTGCACCGCTGGTTCCCGCAGCGCCAGCCAGTCCTGTCGCCCCAGCCGGCCCGGATGCTCCGATCGGCCCTTGCGGACCGGCAGGCCCTACCGCGCCCGCAGCTCCCGCCGGCCCCACATCCACCAGTTCCACATCGAGCGTCGCGGCGTGTGAAGTAAGGTCGTTCTCCTTGCTGTCGAACTGGACCATCGCGGTCCCCGCCGAGAGCGCAACTCCGTTGTTCGACGCAGGATTGCCTATCCAGCCCTGTACCAGCGCCGTCACATCCAGCGCGACGAACGCACCTGCCTGGCTCACCGAAAAGACTCCGGATGCGTTGCCGATCGCAGGTTCGGTGGCATAGGTCACGGTGTACTCGCCCCACGCTCCGTTGATGGGCGCAAAGCTGACCAGCCCCGGCGTGGTCACCCGGTTGCAGTAGAGGCGCAGCACGGCGCGCGATACCTGTCCCGCGGTGGTTCCCGCCGGCAACAGCGACAGATCGAACTGAAGCAGAGTGGTATAGCCCCCACCCACATCCAGATTGGAGATTGCCCCGCTATTCACAGTTGGCAAAGCGCTATTCACGTGGGCATCGGCCACCAGCACCGGCTGAGCGCCCCATGCGGGCGCGGCAGTAAATAAACCCAGCATCGCCCCCAAGCTCACCCACGGAGCTACTCTTAGGCAACGGTTAAATCCCTGCCCAGTCCGCCCGCCCATTCTGGCCCGCGGCCACTCCTGTTGCGGGTTAACCCTGTTCCAGCGGGTCCGAAGACCTGCCGGGGAGATTCGCACCCACATCAGCGATCCCTGCTCGACGATTCACGCTGCCACCGATTGTTTGTTGAACGTGCAACCCGTGGCCCAGTACAGACTAGATAGTATTCCCGTTTTAGGCCACTTCAGGCCGAATAGCAAGCCATTTCGCCGTAACCCTTCCTCTTTGCCGCTGTATATTCCCATCGATTCCTATCGATTTCACTTCCCGCCCGGCATCTCATAGACTGCAATCACCAGCCCAACCCAAGCGGAGAGCCCCGAATCATGTCCATCGAAAAGCCCAACCAGCCCGGCACTCGCCCCACCCTCGACACTCTGGTCAACATTCCCCGCCTTGTCACCGCCTTCTACTCGTTGCATCCCGATCCGGGTTTCCCCGCCCAGCGCGTGGCGTTTGGGACGTCGGGACATCGCGGAAGCGCCTTTGCCGCCTCCTTCAACGACGACCACATCGCCGCCATCGCGCAGGCCATCGCGGACTACCGCAGGGCCAACAAGATCACCGGCCCTGTCTTCCTGGCCATGGACACGCACGCGTTGTCGGAGCCGGCCTTCGCCACCGCGCTGGAGGTCCTGGCGGCCAACGGCATCGAGGTGATGGTGGACGACCAGCTTGCCTACACGCCCACCCCCACGCTCTCCCACGCCGCCCTGACCTACAACACGAAGCTCAACGGCGGCAAGACGCCTTCGCAGGCGACCCTCGAAAGCGCAGCCAGCAACGGCTCCAAACAATGGGCCGACGGGATTGTGATCACGCCCTCGCACAACCCGCCCGACGACGGCGGCTTCAAGTACAACCCGCCCAATGGCGGCCCGGCCGATACAACCGTCACTCAGTGGATTCAGGACAGAGCCAATGAGCTGACTGGCAAGAAGTTGGATGGAGTAAAGCGCATCCCCTACGCGCGCGCGCTGGCCGCGGGGACGACGCACCGGCATGACTACATTACGGCGTATGTGAACGATCTGGGCAACGTGATCGACTTCGCCCCACTGGCCGGAAGCACGCTGAAGCTGGCGGTCGATCCTCTGGGCGGGGCGGGCGTCTTCTACTGGCCGCGCATCGCGGAGAAGTACAAGCTCGACTTTCAGGTCCTCAACCCGTACATCGATCCCACCTTCCGCTTTATGACCCTGGACTGGGACGGCAAGATTCGCATGGACTGCTCGAGCCCTTTTGCGATGGCCTCAATGATCGCGAATAAAGACAACTATGATGTGGCGTGGGCCTGCGACACCGACCACGACCGGCACGGCATCGTCACCCGCTCGAGCGGGCTGCTCAATCCGAACCACTATCTGGCGGTGGCGATCCAGTACCTGTTCACGCATAGGCCGGGCTGGAAGCAGAACGTCGGAATCGGCAAGACGTTGGTGTCGTCGTCGATGATCGATCGCGTGGCCAAGGGGTTGGGGCGACCGATGCTGGAGGTGCCAGTCGGCTTCAAGTGGTTTGTGGATGGGCTGATCGATGGCTCGTTGGGTTTTGTCGGCGAAGAAAGCGCCGGAGCCAGCTTCCTGCGCTGCGACGGGACGGTATGGACGACAGACAAAGATGGCCTCATCATGGGGCTGCTTGCCGCCGAGATGACGGCAGTGACGGGCAAAGATCCCGGCCTGCTCTACAACGAGCTGACGGCGAAGTACGGCAATCCGATCTACCAGCGGATCGACGCCGAGGCCACGCCGGAGCAGAAGGCCAAGCTCGCCAAACTCTCCGCTGCGCAGGTGACGGCGAAGACGCTGGCGGGTGAGCCGATTACATCGATCCTCACCGAAGCCCCCGGCAACCACGCGGCCATCGGCGGCCTCAAGGTGACGACGGAGAATGGCTGGTTCGCCGCCCGGCCCAGCGGTACAGAAGACGTCTACAAGATCTACGCCGAAAGCTTCAACGGCCAGGCCCACCTCACCCAAATCCAAACCGAAGCCAAAGCCCTGGTCACTGCCGCCATCGCGTGAACCTTACTTCGCCACGCCATCCTCGTTCGTCCAACCACGCTTGTCATTCTGAGCGAAGCGAAGAATCCCCGTATTTTGTCTTTGTGGGCGTTCGTACTTCTTGACACTACACGGGCGGGTACCCCCAACACAACAAAGCCGCCCCAACTTGGAGGCGGCTCTGCCGGATCGGAGGAAACTATCCCTTGTGTTCCAGGGCCATCTTTGTGTCCGTCTGCTCGCGGATGTCGGTGTAGTCGGCCGTGTACGGAGTTTTGCCGAAGATCGTCCAGAAGTAATTGATGGTATAGCGCCACGCAATGCGCAGCGTCCCTTCCTTCTTCAGCCGCCGCGCCGACGAGTACATCTTCAGGTCGAAGGTGAACTTCGCTTCGCCCACCTGGTTCATCCGCCGAGCGATGTCGGTGTCTTCGCCGTAGAACGAGATCGCCGTATTGAAGCCGCCGATCTGCTCCAGCGCCGAGCGCCGCAGCACGAAGTTGCCGCCCTGCACCATCGATCCCGCGCGCAGAATGTAGCGGTTCAGCGCATACACCAGATACGCAATCAAGTAGAAGATATGCACGCTGAAGCGTTGGCTGGGCGACATGTCGTAGTAGATGAACGGCCCGCTCAGCGACACCAGCTTGGGCTCGGCGGCAAACTCCTTCAGCACCGTCTGCACCCAGCCCGGCGTCAGCCGCGAGTCGGAATCCACGTTGGCGATCAACTCGCCCGTACTGGCCGCAAAGCCCGCCTGTCGCGCGAACGTCAGCCCCTTCTGCGGCTCATCCACCACGCGCACGCCTGGGTACCTCAGCGCTACCTCCCGCGTCCGGTCGCTGCTCGCGTTGTTGACCACGATGATCTCAACCGCATCGCCCAGTTCGCGCGTCTGCGCCAGCACAGACTCCAGACACGCCGGGAGATACGCCTCTTCGTTGTACGCCGGAACCACAAAGCTCAGCCGCATAAAACCACGCTAGCCCCCGAATGTTACAGGACGGCGACAATCCCGCCCGCGAACCCGCGCGGATACCTGTCGCCGCCTGTCTCATGTTGGATGCTCGATTCTACTGGGCCGCCGGTGGATCGTCGGGCATCACCGCGCCGGCCTTTACCCACTGCTCGATGGTGGCGATGTCGGCGTCGCTCAGCTTCGGGGCCTTGGAGGGCATCGGCATCGGATCGTTGGCCGGTCCCTCGTGCCGGATCAGCTTCACCAGCAGGCTGTTCGCCGGATCGCCGGGCACAATCACCACGCCGTCCCGTCCGCCCTTCATCGTGGTCGCCTTGGTCTGCAGGCTCAGCCCGCCCTTGCGGTTCATATCCAGATGGCACTTGCCGCAGTTCGCCACAATAATCGGCCTCACCTTGTCCGTATAGAACGCCGGCTTGTTGGCCGCGTCCTGCGCCGCCACCGTTCGCAACCCCGACCCAACCAGCGCAGCCACCGTCAGCGCCGCAGCCATCACACCAACACCTGCAAGGACTCTCCGCATCCATCCTCCTTGAAACTCATTCGCACGAAATTAAAAACCCTGGCCCGAAGACAATCCTGCCCCTCACCCCTATTAACCGATCGGTACACAGAACCTGCATGGTCACTTACTGCAAGTTTACGTTCCAAGTAGGGTAGAAGTTGCTCTGGTGCCTCCGCACCTCCGAAATTTTTCATGATGCGCACAAAAGCCCACGTGGCTGTCCTGATGGCGCTGGCCTGTCTGCAACTCAGCGGAGTATCGCTGTTTGCCGCCAAGCCGACGCGCTCGATCGCCCGCCACAGCGAAGGCCGACTCATCGTCACCCAGCCCACGCAACGTCTCTCCCGCGAACGGTCCG
>Ga0326728_10020124_pt1 | contig 12798 bp, 10 predicted proteins | sample MB3enrmetagenome_FD_207602 | JGI IMG/M metagenome (GOLD analysis project Ga0326728, IMG submission 207602) | Lab enriched peat soil microbial communities from McLean, Ithaca, NY, United States - MB31MN | ecosystem: Environmental > Terrestrial > Soil > Wetlands > Peat | place: USA: New York...
CGCGCCTTCAGAGAAAAAGTACGGGGACCTGCTAGACGCTACGCCTTGCCACATGCGCAAAGATGCCGAGGTCGCGTCAGCCCTGTGCAGAAGAGCCATAGGTCTCGGCCTGATCGACCGTGGCATTGAGCATGCCAAAGATGCTGTGGCGGATAAACCGAAGTGGTCACAAGCCCATCTCCTCCTCGCACAAGCATGGTTTGCAAAGGTCGCGATCGCTGAACGGACCGTCATGCCTTTGAAAGCTGAAGACAAAGAGACCAACCTCGCTTTCTCACTTGCAGCTGCCGACGCTGCGATCTCTTCAGCGGAGACTGAAGGCGTGTCATACGTGAAGGCGCATGCGCTTGCACTCAAGTCAGACATTGCTATGCTCCAGGGCCGTAAAGAAGATGCCGCCCGCATTGCTCGCGAATCATTTGCCGCAGACTCCAGGGAACTAGAAGGGCGGCTAGCTATGGCCCAAGCCTCATTCGGCATGGGAAAAGTGGATGAAGCCATTCAAGTTCTGGAGGAAGCTTATGCACAGGCCGACCTGGCTCCGAACGTTTCTTTCATGCTCGGACAGGCGCTGATGGCACGTGGTACAGAGCATGATTTCGACCGCGCCTTCGAGGTGTTCAGCACCGCGAAGCTTACCCATCTAAGTCGTGAACTTATTGATCCCGTCATCATCGGCGCCACTAGAGCCCTTGTACGCGCAAATCGGCTCGCGGAAATTCCTGCATACGTCACGCGCGCAGAGGTTGTGGCTGCGCCGGTGATGGTCGCGACAATAAAGGCATACGTTGCCCTGAGGCAGTCCCTTGTTCTTGAAGCCGGTAGATATCTAGACGACGCGATTGCATCACGGCAGCCTACGGACACCCATCCCGCGACGGACTTTCTCGCCCGTACTCTTATAGATGCGGGACGTCTGTCCGACGCGCTTCCGCTGTTGCAGGAGCTTTTCGACGTCGAGCCGTTGAACTTTGACGTCGGTCTTTTTTTGGATTGTGCATCCCGCTTGAAGCGGGACAAAGTCATTCTGGACACGTGTCAAACCCTCTACGAGCGCGGCGTTCGTGAATGGAGGTTCGTCGAATTCGGGTCGCAATACTTGGAGGAGTACGACCCCCCTAAAGCGATTAGTCGACTCCAGGAATTCGTCATCGCTAACCCGACGCATCGCGTAGCGAAGCTCCGTCTTGCGATGGTCGGAATGCGCTACGGCCAAAATGACCTCGTTCAGGTGTCGGAAGAAATTCTCCCACTTCCAGAAGAACTTCCGATGCGCTACGCCGTTCCGGCGATCCATCTTCTTCAATGGCACGGCCTGGGAAAGCTGGCTGCCGACTATGCTTATCGTTGCCTTCGGGCACACTACTCCGAGCTTGAGGCACACAAAGCCTATTTGGCGAGTCTTATGGCTGGGGTCCGCCCGGAAGATATCCCGGCCACCATGGAGAAGGTCCAAATTGGAAGCGCCGTACAATACGCCGAAGGCGGCGATGCCCCAGTCGGCTGGTTCGTTATCGAAAACACTGACAATCCGAAAAGCGAATTCGAAGAGCTAAATGCAAAATCCGAGATAGCGCAAGAACTGTTAGGCAAGAAAGTAGGCGACTCCTTTGTTCTCGCCAAGAGCCCGATTCAAGATCGCATCGGCAGGATCGTGCAGATCCTAAGTAAGTACACGCGTCGTTTTCAAGCCATCGGCGATCAGATGCAACTGAAATTCGGAACCCAAAGTGTGATTCAGACGATGCATGTTCCTCCACCGGAAAAGCTGACTGCTGCCGATCTCCAGCCATTACTCGATTCGGTGAAGGCCAAATCCGAAGTTCTCTCAAAAGTTCGAGAAATCTACAGGTCAAATTGTGTGACTCTTCACATGTACGCCGGCCCATTAGGTCATTCCACGTACGACGGACTCTTGAATCTAGCGATTTCTGAAGACGACTTTGTCCGGTGTGCGCTGCCTCAGATGGAGGTGTTGGCGAACACGCTGACAACTCTCGGAACTAAGAGCACCGTCGTTCTCGACCTGACTGCACTTGCTACCTTGCGCTTGCTCGGAATAACGCGTCAAGTATTGACAAGTACCGCGTTTCGCTTCGTCGTCTCCCCAGCCACTTTCACAGAACTGCAGCAGCTAAGAGCGCAGTCACGGTTCAGTGCGGCCGGCGGAATAATGTATTACGAAAAGGGCCAGCACTACCTCGCAGAAACGACTGAAGAGCAGGCCGCCAAACAGAAGGCGGCATTTGAAGAATACATGCAATGCATCGACACGAATGCGAAGGTTGTTCCAGTCCCACAGCTCGCGACGTTGACGCCTGAACGACGCGAACTGCTCACAAAGGTATTCGGGCAGTACGGGCTTGAATCTGCGTTAGTTGCTCTGTCACCGGGTTACATTTGGTGGACCGACGATCTCGCTGCAGGAGAGGTCGCCAAATCAGAGCTCGGTGTCGAGCGTGCGTGGACTCAAGCGGTACTGGAACACATTGCAAATCTGGGGCTCATCGACCGTGGCGTCGTCGACGAGGCATACGCGAAACTGATCGGCTTCGACTATCAGTCTACGCACTTCACAGGCGCAGTCATGGTTGCTGCCCTTCGGGTGTCTGGCGGTTCCATGGACGCTTTTCCGATGCGGCAGATCATACGTGCTTTTGAGTTCCTGCCTGCAACCAATCGAAGTGCTGCCTTCGGGCTGCTTGCCGTATTCATTTTAAGATTGTCGGTCGAGCCGTTACTTCCTGAAACTAGGTGCCTTGCGACGAAGGCTTTTCTCAATACGTTTCCCAATGATGCGGAGACCAATGCGCAGTTGGCGTCCTTTCGCTCACAGTGTGCTCGGGTCATGACTCTAAACCCTGTCGCACAAGCTGACTTCATAAAGTGCTTTGATCAGTGGAACAAGGAGAGGTGGGCGCACGGTTATATTGTGAAGCCTTCGTGATTGTGACATTGCGCAGCGCGGTACTACTTCTTGAGTGGACGATTGCCGTGCTGGTGTTGTCAACCCCCTACCCTGGTACATCGCCTTTGGCGACGGTTTCGGCTGTGAAGTAATTAGTACCGAGTTGTCAGAGGCCCGGACAGAATCCAGCTGGCTGTATGGTCGGCTACACCTGGAATGACACTAGAAGTAGCCGCGTGGCTAAACGCTCACGCGGGCCTTTTCACTAACTTTGATGTAACTGCGAACTGCGCCGGTTTACTCTCCGGTTTCGTTTCCAGCACTCGGGGTCGATTCCGAGCACGGAGGTCACCCCCGTTGCCAAATTGATGAACCCACCGTGATAGCTGATTTCGCCATAGCGGAACAGCCGGGCGAGTAAGGCCAGGGCGTGCTGGGCAAGACTCGAGTTGACGAAAGGCTCCTGTCGTTCCAGGGCCTCGATTGCGCTGCAGCTTGGTTCCCTCTCGTTGTCGAGACTCGCATCGACGATTTCAGGGTAAAGCTCGGCCGCCGAACGCAGGCGCAGCCTTGACCTTCTGTTTCGATCGTTCGGTGGCTCACCCAAGATGAACTGCCCGCTGTCTGCATTGTTGCCCACGTCGAGCCAGTACGAAACCGTGCTCAAATTGCCAACTGCATCGCGAATTGTGGCCCTTGCTGCCCGCGTATCCACGCACCCGACCACAACGTGAGCGCGGAGATCATCACCTGAATAACCTCGCGAGATGTGGCTTCCAGGATTTAGGTGAATCGGGATCGCTTCCCACTTCAGCCCCCAAAAAAGGTTGAGCCGGTTGACCAGGACCACCCCTTTATGAAGCCCGATTTCGGACCGAGCAAAGGGTTGGCGAACGCAGTTTGTAGGTGAGATCGTATCGCCGTCCAAGACCGTAACGTGGAGTCCTCCGGGGTGGCCGCGGGCCACGAGCGATTGATGCAAGTACGGCAGGCCTGCCACAACCGCGCTGCCTGTTCCTCCACAACCCACTACCAGCACGCGCACCTGCCGTTCGAGCAATTCCGGGTGGATGCGGTGAGTCTCCATGGCCAACTCCTCAACGCTCGCTTCCGAGCGCGATGAATTCTTGAAGTGTCTCGCCGGCATCGGTCAGGTACTGAACGGGAAACCTCTTCCTGCCGACAAGACTTCTCCACAGCCCGATGAAACCTCCGGGGTGGCTAGTGAGCCGCACTGCTCCTGCTGCATGCGTGAATTCGGATTGAAAATATGAGCCTTCCCAACCAGGTATCGAGGCGATGTCGGAAGATTCGGGCACGCGCATGCTGCCGGCACAGACCAAGCCCCGAGCATCCGTGTTCCAGTACGGAGCGGTCTTCAGGGGCGTTTCTGGTCCCGGTCGTGAGGTCGTTGCGATCGCCCGCACAGAGATCTCCTTGCCCATGACTCTGAAAATCAGCGCCGGATGCGGGAAGACGAGACCATTGAGTTTCCGTGCTTCCTCGTCAGTTCCGCCGAAGAACATCACCCTTTGTTGGGGCCGTGACCACCACACCAACAGGTCGGGAGTGCGTGCCAAAATGTTTTCAGGAAAGATTTCCGGCTTGACCTGCGCTCCAAGCCCTTGAGTAAGGGTGCGTACAAAGGCTGTGGTTAGGGGTTCGCCGGGGGCGAGATAAGGAACTCCATCGTCAGCCTGCTTAATCCTGTGGAGGCTCGCAAAGGCCCCTTCACCTCCAGCCCGGTAGATAAGCACGGCTTCACTGAGCTTGAATTCGCAGTTGGCTCCGATGGCGATATAGGCTTGCATGGCTATTTCCTTCAAATGACCCACTTGTCGTTACCTGGCATGAGATCAATCAGGCGGCTCGCCGCCGCGATGGTCTCGCAGGCCACTCCGAACACATGGAAGGCCTCTCGAACGCTCTCCGTTTCAGTGGGATCGAACGGAATAATGAGATTAGGTTCCGGCGTTACCTCCAACATTCCTTGGGCGTCCTCATCAAAGCAGGCCGCCACAGAGTCGCCTTCAGCGAAGATGGCGAGGAGACAGGGCAGGGGCGGATTGCAGTCGGAGAGCTGCTGGCCGATGGCATCATCGAGCTCGGGCCGCTTCGCTCGCGCGGACAGGCGCTCAAGACTAAGGACAGCCTCCACTAGTTTGATTGCGAATGGGTCGCTGATCTTGTCCTTTAGCTGAGTAAGCTCACTTTCCTCCAACGCCGTCTCCCGCATGCACGCTGGAATCGCTCCCTGCACGTCTGGGATCTCGTACTGGTCCGCATCCGCTTCCTGTGCGGCCCATTCCCGCAGCATCTCCGCTCGTTCTTCGGCATCACGGTGATCATAGATTCTGATCCACCTATTGAGCGCTCCGACGAAGAGGTTGAAGAATGTCGCCGGTAGTTGTGGATGAACCTTCTCCAGCAGCTCTAGCGTTGGGCCAAAGGCCACACATCCACAGCTTGCCTCGGAGGGCTCGACGATGAGGAACAATTGGTTGGGCCTGGTTTCATCACGGTCCGTCCATTCGCAGGGAGTGTCGCCGACCGTGGCAACCAACAGGAAGCGGCGGTGGATAGCTGAGTCTTTATGCGCCTTGATCCAGCGTTCGAGCGTCAGTCTGATAAAGGATGTTGGGTCGCAGTCCGCCCTTTCCCAATCTCCAGGGACGGCAATATCAAGCTTGACGAGAGACTTGGCCAACATCACAGCCAGGCGGTCATCGGCAACTGTCCGATGGATTAGCGGGACAGAAGTAATCCGTGGTAGCAGCAGGCTACCGCCTTTGGCCATCAACTGACCGGAGGAAGCCAGCCGGGCGGGGCGACGAGTGGCGTGCGATTGTAAGTGCGAGAGCTGGCGTCGACTGCGGCGGCAAATAATGCGGCCGTGGTTTGCAGTTGTCGGCATCTGGCAAACCTCCCCACGAGTGTCCGGTAACGGGAGTGGCGGCCCTGGCGAAGGCTTTCAAGTTCCGCCAGGACCGCCTGCTTCGTCACCTCCTTGCTTTTGGTATTTCGGCCCATTGGGTTACCCCTTCGAGCCGATAGCTCGCGTGAACTGATAGCGCAGCTTGTCCCCGACCGCCTCCGGCCCGGTGATGGCCGCCGTAGCGATATCCGGGAATTGGTGGGCGTACAGGTTGCGAACTTCCTCCGGAGAAAGCTTGGGATCGGGGTCTGGAAGCTTTTGGCCGCAGAATTCGAAAATTCGACTGAGGACGTGGCTCTCCATCAGAGTGCGAGACCTCCTTTCGGTTGGTTTGAGGCTGGTTCGGGCGTTGGAAGCGGGAACAGCCCCAGTGTACCGGCCGATGCCGGAGAGGGAGCAGACTCGGCAGTAGATGCCGATGCAGAAGAGGATGGGGCGGCAGACGCCGTCGTAACACTTACGGGTGGTTTCTGAGCGGTCTTTTTGCGCTCCTCGGCTTTCCGCTTTGCTTCCTCCTGAGCTGCTTTCGCAGCAGCCTCCATGGTGGTCTTAGCCTCGGCCAGCGTGCTGGCGGTCTGCTGGTGGACTTGGACGTAGCCGGCCAGATGCTTGCCGAGTTCGGCGTCGAGTTCCTCTGGCGAGCCGGTATAGGTGAGTGGAGTGGTTAGAGCCGAATTCTCGTCGGCCTTTACAAGGGTGGGAATGACATTGACGCGCAGCGTCTTGTCTTCCACCTTGGCCACCGTGATAAGCACAGTGCGACCGGCGAGAAGCGGCATGAGTTCAACGAACACAGGACCTCCTTTCGCGCACCGGTTGATTCTTTTGCTTCTTCAACCCGTGCCGACTATGTTGTGAGTCGAGAAAATCAGGTTGACTTCGTTGGGGACAGGCACCTGAAGATTCTCCAGTGAACAGTGCCTATGACGGGTCTATCACGAGATAGCAAGGATTATCGGGCGAGGCTCTCCATCGGGTTCTCGGAATTTGTCAATGCGTTGAGGCATACCCCAATCCGCCGATAAGACACCGCTCTTTTCTGGCGGCCCGCAGAGCAGCGTTGTAGCGGGCAGCAAAGATGGGCTCTGGTGGAGGGTCGAGCGGAAGCGTCTGCACGCACATTTCTCACCCGCTGGGTGCACGATTCCAGTATTATCCTGCCATGCGTAAAGAACACAAACCTTCGCCGACCGAATCGCCGTTGCCGTTCGAGATTGACCCGCAGCCCATTGAGGAAACCCTGACGGCTCTGGGGGGCATCCCGCTGGTGGTGCAGGCCTTCCGCTCGCTGGGGCTGCCCGCGAGCGTGGGGGAGCAGGTGCGAGTGAAAGAGCGGCAGCGCGGCTACGATGAACCCACCTTGGTGGAGAGCTTCGTGGTTCTCAACGCCGCCGGGGGCGAATGCCTGGACGACTTTGAGCGTCTGCGGCAAGACCCCGGCTTGGCCGAGATGATCGGGCACGAGCTGCCTTCGCCGAGAGCCGCGCTGCAGTTTTTGTATGCCTTTCACGAGCAGGAGAAGATCGAGGAAGCCCAGCAGCGACGCTTGCCGGGGGAGATCGCCTATATCCCCGAAGAGGCGCTGCCGCTGGAGGGGCTGGGGCGGGTGAACCGGGATTTGGTGCAGCGCTTGGGGGAGCGGTGTCCCGAGCAGCGCATCGCCACGGTGGATCAGGATGCCACGATTATCGAGAGCCGCAAGCAACAGGCGCTGCCCACCTATGAAGGGACGCGAGGTTATCAGCCCATGCTGGCGGTGTGGGCGGAGACCGGTGTGGTGCTGGCGGAGCAGTTTCGGGACGGGAATGTGCCGGCGCAGATGGAGCCGCTGGAAGTCGCGCAGCGGGCCTTTGCCGCCCTGCCCAGCACGGTGAGGGAGTATTACTACCGGGGCGATTCGGCCTGTCACGAAGCCCGCTTGGTGAATTGGCTGCGCAATGAGCAACGCGCAGGAGGGCCGCCCGGGCGGATCGGCTTTGCCATCAGTGCGCGGATGAGCGAGGCTTTGCACGCGGCCATTGAGGCGATCCCGGAAGCAGAGTGGGAGCCCTACGGCGAGCCCCATCGGGAAGAGATCCGCGAGTGCGCGGAGGTGCCCTTCGTGCCCGGCGAGAAATCGGAGAAGAAGAACACCCAACCTCTCCGCTACGTCGCCATCCGCATTCGCAGGAAGCAGGGGGAGTTATTCGAGGACGGCAGCCGGGTGCGGCATTTCGCGGTGTTGACGAACCGCTGGGAGTTGAAGGCCACACGGTTGATCGAGTGGCACCGCGAGAAGGCGGGCACCATTGAGTTGGTGCATGACATCCTCAAGAATGAGCTGGGGGGCGGGGTGCTGCCCTCGAAATACTTCGGAGCTAATGCGGCCTGGCTGCGCTTGGCGGTGATCGCTTATAACGTGTTGACGGCTCTGAAGCGGCTAGCCCTCCCCGCTGAGCTAGCGATGGCGCGCCCCAAGCGCTTGCGCTTCCTGATCTTCAACACGCCGGGACGGCTGGTGCATCACGCCCGCCAACTGATCCTGCGCTTGGCGGCCCTGGCCAAGTGGATTGCTGCCTACCGGGAGGGCCTGCCGTCGCTGCCCCTGCCGACCTGAACCTGGGTGCGCCAAAATGGCGCAGTTATCGGCGGATTTGCAAGCCACTTTTTGAAACCCCCAGGTCGGAGTGTCTCCCCTTCTCGCACTCTGACCCTCAACAGGGTCCTGCCGCGTGCAAGAATCACGCCCACCTCCTCTAAAGCAGAGGCTAGGTATGTTGCTTCACCCCAAATTCCTTGTTGACCCGCCCCAAATCCGACCGACTCACGTGTTCCCCCACCCTATCGGCGGATTGGGGGCATATCCCGCCGGGAGCGCTATTTCCGTGTCCAGGATCGGGAACCAGCGCTCACCCTTCGGCGTCGCTGCGCCGAAAGCGGGCAACTGGTCACGTTTCCGATTAAGGCTAGCGACTATGCGGCCAATGGGAGGATTTCGGTGGGCCAATTTGCTCGAACGGCGTTCGGGTCCTCGAAGCGGACTTTCTGGGGAGTCAGCGGTTGCACTTCTATGAATGGGGACGCGCAATTTTTGACCAAAGGACGACCAGACCCCTGTTACAATCATCAACATGAGTTGCGGGACTGCGGTATGCGTGAAGGTCGAAGCGATTGTCCAACAATGGATGAACGCACATCCTGACACTAAGGGTATCCGGGACGTTTCGGACGGCTCTAAGAGTTTGGATTTTTTCACGGTCGGCAGTCGGAGATTGATCTTGGAAGGCCTACAGTCCCTAGCCGTTGAACAATGCGTATGCCAAATGTCACCACAAGGGCAGTCCTTTTCCTGAGCTCCTACGCGCCATTGTTCTTGATAGTCGCAATGCGCGGCTGGAGAGACAGCCACTATTTGGCTATCGGCCTCATTATTGTGGCTGTGCTCTCTGTAATTGTTCTTTTTGTGTTCCTCCGCGCTGCGCGGAGGATGGCAGCGGACAAGCTTGTGGTCCGCACTGTCCTTTCGCGCGATGGTGACGCGATGAGCTATATTGTCACCTACCTTTTCCCCTTTCTGGCGGTCAAATTGAACGACGTGACCGACGCCACCTCACTTGGCATCGTGCTGCTGGTTATCGCCATCCTCTACGTAAATTCCAACATGATCCACACCAATCCTGTCCTAAACATGGCGGGCTATCATATTTTCGAGATAGAGGACGCCAATGGGAAGACCACAGCGCTCATCTGCAAGAAAGCCTACATTCGGACCGATTCGGAACTCAACGTGATCTCCCTCGGGGACTATGTGTTACTGGAGAAGAAATAATGCCGGCGGACCAATCACTTCAAAGTCTCTCGCAGGCGTTGGCGGGCACACCCAGCGTCGCCGTTTTGGTTGCAGCGGAGCCACAAGGGCATGTTGTGCTTCAGCGATTGAATCTGAGGGAAGACTTGGCTGCTGAGTTCCTCTCGGCGGCAAAAAACTCCGTCCCTTCCGAGAATCAGGAGATAAGGCTCAGACCTTACGACCCCGGTTACAAACCTGACCCAGACGAGATCACCTACATCGACCTCGCGGAGAAGGATGACATCGCCGAGCAGATTCACCAGGTCTCGCAAGTGCAGCAGGCCGAGCTCTTCCACGAAGACGACGAGATCGTAGACAGCCTGCACTTTTACTCCATCGTGGTGAGTCCGAGCGCGAGACGGAAAGCTGTATTCTTTCGAACTTACGGCCCCAAGAAAGAACTCACCCGCCGGGCCGGTTTCGCAGCACTTTTCAGTCATGGTAGCTACGACAAGGTGGACAAAAAGATCTTCCTCTTCGACGACGAGACTGATTGCTTCGCCTGGGATGGTTACCTGTTTATCCACAATGTCGGGGCGTTTCAGCGCATCTTCGGCTATTTCGATGAGCTACGCGCCAAGGCGAATGCAACTATCGACATAGTTCTCGCGCAGATTCCAATCAGCAATGTGGATGCATTCCGCACGACATGTACTGGACAATTGCAAATGCTGTCCAAACTGGCGCAGATCGCCCGTAAACCCTACCTGAGCAGAGTTACGATGCAAGACATAAGACGCACCATCGACGAATTCCACATCAACGTGCAGATCGTTGAGGAGAACGGTAAAGACAAACTATTGTTCGAGGGGAGTCTTCCGAAGCGATGGCTCATCCTCAAGCTTTTGGACGACGACTATCTTGGCTCGATCATGACCCATGAAAAATACGAGGTGAACTCTAAGAGTGCCCTTCCATAAGTATCCGTTGGGGACCTTCGAGCGCAGGCGACACGCACACGCACCCCTTCCGCATCGAAGGAGTTAGAGCCGCGGCGCGGAAGCAAGAAGTTCGAATCCCGGAGAAGATAAGGGTGGGGTCGTTCGAATGTAGGCGCCAAAGAGGGAGTTCGTTAGAAGGGGATATTTTCGTCAGCTGGCTCGCTCTGCGGTTCGCTAAACGGGTTGTCGCTCTCATCGATAGCCTGGGTGGCATTCGAGGATTCACTCGCCTTCGCACTGTTTCCACTCTTGGGCGGCCCGAGGAAACGAAGCGTGGTGACTACTACTTCCGTCACATTGCGCTTCTGGCCTTCATGAGCTTCGTAACTACGCAATTGCAGCCTTCCTTCGACAAACAGGAATTTCCCGCGGGTCACATGCTCGCCCACAATCTCGGCCCAGCGCCGCCAGGCAACACAACGAATCCAGAGGGTGTTGGTCTTTTTCTCTCCGTCGCCGTTCTTGTAAGTCTCGTTCACCGCCAAAGAGAAGTTCGCCACCGGTATGCCACTAGGCGTGAATTTCATTTCGCTGTCCGCTCCAACGTATCCAATGAGCATCACTTTATTCAACATATGTGTTTTGACTGGAACCATAAATGGCCACTTAAGGGCCCCTTTACTGCTCCGCTATCTCCTTTCAAGTTGGGTGAGTAGAGGTTGCGCTTGTGACACTTGATTCGAGGACCCGAATCTAGGGGTCATTTGACGGAAACGAACCAACTGGCTATTCTGCACTCGGTATGGAAGCGTCCAGTCAATCCGCAAGTGAGGGCGCCAAGGTGATCCTCAGTCGCGTTATCTCTGAGGCTAATCGGGACGCCGAAAATACGACCTGCCACTTCAATGGCGGTGGCGGCATCCTGCTCTCCAACTTCTTGGGCGCCCTTATTTGCCCCGGCGACGAAATCAACTTCCCTCTCGCCGACGACTCTGCCGGGGCAGGAACCGAAATCTACATCCGCAAGACCTCGTCCGGCGGGCGGGGTCGTGATCTCTACCAGACCCCAGTCAGTTATGCCGCGCAACCCAGAGCCGATAAGCGAGAGCGACTTTACATACGGGCAGCGGTTCCAGCGGGCCGGCTGGGGATTTCCTCCATCCATCTGCCTTGCGAGGTGGTCCGCGATTATTTCTACGTTGCCACACGGCGACAGCCCTGGGCACGCCAGACGAGTCTGTATGACGTTCTGCGAATCACTCTCACTGCCTCACTTGCAGAGTTGCGAGTGGCCTTCAGGCTCAGACAATTGGAACTCCGTGCTGCGGGCGCTTCCAACCGTGACGGCGCCACGTTGGAGCGGACCTTCAACATCCTGGCGCAACCTGAATTGAGGGCTTGTTACGACTCGCTGCTCAGGGATTGCTCGGCGCCGGCACTCTTTCCGTACGGGGGCTTCGGTTCAATCTTGGTCGCCGGAGACCGCTCGCGCGATGGTCAGACGTTCTTTGCGACCCAGATCCTCTCGTTCCAGCCCGAACTGCGGGAGCGCCGGTTCCACGCACCTTTGCGGAATTTTGACTTTTACGGTGACCGTGCCATCTACCACGATGCTCGGCGGAAACTCGAAGTGAAACTCGACCAGTCAGCCATGCCGATCCCTTGGGACGCAACCTGGAACCGGTGGAAACACCTGCTGGGGAGCAAGGTCGAGTTACAGGGAACGTTCGTCCAGACGGGCAAGTACCGTCATCGGAATGGTCAGTGGAACCTGCTCAAGTGGGAGACTGCTTTGCCGAGCCGCATCCACGTGAAGCTTCCTGACAATATCGCCGAGCAAATTGAAACAGCCCGGAGGAGCTACCATCGATTTGGGCAATTTTCCGATGCCCTGGGCAAAATTCGTGCCAGAATCGAGCGCGAGCCAATGGAACGGGAACAACTGCGCAGGCTATGTTGGGCTCTCGGGATGCCTGGCGACTTCGATATCGCTCAGATTAGCTGGCGGCCAGATTACGATCCGTTCTTCTATCAGCAGCTTTGCCGGCGGGCGCGACGGCTCTACCTTTTCCGCGAGGAGTATATCCTTGACCTCCCGAGGGTGATTGCGGTCGAAACACCGCAACTGGGTCACGCGACGTACCTGTTTTCCAAGCCTCAGAGCATCGAAACCTTCCTCACTGCCTACACCGCAACGACGAAGGAGGCTATCCGGCAGAATCGTGCCAATGCGGCGGAACGGCTG
>Ga0326728_10020126_pt1 | contig 12797 bp, 11 predicted proteins | sample MB3enrmetagenome_FD_207602 | JGI IMG/M metagenome (GOLD analysis project Ga0326728, IMG submission 207602) | Lab enriched peat soil microbial communities from McLean, Ithaca, NY, United States - MB31MN | ecosystem: Environmental > Terrestrial > Soil > Wetlands > Peat | place: USA: New York...
CCGGGGTCCACGAGCGCGTAGGCGTCGGTGCCGAGAACTTCGATGGCACGTTGCTTGTCGGAGAGGGCCACGCCCTTGCGGGCAAGACGGGACTTCGCGAGCGGGACGAGCCTCGGGCGAACCTGCGCGTAGTAGTCACCGGCAGTCGACGTCCCGAAGCGGAGCGAGCGCTCGAGGGCGACGAGGTTCGACGTGCCGGCGTCGCTCGCCTCCTCGTCGCGGCGACGCGGCCTCGCACGCGCCGGCACGCTGGCCTCGACCGCCGTCGAGAGCGCGACCGATCCCGCTGCGATCCCGATGAGGCCGAAGGCTCCCGCAGCCGCGCGCTCGATCGTCCCGGGGTGGGGTGCACCTACGCCGAGCGCGATGGCGAGGGCGATCCCTACCAAGGCCGCCATCGTGACGAAGCTGCCCCAAAGAGCTCTGGTCAACCGACAGCTCCTGCCGGGAAGGCGTTCCGGAGCGCGCCGAGCGCGGCGATAGCGGCAGAACGCATCGACTCGTCGACCGGCCGTTGGCTGTAGCGAGCACGCTCGAACAAGCCCGTGAGCGAGCTCGCCGGTGCCGCGCAAGCTGCGGTCACCGCCAGGATGCGGTGCAGGTACTCGGTGGGCGTCTCGCTGCCACGGCGCTCTGGTCCGTATCTTGCCGCGACCTCGAGCATCTGCAAGTAGCAGCCGATCACCGCGCGGCGGGGGTCGGGCTCGGTGCCCGGGTCTGCCACGCTGATCCCGGCGAGCCGGGTGCTCAGCGCCGCGAGCTGTGGTCGCCGGCCGTCTGCCCCGTCCGGCTCGCTGGCGCCGTCGGGCACGAGGCGGCTCAGCTTGTTCATGGCCCGGCGCCAGCCGATCGAGCGCACGAGCCTCAGCGCGACGACCACGACGACGATGCCGATCACGACGCCCGAGGTCGTCAATGACGCGGCCGCGTTGAGCGGTAAAGACTTCGTGGCCGAACCGAGGTGGGACAGCGACGGTCCGCTCAGCATGGCAACCGACTGGAAGTGTCGCCGGCGGGCGGCGAGCGCGAGCAACGCCGATAGGCAGGCGAAAACCGCCAGGGCCGCTCCCGCGATCAGGATCGGGGAGCGACCTCGCGGTGCCGAGCTGTCGAGGCCTCTTCGGTTGCGCCTGACGAGCCCCCACAGCAGCAGTGCGAGCGAGCCGATCCCTGAGAGGAGCCCGAGTGTGAACAGCACGCTCAGCACGACCGACGCCGGGCCTCGACGCAGCTGAGCCGTACCCGCCCCGTGCTCGGCCGAAGCGCCCACGACAGCGAGCAGGACGAGCAGAACCATGATCACGATCCCGAGCGCCAATCTCGTCGAGCTAGTCGTCGGCTGGTGCGAGGCCGAGATGCTGCCCATGCTCGAAGACGACTGCACCGTCAACACTCTACGGGCGATCTCCTATCCCGGGCAGGAGGATTCTGGGCGCAGCCGTGAACGCTAGGCTAACTGCGTCTGCCGCTCAGGCTCGGCGCTCAGGCTTGGCCAGTCGCCGAGGCATGGCAGGTGAAGGCGGCCACGGAACAGGAGGATTGCGCGATCACCGAAGAGATACGGCGCATACTTGGCGAGCACGCACGGCTGGTCGTCGACGTGGCTGATGTGAAGGACGACGACGACCTTTTCCGACTGGGCATGACCTCTCACGCCAGCGTGAGCGTGATGCTCGCGCTGGAGGAAGCCTTCGGAGTGGAGTTCCCTGAGCAGATGTTGCGAAAGGGCACTTTCGAGTCGGTCGACTCGATCCGGCGAACGCTGACCGAGCTGCTGGCGGCAACGACGGGCGACTGAGGGTGTCCTTGGGAAGACCGGTGCCGGTTTGGTTCGGCCCCGAGGAGTCACCTCTTTTCGGCCTTTTCCACGTCCCCGACTCGCCGACGCGCGGGGTGATCGTCCTGTGCCCGCCGCTCGGCCTCGAGTACATGAACTCGTACTCGACGTTTCTCCAACTCGCGACGTGCCTGACGCGACTGGGTTTCGCGGCGCTCAGGTTCGATTACCGTTCGACGGGCGACTCGTTCGACCGTGTCGCCGACCGCCCGGGCTCATGCGGATTCGCACACGACGTCGGGCTCGCCGTCGACTTCGCACGGGCGATGGAGATCGCTCATGTCGGGATCGTGGGCATGAGGCTCGGGGCCAACTTCGCCACCGTCCAGTGCGGCTTCGAGCCGGTCGATGCTGCAGTTCTGTGGGATCCCTGTCCAACCGGGCGATCGTTCCTGCGCGAACAGCGGGCGCTCGGCGTGTTCGCCGGCGCCCGCGACCTCGAGGAGAGAGCCGACGTCGTCGATCTGCCGAGATTTGAGTTGTCACTCGAGATGCGCGACGAGATAGCCGGTCTGGACCTCTTGGCGGGCCAAAGTGGTTCTGCCAATCCGGGAGGGCTCGCCGACAAGGTGCTGCTGCTGACGCGATCGGAACGTGTCGCTGACCGCAAGCTTGCCGGGCCCTTCGATCCAGCTCGTGTCGAGCACCGGGAGGTGACTGGACAGCCCGACCTCTTGGACGTCAGGTCGCCCAAGCAGACAGTTCCCGCCCAGGCGATTGCGACCGTCACGGGATGGCTGGACGAGGTGATGCCCCGAGGCGGCCGGAGGATTGCAACGCCGGCCATTGCCGAGGCCGTGGTCCGAGTCTCCCCGGATGGTCCCGGCTCCAAGGAGGCGTCCCGTGACGCGACGGCGCTGATCCGGGAGCGTGCCGTCTGGCTCGGCCCGGCGGGACTGTTCGGGATCAGGACGGAATCCGACTCGGGTGGGCCCGGCCCGGCCTGTATCTTCCTGAGTGTCGCGAACGACCACCGCATCGGTCCCGGCCGACTGTGGGTGCAGCTCAGCCGGAGCCTTGCGGCTCACGGGTTTGCTTGTGTCAGGATCGACGTCAACGGGTTCGGCGACAGCCCGGCTCGCGATGGGCGGCCGGTGCAGGAGGTGCACTCTATCCTGGCGATCGACGACGTTCTCGACTCCGCTCGGGCGATGTCGCCCGATGACCCGAGTGACGTGTTGCTGTTCGGACTTTGCTCCAGTGGCTACCACGTGCTGGAAGCGGCGCTGACTCTTTTGCCGCGTGGCGTCTGCCTCGTGAACCCTTGGCTCATGTTCCAACCACCGGAGGTGGCGTCGGGTGGGACGATGGACCCGCGCCGTCGCTTCTGCCTGCCGCCGACCGCGCTCGTCGCCGCCGTTCGGTCACGCCCGCTCGTGCGGCGGCTAAGACGGCGATTTCCCGCGCTCACCTCGAGGGTGCACCGTTTCGTGCGATTGGCGACCTGGCGCACACAGGGTTCCGTCGGGGTTCACCTGAACCGACCGGGAGAACGCCTGGGGAATCTGGCCAGGGCCGGCACCGACGTGCTCTTGATCTGCGGTCCTCGGGAGATCTCGCCTTTCCTGGAGACCGGGATGAAACCTGCCCGGCCGGATCAGCCCGAGGAACGCCTGCAGATCGAAGTGATTCCCACCCTCGATCACGGGCTGTATCCCCTGAGGGATCGGGAGCGGGTCACCGGTCTGATCCTCGACCACGTCCTTGCCCGCTTTCACCGAGGGCCGGAGAACTGACGGGCCGGGCGGCGCGGCCGCTGCGCCGCTACGCCGGGACGACGGCGTTCACCCACCGGCTCTGGCCGCGGCTCCGGCTCATGGCCAGAGGCGAGACCGTGTTCGCGCTGGCCAGGCGTCAGGGTCGAGTCCGTGTGTGTGCAGCAAGGCGAGGGTGATCCGCTCGACGCCGAATCCGACGCATGCGCTGTGCGCGACGTCACCATTTGCTGACTCGATGCCGAACTCGGTCCCGAAATGGTCCCGGTGATAGTTGGAGGACGAGATGGCCGTCGGCGAAGCTTCGGGGTCAATGGAACAGACGATCTCGTACTTGAGCGTCTCAGCCCGCTGATTGGAGGCGAGCATCCGTCCGGCGCGCCCGAAGAACGGGTCGTTCGCGACGACCGCGTCGACGGCAAGGCCGAGCCCCGACAGCAGGTCGGCGGACCTCTCGAGCCAGAGGTCGCGATGGGCCATGGCACCGTCCGGATCGCCCAGGTACACGAACTCGTGCTGGCGGAATGCCTGCATCCTGGCAGGGTCGCGGCTCGGCTCGTGGCGGAAGCAATGACCGAAAACCTCGAAGCGGCGACCGCCGGCAGGAAGGCGCCCCGAGCATGAGGGAAAGAGGGGATGGCATGCCGCCGAGCACAGCGCCACGTCGGACGGCGTGAGCAATTCGGCCCAATTCTCTCCCTGCTCGAGCCTTTCCAGGAGCTTGGCGTGCAGGTCGTCGTCACCTTCGAAGACGTCGATCGAGCCCAACAGGTCGGGAAACGAGCGCGGGTAGCCACTGTGCTCGAGGACAACTCGCGGAATGATCGGTGGGAAATGCAGAACCGAGGCACGCTGGTCTGCTCCGGCCGCGGTGACGAGATCGTCGATTCCCCGGACCACTTTCTCGAACGTGCCTGAGCGGAGGTAGAGGCCGTCGACGCCGGTGTCTACGAGCAGGCCGCTCGCGAGCAGCTCCGATCGGAAGTCGGTGGTCATGGGTCGCTCCGCCCGAGCGCCAAGACGACGGCCGCGGCAAGGTTCCCTTTCAGGCTCAGGCTCACGGTGAATTCGTTCAGGCAGGTTCGCCTCTGAAGCTCTGCTGCGTGATCGCTGAGCGCAAGTGTGTATCGGCCGCTCTCTTCCTGGCGGACCTCGATCGAGCGCCAGGCCGGGAGTCGCTCGCTCGGCCTGAGGGCCTTCATTGCAGCCTCCTTCGCCGCAAAACGGGCAGCGAGGTGCCGAGCCTGCACGTGCCCCTCACGCGATGAGCAGGACAGCTCGTGGGCGGTGAAGACGCGGCGGAGATAACGGTCGCCGAAGCGAGCCACAGCTGCTTGCACGTCGTCGACCTCGACGAAATCGATGCCGACGGCCAGCTTTGGCCTCTTTGCGACCTGCCCTTGGGTTGCGTCGCCTTGGCCCGTGTCGCTCACAGCGCGGCGCCCAGCGCTTGATCGATGTCCGCGATGAGGTCGTCGACATGTTCGATGCCGATTGACAGCCGGATCGTCTCTGGGGCCACGCCCACCAGGGCGAGCGCCTCGGGAGACAGCTGGCGGTGGGTGGTCGAAGCAGGGTGAGCGACGAGCGACTTCGCGTCACCCATGTTCACAAGCCGTTTGAAGAGCTTGACCGAGTCGAAAAAGCGGATCCCGGCATCGTACCCGCCGACCACGCCGAAGGTGATGATCGAAGGGCAACGGCCTTTCAAGTAGCGCTGGGCAAGGTCGTAGTAGGCAAAACTAGGATCGCCGAGCCAGCTCAGCCACTGGACGCGCGGATCGGCGGCCAGATACCGCGCTATGGCTCGTGTGTTGGACTCTTGGCGCTCGAGCCGGACGGCGAGGGTCTCGAGACCCTGCAGGAGAAGGAAGGCACCGAGCGGCGAGAGCGTAGAGCCGGTGTTGCGGAGACCGACCGTACGACAGCGCACCGCATAGGGCGCCACGGGGAACTGCTCTGCATAGACGACCCCGTGGAAGGCTGGTTCCGGTCTGTTGAACATGGGGAACCTGTCGGGATGCTCGGCCCACGGGAAACGACCCGCGTCGATGATCGCCCCGCCGAGCGTGGTGCCGTGCCCGCCGATGAACTTTGTCAGGGACTCCACGACTACGTCCGCGCCGTGGTCGATCGGCTTTAGGTACATGGGCGTCGCGATCGTGTTGTCGACGATGAGCGGGACGCCGTGACGATGGGCGAGATCGCTGACGGCCTCGAGGTCGACCACATTGAGCGCCGGGTTGCCGACTGACTCGCAGAAGATCGCCTTGGTGTTGCCGTCGATCAGCGGCTCGATGCACTCGGCTCGGTCGTCGTCGGCAAAGCGCACCTGTATGCCCTGGCGCGGCAGTACGTGAGCGAAGAGGGTGTAGGTGGAGCCGTAGAGCTGTGGCGTGGTGACGACGTTGTCGTTTGCCACCGCCAGGTTCAGGATCGAGTAGTTGACCGCCGCGGCACCCGAGCTCAGTACCACGGCTCCCGTCCCGGCTTCCAATGCCGTGAGGCGTCTTTCCAGGACGTCGTTTGTCGGGTTGTTGAGCCGGTTGTAGTGAAAGCCCGGAACCTCCAGGTCGAATACCGCGCCCGCGTGGGCCGCGTCGTCGAACTCGTGGGCGATCGTCTGGTAGACGGGCACCGCGACCGCGCGGGTCGAATCGGGCGAGTAGCCGCCGTGGATCGCCACAGTCTCGTCACGCACCTGGTTGCCTCCTGTGCTGGATCAGCCTGAGCCAGTTGGCATACAGCCTTACCCCTGAAGGCTGCCAGGTGTTGACCAGACGCTGCGCCACCGGCTCGAAGGGAAAGTCTCTTATCAACTCAGGATCGGTCGGACTGGCGAGCACCTGAGCCTCGAAGCTCTCGAGAAGCCGGTGGCTCTCGTCGTCGACATAGCCGACGGGGATCGTCGGGAGGACCTTGCGTTCGCCTCGGAGGAACCGCTGGAGGTCTCGCCGGTACTCGCGCAGGAGACTGGTGGTCGAGTACTCGGGGTGGCCTTGGACGAGGACGAAGGTGCAAGAGCCCCTGTTTTTGACGGCAACGGTCCAGTTCATCTCCGGCGATTCGATCAGATTGGTGTACCCGTCCGCCGTGAGCAGGGCCGACGGCAGATCGTTGAGTCGCGAATGTGGCATGTGCACCACGTCGCCGAGTCCTTTTGTGAGCGGATGATCAGTCTTGATCGCCTGGACGAAAACGCCCGAGCACTTTGTGGCAAGCGTGTGTCGCTCGATCCCGTCGAACGCCAAGGCGGCTGCATGCGCGGCGAGGCAGGACAGCAACGCGGACGCCGTGGAGCTCTCGGCCCAGGTGAAGAGATCAGTCAGCGCTCCCCAGTAGGACTCGGTCCTGAGATCGTCGGTAAGGGGCTCGGTTCCGGTGACGATGAGACCGTCGGGCTGCCCACCGTAGATGTCGTCAACCGGGCGGTAATCCTCGCTCACGCGCTGTCCGATCGCCGCACTTCGCGCGAGCCCCGGGAGCACGTAGCGGCTGAGCTGGACAGTGACGTCGCCCAGCTCGCTGGCCGCCCCATCTAGCAGGCCGACGAACTGCCGCTCGGTCTCCTCAAAGGCTGAGTCGGGCATGTTGTTGACAAAGGCGATCTCGATTCTCGAACCGTCCAGGCATTGCCCGCGTCGGCCTGCCGGCTCGTCACCTTCCGCCGTACCAATGCCGTCGCCGGGCGAGGCGATGAACTGTGAGATCGAACCCTCTCCAACTCTCGAGCCGTCTGGCCGCCTGCCGAATCGACTCGAGCGGCAGCCCGGCACCCCGGTACCTTGCGTTCCGGCAGCATATCTGGTAGAGCCTTGCCGTGAGACCGGTGAGCGCTAGTAGTAGGCAACCTTTGCTCGCAGTCGGGCACGGTCTTGGCTCGGCGCCTGCACTGCAGATCATGGAGGCTGCCTCGGGCCTGTGCGAGATCCTCTGGTTGGCCGATGAGAGCGTGCCGGAGAACGCCTTCACGGGCCGGCTGCTCCGCAAAGCCGGCACCGTGGTGAACACAGCCGGCCTGTCGCCGGAAGAGGTCGCCTCGGTGCTGCGAAGCCATGTTCCAGACGGCCTGGTGGCTTACCGCAACAGCGACATCGTCCCCTTCTCGTTGACAGCCGCGGAGCTCGGGCTCGAGTATCACACCCCAGAGGTGGCCCGGCGCCTGGTGGACAAGCTCTCTCAGCGCGAGGCGCTCCGCAAGGGCGGCGTGTCGACGCCGCTTTGCTGGGAGCTACCGGTCGACCGCGACCCCACTGCGATCGAAGCCCTGGCCGCGCAGGTGGCGTTCCCGGTGGTGCTCAAACCGCGCATTGCCAGCGGCGGTCAGTACATAAGGCTCGTGGCGGACGCGGGGGACCTGGTCCGCCAGGTTGCCCTGCTCCCGCCGGAAGCCGGTGGCAGCACGGGGATGTTCGTCGAGCAGTATCTTCCGAGCATCGCGTCACGGCGCAGCGACCGCTTCGGCGACTGCGTCTCCGTCGAGAGCCTGGTGTCAGCCGGCGAGATCAGCCATGTCGCGGTGACCGGGCGGTTCCCACTGGTGGAGCTGTTCCGAAAGACGGGGTTCTTCATCCCAGCCGAGCTTCCACCCGCTCGGCTGGCGGCTGTGCTCGAGGCCACCACTTCCGCGTTGCGCGCGCTCGAGGTACGCAGCGGTGACTGCCATACAGAGATCAAGCTCACTCCCGACGGCCCGCGGGTGATCGAGGTCAACGGCAGGCTCGGTGGGGGAGTACCTGAGATGCTCTTGCAGGCAAGTGGCGTCTCGCTCGTGCGGCTCTCGATGCGCGCCGCCCTCGGTGAGCGGGTGGTGGCGGACGGGCCGATCCCGTGTTCCAGGGTCGGCTGGGTCTTCGAGTTCCAACCGCCGACCTCCGCCCGCCGCGTTGTCAGCATCGAAGGTCTCGATCGGTTGGCCGAGCGTCCCGGGGTGAACGCCATCCTCGTGAATCGGCGGCCCGGCGACCCAGTGGACTGGCGTGAGGGAGGTGGCCACTTCGTCTACTCGGTCTCCGGGGTGTCTCCGGACTACGACGGACTTCTCGAGATCGACCGCTTCCTCCACGAGGAAGTGGCGATCTCTTATGCATCTGGTGAAACCCTGCCGTGACACCGATCACCGCTGAGCGCCGGCAACCTCTGCTCGTGGTCGGGCACGGTCTTCGTTCGGTGCCTGCCCTGCAGATCGTGGAGGCGGCCTCAGGCTTGTGCGAGATCCTCTGGCTGATAGACGAGAGCGTGCCGGAGAACGTCTCCACGAGCCGGTTGTTGAGGAAGGTCGGGGCTGTGGTGAACATCGCCGGCCTGTCGCCGGAAGAGATCACCTCGGTGGTGCGAACCCGTGCTCCCGACGGCGTGGTGGCCTATCGCGACGAGGACATCATCCTCCTCTCGGAGATAGCCGAGGAGCTGGGACTCGACTATCACACCCCGGAGGTTGCCCGCCGACTTCTGGACAAGCTCTCTCAGCGCGAGGCGCTCCGCAAGAGCGGCCTGCCGACGCCGCTTTGTTGGGAGGTCCCGGCCGACCGCGATCTGGCGGCGATCGAGGCCCTTGCCAGGCAGGTGGCATTCCCGGCGGTGCTCAAGCCGCGTATGGGCAGCGGTGGTCGCTACACGATGCCGGTCTCGGACGCGAGCGACCTCGTCCACTCGATTTGTCAGCTCCCGCCCCGGGCTGGAGACAGCACGGGGATGTTCGTCGAGCAGTACCTCCCCGGCATTTCGACAGGTCGGAGTGACCGTTTTGGCGACTACGTCTCGGTCGAGAGCCTCGTGTCTGCCGGCGACATCAGTCATGCGGCGGTGACAGGGCGGTTCCCACTCGCGGAGCCGTTTCGCGAGACCGGGGCCTTCATTCCCGCCGCGCTTTCAGACGCGCAGTTGGAGGGCGTGCTCGAGGTCGCCACGGCCGCGCTGCACGCCCTCGAGGTGCGCACGGGTGCCTTTCACACCGAGATCAAGCTCACCCCCGACGGCCCGAGAGTGCTCGAGGTCAACGGCAGGCTCGGTGGGGGAATTCCGGAGATCCTGTTCCAGGCAAGCGCTGTGTCGCTCTTCCAGCTCTCGATGCGAGTCGCGCTCGGTGAGGCCGTGGTCGTGGACGGTCCGATTCCTTGTTCCAGGGTCGGCTGGCGTTTTACGTTCCAGCCTCCGGCCTCTGCCCGCCGAGTTGTCAGCATCGAAGGCCTCGACCGGTTGGCCGAGCTTGCCGGAGTGAACGCGATCTTCGTGAATCGGGGTCCTGGCGAGCCGATCGACTGGCATGAGGGAACCGGCCACTACGTCTACACGGTCTACGGGGTGTCTCCCGACTACGACGGACTCCTCGAGATCGACCGCTTCTTGCACGAGGAAGTGTCGATCGTCTACGAGTGAAGATCCCAGAGCGCGCGCTGTGCATCGTCGGCCGCTAGGTTCTGACCAATCGGCCACCGGCTTCGACCGGTGCGCCACTTGACTGGACCGGCGTTCACAATGGCCTACAGGACTGCTGTCTTCAATGGGTACGACGCCTTTGAACGTGTGCGCTGTCACTGGGAAGCACTCTCTCCTTACGCACATTCCTTCACCCAGTTGCCGGAATGGCTGGAGAACATTGAGCCGGAGGGAGTCTCGTGGTTTGCAGTCACGGACGGCGACCGAAGCGTTGCCGCCGTGGCCCTGAGCCCTCGGAGAACAAAGATCTGGGGCAAGGACGTCCGCCTCCTCGGTGGTGTGCGGCAGGCTCTCGACGGCAGGCAAGAGCACGGTCTGCCGTTCGGCGCGTTCGCGATCGCCGACCCGAGCGCGGATCACAGGGCGATAGCCAAGGCGGTTCTTGCCGGATATCGGCAGACCGGTGCCAGCTGGGACATGCTGTGGCTCGATGCTCTGAGCCAAGGATCGCCGTGGCTGGCTTCGGGTCACGAATGCCTCGAGCGGGAATCCGGAATCCCCATTATCGACACCGCCATGCCGAGCAGTCAGTTTTGGGCGGCAGCGTCGGGGCACCTGCGCCATGGGCTGAGCACGAGCCGAAGGCGTATTGAGCGCGAGGGACTTTGCAGTGCCGTCGTCGAAGCAACGACACCGCACGAGGTCGCCACGGCGTTCGACGGCTTCGTCGAGCTCGAGGGCAGGGGGTGGAAGCGTCGTGTCGGAGCCTTCGTGAAACGGCCGGAGGCAGCTGCCTTCGTGAGGCGCTTTTTCGTGAGCGCCGCTGAGTCAGGTCGCGCGTCGGTGCGGTCATTGCTCGTAGGCGATCACCTCGCGGCCTGTCAGCTCTCGGTCAGAGTGGGAGATTCGATCGCCCTGGTGAAGATCGCCTACGACGAGAGCCTGCAACATCTGAGTCCCGGGAACCTGATAATGGCCGATCTCGTCTCGAGGGCGTGTGACGATCCTTCGATCAACCGGATTGACTGCGGGGAACGAGCTAGTTGGCTCGACCGCTGGGGGGCGGCCCTGTGTCCGACCTACGACCTGATCGCTTTCAACCCGCGCTCGCCGACGGGACTCGTGACCGGAGCCGCCTGGAGAGGGTTGCGAGCCATCGGGTTGCGGCCACGCTACCTGGACTCGTCCGATGGTCCCCGGGTACACCTATGGTGACGAGTCTGCGTCGTTGTGTCCCGAGCACCTATCTGGTAAAGCCTTGGCGTGGCACCGGTGTCCGCTGACAGTCGCCAACCTCTGCTCGTGGTCGGCCACGGTCTTCGTTCAGTGCCTCCATTGCAGTTGGCAGAGGCGGCCTCAGGCCTGTGCGAGATCCTCTGGTTGATAGACGAGAGCGTGCCGGAGAACGCCTTCACCAGCCGGTTGTTGCGGAAAGTCGGGACTGTGGTGAACGTCGCCGGGCTGTCGCCGGAGGAGATCGCCTCGGTGCTGCGAACCCGTGATCCCGACGGCTTGGCCGCCTACCGCGACGAGGACATCGTCCTCCTCGCGGAGATAGCGGAGCAGCTCGGACTCGACTACCACACCCCAGAGGTGGCCCGGCGACTTGTGGACAAGCTCCGCCAGCGCGAGGCGCTCCGCAAGGGCGGCCTTCCTACGCCGCTTTGCTGGGAGGTCCCCGCCGACCGCGATCCTGCCGCAGTCGAGGCCTTTGCCACTGAGGTGGTGTTCCCGGCGGTTCTCAAGCCGCGTACGGGAAGCGGCGGCCAGTACACAATGCCGGTGTCGGACGCGGGGGACCTCGTCGAATCGCTCGCCCTGCTCCCGCCCCAGGCGGGTGGTAGCACGGGAATGTTCGTCGAGCAGTATCTCCCGAGCCTCGAGACAGGGCGAAGTCGCCGTTTTGGCGATTACGTCTCGGTCGAGAGCCTGGTGGCGGGCGGCAAGATCAGCCATTTGGCGGTGACCGGGCGGTTCCCACTGGCCGAGCCGTTCCGCGAGACCGGGTTCTTCATACCTGCCGACATTCCGCAGGCTCAGATGGCAGCCGTGCTCGAGGTCGCCACGGCCGCGCTCGGCGCCCTCGAGGTGCGCACGGGTGACTGCCATACCGAGATCAAGCTCACCCCCGAGGGCCCTCGGGTGCTCGAGGTGAACGGCAGGCTCGGTGGGGGAGTACCGGACATGCTCTTGCAGGCAAGTGGTGTCTCGCTCATCCGGCTCTCCATGCGCGCCGCCCTCGGCGAGCCGGTGCTCGAGGACGGCCTTATCTCCTGCTCCAGGGTCGGCTGGCGCTTCCTGTTCCAGCCTCCGACCTCTGCCCGCCGCGTTGTCAGCATCGACGGTCTCGATCGGTTGGCCGAGCGACCCGGGGTGAACGCGGTCTTCGTGAATCGCGGACCTGGTGATCCCATCGACTGGCGGGATGGGACTCGCCACTACATCTACTCGGTCTTCGGAGTGTCCCCCGACTACGAAGGACTTCTCGAGACCAACCGTTTCCTCCATGAGGAAGTGACGGTCGTATACGAGTGACCGGCTTGTGTTGCCGGGGCGGCGGACAATTGTCGCCGCCTGAAAGTTGCCGCCGCCTGCGAGTTGCCGGCGCCTGAGAGTTGCCGCCGCCTGAGAGTTGCCGCCGCGTCTGACAGAGCCCCGCTTCAGCCCATGATCTCCTCGACGCATCGCTGCGCGTCGAGGAAAGCCCGCAGGCGGCTCTTGGGGGAGGGCACGTAATGGGTGAAATACCGCACGCCCTCGGTGAGGGAGCCGAACAACCTGATTCGCTGCGCCGGCCGGCCGGAGGCGTCGATCGGGTGGAACTCCTCGTTCAGGGCAACGCTGCCGACTTCCGTCTCGCCGTAGCT